>OGYD01002770.1_pt1 | contig 10898 bp, 8 predicted proteins | sample 1576441 | NCBI WGS metagenome assembly OGYD01 (sample SAMEA3541537, study PRJEB24748) | human gut metagenome | biome: human gut; feature: human-associated habitat; material: faeces | place: China | collected 2012 | reverse complement strand
AGGTCAAGGAGATGTACAAGACCGTCAACGATATGCTGGGCGACCCGGTGAAGGTTACGCCTTCGTCCAAGGTAGTGGGCGATCTTGCCATCTTCATGGTGCAGAACGACCTGACGCCGGAGAATATCGTCCAGCGCGGCGAGGCACTGGCCTTCCCGGACTCCGTGGTGTCCTACTTCAAGGGCATGATGGGCCAGCCTGCCTGGGGCTTCCCCAGGGACCTGCAAAGGGTGGTGCTCAAGGGAGAGCAGCCCATCACCTGCCGCCCCGGTGCGCAGCTGCCCCCTGTGGACTTTGCGCAGCTGCAGCAGGAGGTGGAGCAGTTCCGTGAGGCTCCGGAGAAGAAGGATCTCATTTCCTACGCCATGTATCCCAAGGTTTACGAGGACTTCTGCCGCCACCGGAAGGAGTACGGCTACATTACCCGCATGGGCAGCCATGTGTTCTTCAACGGTATGGCCTTGGGCGAGACCAATAAGATCAATATCGAGGACGGCAAGACCCTTGTCATCAAGTATTTGGGCCTGGGCGACCATAATAGCGACGGCACCGTCAATGTGCAGTTTGAGCTGAACGGTATGCGCCGAGAGGTCACCGTCCGCGACCCCCATGCCTCGGAGCAGACCCGCCAGGCGACGCTGGCCGATGAGTCCGATCCCCTGCAGGTGGGCACATCCATCCCCGGCATGGTGTCTAAGCTCTGCGTCAAGCAGGGCGACCGGGTGGAAAAGGACCAGGTACTGGCCGTCATTGAGGCCATGAAGATGGAGACCGCCATTACCGCCCGCACCGCGGGCACGGTCAAGACCATCCGGGTCAGGGAAGGTCAGCCCGTCAAGGCCAAGGAGCTGCTGATGACGCTTGAGGCCGCACCGCAGAATTAAATTAAAAAAATCAAAACCTCTGGCTAAGCCGGAGGTTTTGATTTTTTTAAAATGGATAGGGGATAGAGCTGATTTGTCCCGCTTTCGGGGTGATTTTGGGCGTTTTCATTGGTAATGAGTGGCCTTGCAAAGCGGCCTGCCATTCCTTTGCCGGAAAAGCCGGTGCTTTTACGGCGGCTGCCTCAGTCCAGCAACGCAATTTGCCTAAGCAGGTGGGCATATTCCTCACTGAGCTTTAAAAACAAGGGCTCCGTGCCCTCCAAGGTCCCGGCGCGCAGCAGCTCCGTCAGCTGTCCGGCGGTTTCCCGGAGCCGGGTGAAGCCCAGGTTGGCGCACACGCCCTTGAGGGTGTGTGCTGCCCGGAAAGCCTCCTCCGTGCTGTCCCGGGCTAAGGCATCCTTCAGGGCGGCGAAGCTGGGGTCATCGGGAAATTTGCGCACGAAGCGCAGGAGAAAGTCCTCGTTCATAAGGCGCTCAATAGTGTCGTCATAGCTGGCGCCGATGGCGTCATACAGATTTTTCAGGGTCATACCGGAGGCTCCTTTCTTACATCACCGAGCCCGAAAAGGTGAGAGTGTTTAGTACCGAACCACCCGGGGCTGTGGATAAATTTTTCGGGGGGGGGTGCCCTCCTTTCCCGTTTTCTGCTGGTTGACGACCTCCAAAAGGCAGTCCACTAAAACAGGGTTAAACACGCCGCACTCGCCGTTTAAGATCATTTGAATGGCCTTTTCGCTGGAAAAGGCGGGCTTGTAGGGCCGTGCGCTCATCAGCGCGTCGTAGGCATCCGCGATGGACACCACCTGGGCGCATATGGGGATCTCCTCCCCCTTGAGCCCGTCGGGGTAGCCCCCTCCGTCGTAGCGCTCGTGGTGCCAGCGGCAGATTTGCGCAGCCATCTGCAGCAGTGGCTCGTCATGATAAATTTCCAGGCTCTTAATCAGGTTGTCGCCGATGAGGGTGTGGGTTTTCATCACCTCAAACTCCTTGGCGGTGAGCTTTCCGGGTTTGAGGAGAATGGACTCGGGAATGCCGATCTTACCCACATCGTGAAAGACGGCGGCGGTGGCAATGAGCTGGCAATCCTGCTCGGTGAGGCCATAGTGATTCTTCCGCTTTTGCAGAGCCTGCAGCAGCAGGGCAGAGAGGATGCTGATGTTGGCAAAATGGGGGTTGCTCTCCCCGCTGCGGTAGCCGATGATGCGGCTGAGGAAGTCTACCATGAGCTCCTGCTGCTTGGTGGCGCGGTCGATTTGCCGGTTTACCAGCTCGGCCATGCGCCGCTGCTTGGCCATGAGGGTGATGGTGTTGGACACCCGCCGGTAGATGACCTGGGTGTTGAAGGGGCGGTGGATATAGTCCGTAGCCCCCAGGTCGTAGGCCCGGCAGATGTCGGCGGTGGAGTCGGTGCCGGAGATGATGATAACGGGTATATCGTCCATATACCCCAGCCTGGATAGCTCCGCCAGCACCTCAAAGCCGTCCATTTCCGGCATATTCAGGTCCAGCAGGATCAGCGACAGGCTGCTGCCCATATGCTTCACGCAGGAGAGACACTCCGCGCCGTTGCCGGCCTCAAGAATACTGTAATTATCCTTCAGAATTTCCCGCAGCATGGCCCGGTTCATATCCGAGTCGTCTACAATAAGGATCTGCTGGAGCACCTGCTCCTTTTTAAGCCGTTCAATGCCATCCTTCCCGTTTTGGAGCATGAATCGGTCCGTAATCACCAGATTCTTGTGGGACTTTGCCATGTACATCATCTGATCGGCCCGCATCACCGCCTCCGACGAGGAGGACCCGGCCACCCGTGTGCCGCCGATGCTCACAGAGAGGGACAGCCCCGGAAAGTCCGGCATAGCCGCCTCGGAGACCTTAGTCTGTATGCGCAGCAGAAGCTGCTCAAATTCGTCGTCCGGGCAGTCCTGGGCCAGGAGGAGGAACTCGTCGCCGCCGAAGCGGATGAGCTTGTCGCCGCTGCGCAGCTCCGCCTTGATAACCTCGGCCAGCTTTTTCAGAACGCTGTCTCCGGCGCCGTGACCGAAGTGGTCGTTGCACAGCTTCAGGTTGTCCAGGTCGAGCATGGCCACGAACCCCTGCAGGGAGGCGTCCCGAATATTTTTCTCGTAATAATTCCGGTTATATACCCCCGTAAGGGCATCAATGGAGTTCTCCCGGCGAATTTCCGCTATCTTCGCCTCGTAGCGGTTGACGATGGCGCTGATGTCCAGCCGGGAGGTGGTAATGCGCTGGTGGGTATCGTCGTAGTAGTTATGTATGACGCGCTTATAGGAGAGGGACCCATCTCTTTGCCGCACGGTGATGAACACGGAATAGTCCTCCTGGGTCCGGAGCTTTTCCATAACGGTGTCCAGGGACAGGGCCCGGATGATCTGCTCCTTGTCCTCGTCATAAACATACTTGCGCACATAATCGGAGACGGAGCTGTCGTAGTCATATTCCTGCAGCCGGTCCGGGACGGGAAAGGTAGAGTAGCTGACAAGATAGCGCCGGGTTTTCACATCCGTGCTGAGGATGGACTCAAAGGAGTTACGAAGAGCCCTGTACATAGAGCGCTCCTTTATCTCCGTGGACTTGTTGTACCCGGTGATGATCCAGCTGTCCTGGTCCAGCTTTTCCATGCGCATATTGTACCAGATCAGATCACTGTTATTTTGGCAGAACCAGAGGTCAAACTCCTTGAGCCGAGTGTTTTTCTGCACCATTTTAGGCAGGCTATCGGCGATGAAGGAGGAGCTGGAGCGGTTGATCTCAAAGTGGTATTCCTGCCGGACGATCCGGTCCAGCTCTGCGGGGTCGTACCAGTTATTTTCCAGCTTGATCGCCAGCTTGTCACGGTACACATAGATTTTTTCGATGGCCTGGTTATACTCCCATATCAGGTCGCACCAGTGCTTCAAGGAATGAATCAGTTGCAGCTTTTCCATACGCCCATTCTCCCTCAAATTCAGCAGCCCCCCGGAGAGTTTTCTATAAAATCCCCAAAAGACCGTGAAAAAAACGCCATAAAATGACGCATAAGTAAATAAATAAAGTTTATCACAGCCGAGTAACCGTGTCAAGACCGGAGAACGGGAGACTCTGTCCAAAATGGTGAGGTTTTCCCACGACCTTAGCCCGTTTCTCCGGTTTACACCGCTCGAAAATTATGATATAGTAAAATAATGTGAGAGAAAATGCGGCAGCGGTAAGCGGGTGTGTCCGGGAAAACCGAAAGGCTTTTTTTGGCCCGCCGATTATAGCGCCCTCTGCCATGAAAGGAGTAGCGTCATGCCCGAATTTACCCTGCCTGAGGCACTATTGCAGGCTATCCGGCGGCGCCTGTCCGCCGGTCAGCCCCTGACCCTGGCCATCGACGGCTGCTCCGCCGCCGGAAAGACCACCTTGGCCCGTGGGCTGCAGGAAAAGTACGGCTGTCCGGTTTTCCACACCGATGATTTTTTTCTTCAGGCCCACCAGCGCACGCCCCAGCGTCTCTCCCAGCCCGGGGGCAACATGGACCGGGAGCGCTTTTTGCAGGAGGTGCTTTTGCCCTTGTCCCGGGGCGAGGATGTTACCTTCCGCCGGTTTGACTGCGGCGCCATGGCGCTTACCTCTCCGGTGACCGTTCCCTATGCCCCCTTTCAGGTGGTGGAGGGCACCTATTGCCTGCACCCGGAGCTGGCGCCGTATTATACCTATTCCGTCTTTCTTCGCATTTCCCCGGAGGAGCAGCGCCGGCGCATTCTGTGCCGCTGTACCCCGGAGAAGGCCCAGCAATTCTTTCACCGCTGGATCCCGCTGGAGCAGCTTTATTTCCAGCAGCTCCGCCCGGATGCCCGGTGCGATCTTATTTTGGAGGACCCTGTATGAACACCCTGAACACCAAAAAAATCTCTCTGCGCAGACTGGTTTATTCCGCCGTATGCCTGGCCCTGTGTCTGCTGCTGCCCTTTCTCACCGGGCAGATACCCCAGGTGGGCAAGGCCCTGAGCCCCATGCATATCCCGGTGCTGCTGGGTGGCTTCCTCTGCGGACCCTGGTGGGCGGCTCTGGTGGGGCTTATCGCTCCGGTGCTGCGGTCACTGCTCTTCAGCTCCCCGTCCCTGTTCCCCATGGCCACAGCCATGTCCTTTGAGCTGGCGGCCTACGGCCTGGGTGCGGGTCTGCTCTACCGCCTCCTTCCTCACCGCGTCGCCGGTGTCTACGGCGCCTTGGCGGGGGCCATGCTCATTGGCCGTGTGTCCTTTGGCATTGCCATGTTTCTGCTGCTGGGCGGCAGCTACACCTGGGAGGCCTTCGTTTCCGGTGCCTTCGTCACCGCCCTTCCCGGTATTATTCTGCACCTGCTCCTGATCCCGCCCATCGTCCTGGCCCTGCAAAAAGCCGGAAAGCTGTAATAGCATCCCGGCAATTCGTGTGACTGCATAAAAACTCCCCCGGTTTTTTCCGGGGGAGAATTTTTTCGACACACTGATTTTTTTACTTCTTATCAAATAGGATAAACAGCAGGCTGGACAGGCACAGCAGCATCGGGTAAAACAGGAGCGGAATAATCTCGAAGGCACTCACGGCAAAGCCCAGGGTGGTGCAGGCGGAAATGGCCACCAGCATCTGCGCGCCGTAGGGGATAATGCCCTGGAACACGCAGGAGAAGGTGTCCAGCAGGGAGGCCGACCGCTTGGGGCTGATGCCGTATTCCGTGGCGATTTCCTTGGCGATAGGACCGGCCATAACGATGGCCACGGTGTTGTTGGCGGTGGAAATATCCATCAGGCCCACCAGGATGCCGATACCCAGCTGCCCGCCGCGCTTGCCCCGGAACATTTTGTGAATGGCCGCCAGCAGTGCGTCAAATCCGCCGTAAGCCCGTATAAGCCCGCACAGCGATGACACCAGCAGCGTCACCAGGATCGTCTCAAACATACCGCTGACGCCCGAGCCCATGTTGACCATCAGCTCCATGGCCGTCACCTGCCCTGTGGCCAGGGTAATGGCAGCTCCGGCGGCAATGCCCACCAGCAGCACCACAAACACATTCAGACCCACGATGCCGCCGATAAGCACCAGCACATAGGGGATAAGCAGCAGCAGATTGTGATCGCCGGAGGGAGTCCGGGCCACATCCGCCTGCAGGGAGATCACCACGATCACCGCCAGGGTCACCAGAGCCGCCGGCAGCGCGATCTTAAAGTTCGCCCGGAATTTATCCTTCATTTGGCACCCCTGGGTGGAGCAGGCGGCAATGGTGGTGTCGGAGATAAAGGACAGGTTGTCGCCGAACATACTGCCGCCCATGACGGAGGCCACGCACAGCGGCAGGCTGAACCCGGAGTCCTTGGCCACCGCTGCGGCGATAGGCGTCAGCAGTGTGATGGTGCCCACGCTGGTGCCCATAGCCATGGACACGAAGCACGCCACCACAAACAGCACCGCCACCGCCAGCTTCGCCGGCGTAATGGACAAAAGGAAGTAAGCCACCGCCTCGGCGCTGCTGCGTCCGGTAACACCTACAAATACGCCCGCCGCCAGGAAAATCAGGATCATGGTCACAATGTTCTTGTCGCCGATCCCCTGGCCCATGAGGGTCAGCTTTTCGTCAAAGGAAATGCTCCGGTTTTGCAGGCACGCCACCAAAATGGACACCATAAAGGCCACCACAATGGGGATCTGGTAAAAGCCCATCTTCACCTTCAGCACATACTCCAGCACGATGCCCAGCCCCAGATACAGCACCAGGAACACCGCAATGGGCAGCAGAGCCACTGCCCGGGGCGTCTTTTTTTCGTTCATTGCTTTTTCTCTCCTCAAATTTTTTCCGAATACAAGCACTCGCTGCGCCCCTCAAACAGCACAGCGCATACAGAATAGCACAATTTTCCTGTAAATACAACAAATTTCCCCTATTTATTTCCGCTTTTGCGAAAAACATGGATGTCGAAGCTGATGCGGCAGGTAAGCGTCTCTTGCTGCTCCAGCCGCCGCACCCCCTCCCGGGGGGTGTTCCAGAAATAGGGTGTCATTTGAAACAGGGCCAGAATGTCCTCCCCACAGGGCAGGTGGATGACCTCCTCTACATGCCGCACCTCCACCTCGTCAAAGCCCTCGTAGGGCACCTGCTTTACCTCATTTATATAAGGCCGCTCGTAGAGGATCTCCTTCAGCTCCCACAGATGCTTTTCCGACGGCACCACATAGAGAAGCCCGCCGCCCTCTCGCAGGACCCGGTGAAATTCCTCTGCCGCCATGGGTGAAAAGCAGTTGAGGATCAGGTCCGCGCTCCGGGCTGCCATTGGCAAATGGTACGATGAGGCCACGGCGAATTCCACATCCTTTTCCCGTTTGGCTGCCCGCCGAAGGATGAACTTGGAGATGTCCGTCCCGGCCATGCGCGGAGTTTTTCCGCTCTCCCGCAAAGCCCGGTAAATGCCGCTGGTGTAGTAGCCCTCGCCGCACCCGGCGTCCAGCACCGTGGGCGCATCCCCGGTCCAGTCCACCGCCAGGCGGCACAGCTCCCGGCACAGCGGCTCGTAATACCCTTTAGACAGGAATGCCTCCCGGGCCGCCGCCATGCCCTTGTCATCTCCCGGATCCTTGGAGTGCTTCCGGTTCACCGGCAGCAGGTTGCAGTACCCCTCCTTGGCCCGGTCGAAGCTGTGTCCCGCCGGGCAGATATAGCGCCGCGCCTCTCGCCGCAGAGCCTCTGCGCACACCGGGCAGACGAAAAGACTTTTCATAGCATCTCCTTGTTGGCCGTCACATCATGTATCCATTTTCGGCTGCGCACCCGGTAGAGACACAGGGGGAGCTTGGCGACAGACTCCGTCTGCATGGCCAGGGCAATGGGCCAGATACCGGTTTTCAGCACCAGAGCGCACAGGGCCGTCAGGGGCAGACACACGATCCATTGGGGCCCCAGGTCCAGGGCCGCGCTCCACAGCACATCGCCTCCGGAGCGCAAAACGCCCGTGATGCTGGAGATGGTGTAGGCGTGCAGGGGAATGGAGGCGAAGCTGGTCACAGCCAGGGCCGTCGCAATAGCGGCGGACTCGCCGAAGAGCTTAAACAGCGGAAACACCACCGGCATAAACAGCGTGGGCAGCAGCACCAGAGCAATGGCCGCCAGCACCGTGCCGGATACACAGGTAAAGCGCAGCAGGGCCTTGCTCAGGGACATGATATCCTCCTCGCTCTGCCCCTCGCCGATGGCCTTGCCCACCAGCACCGCCGTGGCGGCGCCCAGGCCGAAGCAGAACACCAAAAACAGCCGCCCCAGGTTTCCCATTACGGCGTTGGCCGCCAGCATCTCCACAGAGTTTTCCGTGTAGCCCAGTATCACCGTCAGCATGCTTGTCCCCAGGCCCCAGCCGGCCTCGTTCAGCACCACCGGGGAGGCATATTTCAGAAACCTGCGCAGCATATCCCAGCCCGGCCGGACAAAGGCGGCCCACTGCACACGAATGCGCTTATCCCGCAGGGCGTAGATCGAGCAGATGATGAACTCGCAGATACGCGCGCACAGGGTGGCGATGGCCGCACCCTGGATGCCCAGCATGGGAAAGCCCAGCTTGCCGAAAATAAGCAAGTAGTTCAGCCCCGTGTTAATGAGCGTGGACGCGCCGAACAGCTTCATGCCGAAGCTGGGATTCTCGGCGCTGCGCTGGGCGCTGGCGTACACCGAGGACAGCATATTGAAGATGTAGGAAATGCCGATGATTTTCAGATACGGCGCGCCCAGAATGGACAGCTGGTGGTTGTTCGACAGCAGATCCATGATCTGTACCGGCCAAAAAAACAGCACCGCCGCCAGTACAGTCGCCACCGCCGCGCCCACGAAGGCGGCCACGCCGATGGAGCGGCTGATGCTTTTCATGTCCTGCTTTCCCCAGTATTGGCTTACCAGAATCCCCAGCCCGCTCTGGACGCCGAACACAATGGATATAAGCAGAAACACCGGCACATTGGCCGCCGTCACCGCCGCCATCTCGGTGTTGCCCAGCTGACTGACCATAAAGGTATCAATAAGACCTAAAGAAAAGGTAATAAGGTTTTGCAGCACAATAGGCATACTCAGCTTCATCAGCCGCCTATAAAACCCCTGCTCCCGTCGAATCAAAATAGCCATAAACTCTCCTTAAACATAAAAAAATCAAACCACACAGGCGCTTTGCGCCCGTCTGCCTTGTGATGCACAAAAAATCATATCGTAGCCACGACCGGTGTGCGTACCGGCCGTGGCAATCCGTATTCCTCACAGCATTCCGCACCGCTCTGCCTGGTGGGAGCGCAGCGCCTCATACAGCGCCTGGATGTCCTCCGGGCTGGTCTCCGGCGCGAAGCTGATGCGTATTACCCCTGCCGCCGTGCGCTTGGGAAGCCCCAGGGCCGACACCACATGGCTGCTTTTTCCCTTGTGGCAGGCGGACCCGGCGGAGATGCAAATGCCCCGGCTGCCCAGGTCGCTGACAATATTGCCGCTGGGATACCCCGGCAGGGACATGGCCAGAATATGCGGCGCCGTGCCGCCGCCCACCGTCACCATCCCGGGAATGGTCAGCAGCTTTTCCCGGCACAGGGCCTTCATGTCCGCCATGTGCCGGAGCTTTTCGTCATAGTTTTCCATCCGCAACTCCACCGCCTTGGCAAAGCCCGCGATCTGCGCCGTGGCCTCCGTGCCGGACCGCAGCCCCATCTCCTGGCCGCCGCCGGGGAGGAGGGGACGGAAATTCCGCAGCCCGGGGCTGATATATAAGGCACCGATGCCCTTAGGCCCGCCCAGCTTGTGGCCCGATAGGCTCATCAGGTCCACGCCCCAGCCCACCGGGTCACAGGGAACCTTCAAAAAGCCCTGCACTGCGTCGCAGTGGAGCAGGGCGGCGCTGCCTGCCTCCCGCAGGAGCCTGGCCGTCTCCGCCACCGGGAATACGCACCCGGTCTCGTTATTCACCAGCATCATGCTCACCAGCACCGTGTCTGCCCGCACCGCATCCAGCACCTGTCGGGCCGAGATCATCCCGGTGCTGTCCGGCTTCAGATAAGTCACCTGATACCCTTCGCTTTCCAGCCACCGGCAGCTCTCCAGCACGGCGCTGTGCTCCACGGCGGTGGTGACAATGTGCTTTCCCCTGTGCCGGCCGTGCCACACGGCGCCCCGAATGGCCCACACATCGCTCTCCGTTCCGCAGGAGGTGAAGAACAGCCGCTCCTTAGGGCAGCCCAGGGCTCGGGCGATGGTCTCCCGCCCGTTTTCCGCCACGGCTTTCCCGTCCTGCCCGTAGGGATATTGGGAGGAAGGGTTGCCGCTGTGATGGCGCAATGTCTCAGCCATAGCCGCAATGACCTCCTCCGGCACCGGCGTGGTGGCGGCGTTATCCAAGTAATGCACGAAAAAATACCTCATTTCCTCCGCCAGACCCTTGCCAGTCGGCGGATGATAGATTATAATACAACCATATATTATAGTGGATAAATCCGTAAAGTGCAAGGAGAAAAACCCCCATGCGAATCGCCATCTACACCCTTGGCTGCAAGGTCAATCAATACGAGACCCAGGCCATGGAGCAGGAGCTGGCGGCTCAGGGCCACGAGCTGGTGGATTTTGAGCAGGCGGCGGACGCCTATATCATCAACACCTGCTCCGTCACCGCCGTCAGCGATAAGAAGTCCCGACAGATGATCCGCCGGGCCAAAAAGAGAAACCCTGCCGCCATTATAGCCGCCTGCGGCTGCTATGTCCAGACCCATACCGACGAGGCAAAGTCCCTGGGCATCGATCTTATCGGCGGCACCGGGCAGCGCATGGAGTTTCTGCACCAGCTTCTCACAGCCGCAGAGGAGCGGCAGACCCGGGTCCTGGTGGACGATGCCCTCCGCCGCCACGACTTTGAAATTCTCCCTGCCGGCGGGCAGCACAGCCGCACCCGCGCCATGCTGAAAATCGAGGACGGCTGCGTGAACTTCTGCACCTACTGCATCATCCCCTACGCCCGGGGACCGGTGCGGTCCCTGCCCCTG
>OGYD01002767.1_pt1 | contig 10901 bp, 10 predicted proteins | sample 1576441 | NCBI WGS metagenome assembly OGYD01 (sample SAMEA3541537, study PRJEB24748) | human gut metagenome | biome: human gut; feature: human-associated habitat; material: faeces | place: China | collected 2012 | reverse complement strand
CCCGCCGTGGCAGGACTGTCTGCCGTAGGAACACTGCTGGATGAGGACGAGGACGCCGAGGAAAAGCGGCGGCGCATGGAGGCGAAAATCGCCGCCGAAAACTTCGGTGCGGCGATCGGCTTCGCCGCAGGCGCGGCTCTGGCGGTGAAAGAAAAATTGGATGAGCAGGCTGTGCAAGAAAAACAGCAGCAAACCATGGGAGGACTCTAAAAATGGCAAGCATCAAGCAACTGGACGAGCGGCGATATAAGATCACCGTCAGCAACGGCTACCGGCCCAACGGCAAAAAGATCAGCAAGGCAAAGACCATCCAAGTCCCGCCCGGTGTCCCCAAGCGCGGAATTGGGCAGTATGTCGCCCACGCCGCCGAAGAACTGGAGCGCAGCTTCAAGACCGGCTACGCCGAGGACGGCGAGATGACCTTCGAGGAATTTGCCTCCCGCTGGCTGAAACGGCAGACAAAATACGCACCCAGCACCATCGCTGCATACCGGCGGATGCTGGAGGTGGTGTATCCCATGATCGGCGGCATCCGCCTCAACAAGCTCCGACCGATGGCACTGGAAAATATGCTCTCCGAGCTGCGCAAGCGCAAGCACCACGGAAAGCGCATCAACGAATCCACCGCGCAGCGATACCTCTCTGTGGTCTCCGCCGTACTCAGCGACGCTAAGCGCAATGAGATCATCGAGAAGAATCCCGCGCGGATGTTAGACCTGCCCACACCGCAGCGCACGGTGCAGCGCATTCCCACGCGAGGCGAGGTGGAAAAGCTGCTGGACGCGCTGGCAAAGGAGCCGCGGCACTACCGTCTGTTTTATCTGCTCTCCATGTACACCGGCTGCCGCCGGGGCGAGCTGAGCGCTCTGCAATGGTCGGACTTCACCGGCACGCAAAACGGTCTGCTGCTCACCGTCAGCCGCTCCCGCAGCAGCGTTCCCGGCAAGGGGATCGTAGAAGGCGGCACTAAAAACGGGCGTAGCCGACAGTTCCTCCTCTCTTCCGAACTGCGCGGCATACTGCTCAGTTACCACTGGCGGCTACAGCAGAGGGCCGCCAGGCACGGTGTGGAGCTCAGTCCCTATTTGTTTGCAAACGCAGACGGCACGCTCATCCATCCCGATACATTCACCAAGCGCCTGCGGAAGATTTACTCCGCTAATGGATTCCACGCCGAATACCATCTGCACACCCTGCGTCACTTCTTCGTCTCCACTCTGCTGCACAGCGGCATAGACAAGCAGACCGTGGCAGAGCTGGCCGGTCATGGAGATACCGGTTTCCTGAAGCGCACCTACTGCCACCCGGAGATGGAGCGCAAGCAGGAAGCTGCCGAATCCATGCTCTCCTCCCTGCATTCCGAGGACGGCTTTCTGTTTTATATGCAAATGGCTGTCGGGAAATAAATTTTATTTCTGCCTTTTGGGTATAGCTATTTCCCGTCTCTTGGAGTATGTTGTGTTAACAGCGGAAAGCACGACCGTACATATAACCAGAGAGGAGATTGACCATGGCAAGTATTCGTAAGCGCGGCAATAGCTATCTCATCGTGGTCTCCATGGGCTATGACTACAACGGCAAGCGCATCAACCCCCGGCAGAAAACCGTTCACCCACCGGAGGAACTGACGTCCAGGCAGGTCGAAAAGTGGCTCAACGAGCAGGCAGTCCTCTTTGAGCGTGACTGCCGTCACACGCCGCAGCCCGTCCAGCAGCTCACGCTGGCAAAATACATCGACCTGTGGCTGACGGACATCGCCCCCGGCAAGCTGGCGAAGTCCACCATCCGCCGCGACCGGCAGGACATTGAGCGTATCCTCCCGGCGCTGGGTCACTACAAGCTCACCGAGCTGCGGCCGGAGCACTTCCGGAATTTCTACGCAGAACTGCGAAAAGTCATCCGTCCCGACACGAAAAAGCCACTCTCCGAGTACACCATTGAGGGCGTGCACGCTACGCTGTGCAGCATCCTCTCTGATGCCGTGGAAGGTGGCTTTCTTTCGCATAACCCGGCTTGGCGCACCTACCGCTACGCCGGGCGCAAGTGTGAAAAGAAGATTGCGGACGAGGAAACGGCGCAGAGGATCATCGCCGCGCTGGAGGGCGAGAGCATCAAGTACGAAACCTACTTCAAGCTCATCATCGCCACGGGAATGCGGCGGGGCGAGTGCTGCGGACTGAAGTGGTGCGACATTGATTGGGAGCAGCGTTCCATCCACATCTGCCGCAACGCGGTCAAGGTGACGGACGAGGAGATCTTCGTAAAAGAACCCAAGACCCGCGCGGGTGACCGCTATGTGTACTTCTCAGCCGAGATGGAAAGTCTCCTGCGAGAGTACCGGCAGGAATGTGCATACATCACCGAAACCTATGACCAGCGGCAGCTGACCGCTGATGACTTCCTGTTCCGCCGTCAGGGAGCGCAGCTCCCCATGACGCCCACCACCTTCACCTACCGCTTCAAGCTGATCCTCAAGAAGAACGGCCTGCCGCAAGAGCTGAACGTCCATTCCCTCCGGCACACCGCCGCCAGTCTGATGATCGCGGGCGGTACGGATGTGGCCACGGTGGCGGGCATCCTCGGCCACAGCAAGCCCTCCACCACGCTGGACATTTACACCCACGCCTTCGACAAGAACAAAAAGGCCGCCAGCGCAAAGCTGCAAGAAGGACTGGATATTTGATTTTAACGAAAAGTGAGAGTACATATTAAGTACCCTCACCTTTTGTTTTCATGATTTATTTCCAGTCATTCGAAAATGATTACTGCCGAAATATTCCGCAGATTTTCAGCAGTCAGTCCCGCAAGGCCGCGATCAACTCTGCACTGCCCGCTCCCTGTACAGTCTCTGGTAGTCTGTCATTGTCTTGTTCTCCTTTTCGATAGATAGTGCGGGCATTGGATAACGGCGGCACGGAAGCTCTGCTTGCAGCTCCTTTCGCATTTCCTGCAAAGCTCGTTGTATTTCTTCCTGCCACGCTCATCAAGAAAGAACGCCCATTCTCTCTTGAGGTATTTCGGCATACGGGGCATAGCGGACACCTCCTTTGTGCTGCCGAATTGCCGATTTGCTCCCGAAACGCAGAAACGCCCAAAACCTGACCCCGCTGTATGGTTTCGGGGCGATTTTGGGCGTTTTCTTTCGATATGAGCGGCTTTGTTTTGGCGGCGGTATCCTTACCGTCCGTCATTCAAACGCCGCTGTTTGTCGCTTCCGGGTAACAAAAAAGCGCCGTATTTGGCCGTCCCTCAATAAGACAGTATGAGAACATTACTGACATAGGGTAGCTGCCGTACAGGAGTGCGACAAGAAAAATTGACGATGCTTGGTTTTTACAACCATGTATCGCCTTTTTCTATCTTTGAACAGAATGTTTGAATCTTATTGGAGGTACATATGATGCAGGAACTGAACTATATTCGTTGCGGTGATTACCATATTCCCGACATTCGCTTACCAGAAGAAAACAGACCTATTGGTCGGTGGGGGCGTATGCACAGAGATTACATCAAGGAGCATAACCCCATCCGCTTTAACGATCTGCGTCTCTGCGGCGAATTGTGGACATATATCTTGCTGATTTGAACGAGCAGACACAGAACCGCCTTGAATTTATCACCGAGCAGATAAAAGCATCTGAGGATGTGACAGAGCGCATGAAACAGCACGATCAGATGGCATGGGTTGGAGCCATAAACAGCATCCGCAATCGTGCAGAAGAAATTGTCCTGCGTGAGATGATCTACGAGGAGGATGCGGTATGAGAATCCTTGAAGAATTTTGGTATGGCAATATCGAGCCTACAGAGTACGATACTTCTTCCAAGGAGTACAAGAAACTGCAGAAGCTGATCTGCCAGAACGAAGAAAAGCTTAAAACCACTATGACGAACGAGCAGAAAGAACTGTTTGAGAAATACACCGATTGTGTGCGGGAACATCAAACCAATACAGACTGCTTGATCTTTCAGAATGGCTTTAAGCTGGGTGCCAGGATGATATTGGAAGTCATGGAAGAATAATTGAACACATAATGACAGCGCTTATCGAACGATGGGCGCTGTCGCCACTTAAACGAATACAAACTCGTACTAAGAGGGCAAATCGCCCCCTTATCTTGACAATTAGAGCCAAATATGCTATTATAGTGTTAGCTGTTAGTTAACAGCTAACACTATGAAGGGAGGAATATCAATGGCTGTGTCATCTGCCGATAAGAAAAAACTCGGCAAGTGGATTAAGCAAGCACGAGAAAAGAAACAACCGCATCTTTCTCAGCGGCAGTTAGCACTGGCTGTAGATATTACAAACGCTTCTCTCAGCTCGATTGAAAGTGGAATGATCTTCCCTTCTGAAGAGTTGTTACTAAAACTAATAGAACAACTCCAGCCGCCTCCTGAACTGCGTGAAAAGATGTTGACCCTTTTCGCAAAAGCCAAAGGAACATCACCACCAGACATAAACGCAGAACTCAGCAAAAACCCAAAACTATGGGGTCTGATAAGACAACTAATTGCAGCTGACCCATCAGAAGAACAAGTTACACAAATCGAGCAACTTATTTTTGCGGGTGTTTCCGCATCAGGAGGAACAACAAATGACATTGAATGAACTTTTTAAGAATACTATATACGATGATACGCTATTCTCTGCCGAGGCAAAATCTGCGATAGAGTCTCGTATCTTTATGAAATCTGTCCGTGGTAGCGAAGCGCCTTATATTACTTGCGCAATCCGTAACAAAGAAATCAAGCTTACTCCTGAAGAAGCTGTTCGTCAGCTCTATATTTACAAGCTGATGAATGAATACGGATATGCGGCCAGTCGCATTCAGCTGGAAACTCCAATTCACTTTGGCCGTGAGGTAAAACGAGCAGATATCGCTATTATGGACAAGGATCGTCCCATGGTGCCGTATATCATCGTGGAGCTGAAAAAGCCGAAACTTACTGACGGCAAGGAACAGCTGAAATCTTACTGTAATGCTACTGGTGCACCTATTGGTGTTTGGACAAACGGTGAGCAGATCTCCTGCTACAACCGCAAAGACCCCAATTTCTTCGAGGAAATTAGTGATATTCCCAAAGCAACGCAGAAGCTGTCTGATATCATTAACGAAAAGTTTACCTATGAAGATCTGAAGCGCAAAGATAAAATCAGCACCCAGAAGAAGTCCCTTCGTTCCCTGATTAAAGAGATGGAGGATGAAGTTCTTGCCAGTGCTGGTGTGGATTCCTTTGAAGAAATCTTTAAGCTGATCTTCGCTAAACTGTATGATGAGCTGATCTGTGCCAACGACCCCACCGCTTATCTGCAGTTCCGCAACAACGGAAATACTGACTATGAGCTGAAAGAGAAAATCCAGGGTCTGTTTGATGACGCTAAAAAGAAATGGGAAGGCATCTTCACTGACGAAAGCAAAATCCTGCTTTCCCCTTCTCATCTCGCAGTCTGTGTAGCTTCTCTGCAGGACATTAAGCTCTTCAATAACAATCTTGATGTTGTAGATGATGCCTTTGAATATCTGATGAGCAAAGCGCAGAAGGGCGAAAAAGGCCAGTATTTTACTCCTCGATATGTTATTGATATGTGCGTCAAGATGATGAATCCTACTACCAAGGACAAAATCATCGACACCGCTTGCGGCAGCTCGGGATTCACAGTCCATAGTATTTTCAAGGTTTGGAAAGATATCCGCAGAGAAAAAGGCCTTCCCGAAGGTGATGGATTCACTGCTGCGGAGCGCATTCCTGAAGAAACTAATTTTGTCAGAGACAATGTCTTTGCCATTGACTTTGATGAAAAGACCGTCCGTGTTGCTCGCACACTGAACCTGATCGCCGGTGACGGTCAGACTAACGTGCTTCATCTGAATACACTGGACTATTCCCGCTGGGGCGAGACTACTAAGCAGGAAGATTGGATTGATACCTATAACGAGGGCTTTAAGAAACTGAAAAAGCTTCAACCTGCTGGCGTGAAGGATTATAGCCAGTTCCAGTTTGACCTCGTGATGGCCAATCCCCCATTTGCTGGCGATATCAAGGAAAACACAATTATTTCTCGTTATGAGCTTGGCAAAAACAGTGCCGGTAAATGGCAGAATAAGGTCGGTCGTGATGTGCTGTTTATCGAGCGTAATCTGAACTTCCTTAAACCCGGCGGCCGCATGGCTATTGTTTTGCCGCAGGGCCGTTTTAACAACTCCAGCGATAAGTACATCCGTGAATTTATTGCTGAGCGCTGCCGCATCCTTGCCGTTGTAGGTTTGCATGGAAATGTGTTCAAACCTCACACAGGAACCAAGACCTCGGTTCTGTTTGTTCAGAAGTGGGATGATGAACTGTGTCCGAAAAAGGAAGATTACCCGATCTTCTTTGCTACCATGCAGAAGCAAAGTAAAGACAACTCCGGCGATAAGATCTATGTGAAAGATCCTGTTACCGGAGAAAATGTACTTGACCATCATGGGCATTTGATCGTTGACCACGACTTGTATAGTCACGATGGATTGACCCCGGACGGCATTGCAGAAGCATTTATTGAGTTTGCTAAGAAGGAAGGTTTAAGTTTTTTTCGATAAGCCCATCCGTTGAACCTTTCAATGAGGCCAAGTACAAGGCGTTGATGGATGGGCTGGAGTGCAGTGAAGTACAATACAGCATGTTATTTCCTGACAATTTAATCTTTAGATTAGATTCCGAATTTTATAATAGTAAAGCTATTTCTATTGATAGCAAACTTAAGGAAATGACACATTTCTGTTTGAAACAAGATGAAGTAGTTAGCGGTCCGTTTGGCTCGGCACTAAAAAGTGATGCATATCTAACGGAAGGAGATATTCCTTTTGTTAGAATCGAGAACATTAGAGGCGGTTTTGATATAAATATGGACAACATTATTTATATCAGCAGCCAAGACAACAATAGAATTAAAAATTCGCAGCTACATGTAGATGATATCGTATTATCTAAGGTAGGTAATAGTATTGGTTTTTTTGCCAGAGTGGATGAATCCGTAGGTGTTTGCAATATTAGCGAAAACAACATCGGAATAAAGCTTGCAAAATATAGTACCATCGAAAAGCATTATATTTTGACATATTTGAATTGCAAACACGCACAGATGTTAGTATTGCGCCGTACAAGTGGAAATGCTCAGCCCAAATTGAATGTGGGCGATTTGTGTCATATACCTATTCCTCAATTCACTAATAGATTTTATGAATCTATTAGTAAGACAATTCTGCAAAGTAAATCTTTAGTATTGCAGTCCCAAAAACTGTATAGTTCTGCAGAGTTAATCTTAAAAAATGAGTTTCATATTGAGCAAAACAATGCTCCCACGGCGATCAAGTCGTTATCTGAAAGTTTCAAAAAAACTGGTAGGCTTGATGCGGAGTATTACCAGAAAAAATACGAAAGATATAGCAAGTCGCTTCATACAAGTGAAACCGTTGAGTCGTTATGTAAGCTTCACGACAAAACTTTTTTGCCAAAAGAAAACGAAAGTTATCAATATATTGAGCTTTCTAATGTCGGCCTTGCAGGAGAAATTTCTGGTGTTGACACAATAAGCGGAGCAGAATTACCGTCAAGAGCTCGTCGAAAAGTGAAAACAGGACAAATTGTAATTTCGTCAGTCGAAGGGTCTTTGCAGAGTTGTGCTCTTATTACAGATGATCTTGATGAATGTCTTTGTTCTACTGGATTCTATATCCTTGACTCTAAAGATATCAATCCTGAAACATTGCTTGTTCTATTTAAATCCGAGGTTATTCAGGCGCTAATGAAGCAACGTTGCTCGGGGACAATCTTAGCCGGAATTACAAAAGATGAACTGCTTTCCATGCCATTGCCCAAAGTTGATGAGAAACTCCAAAAAACTATCGCTGCAAAGGTGCAAGAATCCTTTGATCTTCGTCACCAATCTAAGCAGCTACTTGAATATGCAAAGCAGGCTGTTGAGATGGCGATTGAGCAAGGAGAAGATACTGCGCTGGCATGGTTGAAAGAGAGATCGGGTGAATGAAATGACAGAGAACAAGTATCCATATGACAATTGGAAATCCATAACTGAGTCGGATTTTGTTACTTTGTTTATAAAAACTTGGTTTGCCTTTGTCTCAACATTGCGTGAAATGTATCCGGCAGAAATTCCGTATTATCAGGCTACAGGTGACTCCAGATACATATCGCCGTACAAAAGGGAGTTTTCTCAAAATATTGCATACCGCTTAAATTATGCCGATATTAAGTACCACCTTTACGAAGTATATAAACACGGCATGAAAATTATCGCTGATCGCTATCCACGATTCATTGTTGATGATTTCTACTCATTAAATCTTTCGTTTAAGGAAACTGCTTCTGAGGAATTTTCTCTGGAAGGTGGATTTAGTGGGAAGTTTGTATGTACTGTAAAGTGTGCTTCAGCAGAAACACTTACCGCTACTATCATGTGTACGGACAAATCGTATCGCACAAAAGTTGATATAGATTATGCACCAATTGGTGTATCGGTAGATTATTCAGCGATTCTTATGGCAATCGTACAAGAAATTGAGGATCGGCAGTTTGTACTTACCGAAGCAAGCTTAATTGAACGTTTTTACGAAAAACTGTTTGATGCGATATCCTATGCTTTCTTTTCTGAAATCAATAATGCTAAATCCAGCATACCGGAAAAAGGTAACAAACGTTTTTTGAAAGTGTTTGATGCAATGTTAGCGTTCTGCGCCAGAGCATTGAATGCGATGAAGGCAAGCTGTCTAAACGCTCAATTTGGTGCAGAACACAAGCTGCTTTCTCAGACGCCGATAACCAACTTCCTTCAAAGTATAGAAGATGGAGAAAAGATGACCTTAGCCGATAAAGAAAAGGCTTATCTCTGGTTTATCAGCTTTGTATATCGATTGAGAAACGCATTATTTCATGAGATCATTGATCCGCTGAATGATGAGTGGCAGGTGATTTTCAAAAATTCCTATCATGTGCTAAAGCAGGTTGTGGACCAAAATATTTGGCGCTTAAAGCAACTGAAACTTCTTCCGTTAGCAAGCCAAGCGGCGGCAGAGAAAGATTACAATCGTGAACCGCCTCCTGATATTGACTGGCCAACCGATGAAGAAGCAAAGTTTACATGGTTCCATTCTGAGATGTTAAAGCTTAACAAAGAGGGAGCGAGAGTCTTGCTTAAGGGTAAGGTTGATTTTGCTGAACACCATTACGAGACAGAGTGCACGGTTAGGTGGAATGAATCTCTATCTGAGACTGCAATTAAAAATGCCAGCATCACAAGCGTGGTAGATTCTCAAGAAAAGGAACTCGCCGCTGCAATTTGACATATTGGAGGTGGGCATGGGATGAGACAAAACATAAGTCGCCTTGAAGCAAGGTGGGCTGTCTTCTTTAATAACATTGGCTTTGAGTATGAGTATGAAATGGAAGACTTTGATATGGAAGAATGCTCTTACTTGCCTGACTTCTATATCCCATCTATTGACAGATGGTTTGAGATCAAAGGCCAGCCACTAACAGTTTCTGAAGTTCAAAAGTGTGAGCAATTCTGTCGGCGCAAAGATAATGAGAATATCAAGTTTTCTATATTGATTGGGGCACCGAAGCCGTTAATGTTAGAGGAAGAAGATTTTAGTATTCTTGGAATCCGTGAGTATACTTGGCAGTGGCTATCTCAGATGTATCCAAGCGATACTCTGCTGTTAGCACAGGGTTTAACCAGAGAAGAATACTATTCGAGATTCTTGCCTGCTATATGGAAAGTGGATGATGAAGCTGCAGCCATTGTCCGTCAGATCTTCGCTTGGTGCATCAAGAAGATCGAGCGGAGAATGTTGATCGGTTTATCCGAGTGGCAAAGAAACATCTGTATCTGGAAAAGCTGACTCCCGATGTGCTGAACGACATGGTACAAGCCGTATATGTTCATGTACCGGACAATTCCAGTGGACAGAGGATACAGAATGTAGACATCAGCTACAACTATATCGGCATACTCCCCGCCAATTTACTCTATGACATTATAAACGGAAAGGCGGCATGATTACTCATGCCGCCTCCCCGAAAACATTATACTGTTTTATTGAGCCGCCCCGTTCTACGACGCTTTTGTCTTGCTCGGAAGATGGAGCAAGGGAACGCTATTCAATTATCTGTTGTACTTTTTCGTCCTGCTTACGACCGTTGTGTCGATGGCTGCACCGCCGCTGACAAACAGCAGAGCAATCCACAACAAAAGATTGGAGTTATCTCCCGTCTGCGGAGACTTGTCGGCGCCGGGTTTGACGGTGCCGCCGGGCAGCTTCGTCGTTACGGTGTCTGCTTTTTTGATTTCCTTTGTACCATCCTTGTCGCTGTAATACCTATTGCAGCCGTCGCAGTACCAATACTCGATATTGCCCTCGGTGGTCTTTGTCGCCGCTTTTGCCGGGATGTGCTTTAAGTCGGTGTGGTTCTTCGCATCCATCTCGCCGTATTCCGCACCACAGACCTCGCACTTTGCTTTGTCCTTGCAGGTCGCTTTCCCGCTGGTGTGCTCAGTCAGCTTCTTGCCGCAATAATCACACTTGTGGTCTTTGTTATCGTCTGCACACTCGCTGATTATATAATCGCAGATATCACATTTGTGGTCTTTGTTTGCATCGATGCAATTCTCCGTTTGCGTGCCTGCAGAGCATCCGTCAACGGTGCAGGTGCGGGTATGGGTGCCGTCTTCGTTGGACGTCCAAGCGCCCCAGTCATGGCCGAGCGGCTTTCCGGACGTGAAGGTCGCCTCGTCGGCGGTTCCCTTGGAGCTGGTACCGCAGACGGCGCAGGACTTGTAGTAGACCGCCTTTTCGGTGCAGGTCGCGGCGGATTTCAGATACTGCTCCTCGGCGGTTT
>OGYD01002758.1_pt1 | contig 10931 bp, 9 predicted proteins | sample 1576441 | NCBI WGS metagenome assembly OGYD01 (sample SAMEA3541537, study PRJEB24748) | human gut metagenome | biome: human gut; feature: human-associated habitat; material: faeces | place: China | collected 2012 | reverse complement strand
AATACAACGATTATCGCAAGCCATATAATCATCTCAACAGGCGATGCCATAAGGTTGTTAAACACTCCCGAAACCTGTTCTGAGTTCATTCCGCTTTTAAATGTTCCCGTTGCAAATTTATAGAAGTAATCTAACATCCAAGCCGAAACAGGCGTGTAAAACATCATCAAAAGGTAACAGCCTATCATGCACAGCCAACCGTGAATGTGCCATTTGCTCTTTGGCTTTTCAAGTGTTTTATAGCTTAATACGGCACTTTTTCTGCTTGCTCTGCCGACTGCAAGCTCCATTGTCAGAACGGGAATTCCCATAAGCACAAGAAATGCAAGATAAAAAAGCACGAACAATCCGCCGCCGTTTTCGCCCGTAACATACGGAAAGCGCCAGACATTGCCTATGCCAATCGCACAGCCTGCACTTACAAGGAGAAAACCTGTTCTCGACTTAAAATTTTCTCTTTGCATAAATATTCTCCTTAAAAATACTGTTGCTTTAATTATACAAACTTTTCACCGATATTTCAAGGAATAAACTTTTTATTTATGCAATTTGACAGGGATTAAAAAGCTTTGTATACTTTTATTGACAGAAACATTTAAGTCTTGTTTAAGGTTCGAAATAACGATTGTATTTTAATTCTTTAAAATAATATTTAAGAACACAAAGTATTTTAACAGTACTTTGTGTTTTTTTGTGACAAAATTCTCCGAAATAACAAAGTTCTGCTATAAAATGTAATAAAAGTGTAATAAATGCTATATCTATATTGAAAATTAATGAAACAGAAATTATAATTAAAATACAATATAAAACATAAAACATATATTTGGAGTTTGATAATGAAATTAACGAATGTGAATTTTCTTGCAAAAGCAAATGCCAAGATAAATAAAAATGAAAAGGGAATAAAAATTGTTTCCGCATTGCTTGTAATATCAATAACCTTGATTTCGGCATTTTCAATTACCGTCACAAAAGCTGTAAATGAGTATAAAGAGGATTATCGTGCAAGAACACTTGAGGTTGACCCTTGGTTAAGCAAACTTGACGATAATGTTATAGAAAGTATTAAAAATACTGAGCATGTAGTTGATATTTTTCCTCTTGAAGGAATCAGAAATGAAGCTTTTAATATTGTTCAGTCCTCGGATGAGAACTTACAAAAAATGATTGATCAAGAGAAAAATAATTATTTAAATATTTGGTCATTGTTTAAAAATGAAAAACGCAGTGTTATTGCAGGAAAAACTCTTGATGAATCCCCTGTGTTAAGCTGTGTTGTCCCGAGTGATTTTTATCCTTTTGAGGTTGAGAATGAAAATAAAAAGCCTGATTATATTGACGGGGAAAGTCTTATAGGAAAAACGATAACCGTAAAAGCGATTAATAATATGCTAATTCAACCTTATAATATTGATGGTTCACCAGAAAGCGGTTCACTTGAATTGCCTGCAATTGAATATAAATTAAAGGTAGTGGGTACTTATTATCTGTCACCGACCGAAACAGGCTATTATGATTCGATTTATATTTCAGAGGAAACAGCTACGAAAATATTAGATGACGCACTTACAAAAGGCGGATATTCAAAAGATAACAAAACCACTGTCGGCAAGTGGTGGAGTGATTTATCGCTGAGGACTCACTATGTTGTTGTTGATGATTTTGAAAATATTGAATCGGTATATAATGCACTCACCGATATGAATGTATGCTGTGCCGATGACTCCGAACTCGGAATACAGGACATCATAGTAAACGCTTCAAATATATTCAGCTTTGCAAGCGTATTTCTTATTATTTCAACAGTGTTGCTTTCTGTGATTATGATTATACAATCAACAGCAAACGCACTTTCACTTCGTAAATCCGATATAGGCTTGCTCAAAGCGATAGGTTATAAAAACAGTCAGATATTTGCCTGCCTTTACTGCGAACAGCTTAGAGTTACATTTACCGGATTTGCGGTTGGAACAATTATTTCGATTATAGTTACGGCTGTTTCAAATCTTTTCTTTGCAAACAGAAATTTCATCGACCGTCTGTACATTATTAATTGGGGAAATTTCGGAATTTTGCTTGCAATTTCGTTTTTGATAGTAACAATAGTTCCGCTGATATGTCAGCTCATAGCATTACGCAAGCTGAATAAAATTCAGCCCAAAGACGCAATGAATGAATAATTTTTGAGGGTGAAATAATGAAATCAATAGAATTAAAAAATGTTTCTAAAATATACAATAACAAAGTAACCGCCGTGGATAATGTATCGTTTACATTGTCAGAGGGTGAATTTGTGGCTGTTATGGGACAGTCGGGCAGCGGAAAAAGCACTCTGCTCCAAATGGCAGGTTTGCTTGACAACTGCACCTCAGGTCAGATTTTGATTAACGGCAAAGATGTGTCGTCACTCGGCAAAAACGAACTTGCCGACACAAGAATGAATTCACTCGGATTTGTCTTTCAGGCATTTCATCTTAATCCACATCTCAAAGTTTTTGAAAATATAATGGTTCCAATGCTCATAAACGACCATTTCAAAAACAGAGCCGAAATGAAAGAAACTGCCGAATTGCTTGTGCAGAAAGTCGGTCTTACACACCGCATTGATCACTATCCGAGGGAACTTTCAGGCGGTGAACAGCAGAGAACCGCCATTGCAAGAGCACTTGCCAATAATCCCGACTTTATCCTTGCCGATGAACCTACAGGCAACCTTGACAGCAAAAACGAACGTATGATTTTTGAAGAGTTGAAAAAACTTACAGAGCTTGGCAAGGGCGTTCTTGTTGTCAGCCATAATGATGCCGTAACCGATTTTGCAGACAGAATTTGCGTTATGAAAGACGGCGTTTTAGAGGAAAATTAAAATGAAAAATAAAAAACTCGGTATGCTTGTTAAAGCCTCAATTCTTTCACGAAAAGGTGCAACAATATTTTTTTGTTGTTTTATGATTATTGCAACCATTCTCGTTCTTGTGTCGGAAGGAGCGGTTATGCCGCTGAAAAATAATATTGACCAAAACATAAATAATCATATTCTTAACAGAGAGTTGAATTTTAAGATAAACGAAAATACTCCTCAAAATGAAATTGACGATACAATTTCCGGCATAAAAAGTATTGAACACATAACGAATGTTTATAATGTGCCTGCCGAACTTGATGTGAAGGAAACTTCGGGAGTGCTGTTTTCTGATTATACTCTCAGTTATGTTCACGAGGGGTATAACCTTAAAATAACAAGCGGAAGAGCTTTCAAAGAGAATGAAGAAAATGTTGCAGTTGTTCCCGAAGTTTTAAAGGATTTTAACAGCGAAAGTCAACGAATCAATAAAATTGACGGCAAAACGCTTGTGGGCAAAAATCTTATTTTCGCTGATGAATCGGGCAAGGAACATAAGCTTAAAATTGTCGGAGTGTATAACACATCTGACCCGATTTTTACAGGCAATCAAATTCTTACTCCACGCAACAGTTTGATTGGGTTCAATAATGAAGTTATTGCAAATGCCAAAGGTTCGACTTCAATAACTTCCGATAAGGCTTATAAAATTCTCGTTGATGATGCAAAAAATCTTGAAAGTGTACAATCCGAGGTTTCCTCATATTGCGAACCGTATACAATGGACTTGAACTTTGATTCTCAGTCATACAATGTCGCACTCATAATTATTATAGGTTCAATTGTATTTTTTGCATTGTTCGTAATTGCAGGACAGTATATGTTCGTCAAGAGCAACATAAGCATACGAACCGAAGAACTTGCTTTGTATCGCTCACTCGGTTACAAGTCTAATCAACTTTTCTATATAATATTTGCGGAATATTTCCTTATCGGAATAATATCAATTGCAGTCGGTACAATTTTGACTGTATTACTCGACATATTACTTATAAATCCGTATCTTATGAATCTTGTGGGCAATACAATGATGGAAATGACCGTGAATGTTTCGGCTGTTTATATACTGCTGTTCCTCGTGATTTATTTGATTGTACTTGCAATCGTCAGCATTTGGGCAGTAAAACGTTCTGAAAAAACGGATTTAAGTGTGTTGCTTAGAGAAAGATAATTTTATAACGGAAATAAAACTCCATATTATTATCTAAAGCAGAAATTCTGAAAAAATTCGGGATTTCTGCTTTTTTTAAATTTCATTTAAAGTTTGTAAATTATTATATAGCCACAGTAAAGAAAAGGTAAAGACAGGGAGGTCTTACAATGGACGTTAAAAATATATTCAAGCGTTACGAACTTAAATTTATGCTGACAACACAGCAGTACATTAACAATCCGAAACCTATAAAAACATGAAGCCCCCACACATTTTTGTGTAGGGGCGGTTTTCTTAAACAAAGAAATTGTCCTTATAATTAATATCTTTCTCCGACAGCAACAATGACACTTCTGCCTGCCATATTAATTCGTCTGTCATAGAGAATAACATTTCTGTCCTCAAGGATTACATCCTGCGGCTCGTTGCCTGTGTTTACATAAAGCTTCCAGTGGTATCCTTCGGGAAGGTCGGGAAGCTCAACATTTACATAATCCCAATAAGCATTGACGCCAAAGTAAACAAACTCGTCAAGCCCCTGTTGTTTAAGACTTACACCGGCATACATAACGCCAATCATTCTTGTATCATCGTAATACTTGGCACTCCACGCAACATTTGAATGGATGCTGACAGGCGGATAACTGCATGTTGCCTTGCCTCTGCTGTCTGTAATAATATGGAATCTCTTTCTGAAAGCAATCATATATTTAAAAAATTCAAATACATCCTTATGCTTTTCTTTTCTTGTCCAGTCAAGCCATGAGATAATGTTGTCCTGACAGTAAGCGTTGTTGTTGCCGAACTGAGTGTTGCAGAATTCATCACCTGCAAGGAAAAGAGCAGGTCCCTGACTGCACATAAGGGTTGCAAAAGCATTCTTTATCATTTTGATACGGAGCTTGTTGATATTATAATCATTTGTATCACCCTCGGCACCGCAGTTCCAGCTGTTGTTGTCATTAGCACCGTCAGTATTGTTCCAGCCGTTTTCAAGATTGTGCTTTTCGTTGTATGAATACATATCATAAAGAGTAAATCCGTCATGACAGGTAAGAAAGTTTACTGACGCATTGTAGCCTCTGTAGGTAGGGTCATACAAATCTCTTGAGCCTGTAATTCTCTGAGCCGCATCCCATGCAAGATGGCTGTCGCCTTTAAGAAATTTTCTGAGGTCGTCACGGTATCTTCCGTTCCATTCAGCCCATCTGTTCCATGACGGGAAACTGCCGACCTGATAAAGTCCGCCTGCGTCCCATGCCTCTGCAATAAGCTTTACTCCGCCGAGAATTGGATCAAACGCAAGGCTCTTGAGAAGCGGAGGCTTATCCATAGGAGTACCGTCCTCGTTTCTTCCCAAAATCGACGCAAGGTCAAAACGGAAACCGTCAATGCGGTATTCTGTTACCCAATAACGCAGACAGTCAAGTATAAACTGCTGCACAATCGGCTGATTGCAGTTGAGAACATTGCCGCAACCGCTGAAATTGTAATACTTTCCGTCCGGAGTGAGCATATAGTAAATGTTGTTGTCAATGCCCTTGAACGAGAAATACGGTCCCATTTCGTTGCCCTCTGCCGTGTGGTTGAACACGACATCAAGGATAACTTCAATTCCGTTTTCGTGAAGCTCACGAACAAGCTGTTTAAGCTCTCTGCCTTCGTGATGATGCTCGTGGTCGCTCTCATAGCTTGTGTTAGGAGCAAAAAAACATACGGTGTTATAGCCCCAGTAATCGTAGAGCTGACGACCGTCATAATTACGATACGAGCCCATTTCGTCAAACTCAAAAATAGGCATCATTTCAACAGCATTGATGCCCAGTTCTTTAAGATAGGGGATTTTTTCACGGATACCTGCGAATGTGCCTTTGTTTTTAACGCCTGAGGAGCCATCCTGAGTAAAGCCTCTTACATGCAATTCATAAATAATAAGCTCTTCAAACGGAAGCTTCGGCTGAGTGCAGTTGCCCCAGTCATAGTCGCTGTTTACAACTCTTGCCTTATAAACACCCTCATGCTCCTGCTTTTTACCCCAGCCGCTCTGACCGATTACAGCCTTTGCGTATGGGTCAAGAATGTATTTCTTTTTATCAAAAATAATGCCTTTTTCGGGTTCATACGGACCGTCAAAGGAATATGCATACTCAAAATCAATCTCATCAAGACCGAACACGAGCATTGAATAGGTGTTGCCGATTTTGTAAGAATCCGGAAATCTAAGCCTTGCATACGGAATTTTTGCATAAGGTCTGAATAAAAGCAATGTACACTCAACTGCATAAACCGAATGAATAGTAAAGTTTACACCGCCGGAAACGGTTGTTGCACCGTTTAAAAGAAAGTTGCCGGGTCTGACATCGAAACCACCTACATTATCGGTTGGCTTTAAATCCCTCAACATAATATTCAATCCCCCTAAGTTACTCTCAAAAAAACAAAAATTCAGTCATAACACAACATATGTCTATTTTATCATATTATGTGATTTATTCAACACACTATTTGCAAAAATATAGTCAAATCTTGTCATCACGATTAAAAAGCAGTATTTTTGCACAAAAAAAGACCGGAATAAAAAATATATTCGGTCTTTTTAATCATTTGCTTACGCTTATTGTCAACCTATAAAAGTAAATCTGTCTGTTTTTCTGCCGTCAACATCAACTTTTTCGGCAAACATTTCGACAGGTCTTGCCCACACTTCACTTGTGTTGTGGAGATTTCTGTAAATTACAAGTTTTTCACCTGTTTCGCTGTGGGTTGCAAAGTTGATAACCTCATATTCGCCACCCTTGAAATGTAGGTAAATACCCGGCTTGATTTCTTTTGTCGTATTTTCGGCATTGTCCGAATTGCTTTCACAGCAATTTTCTGTTTTAACAGCTTTAACTGAAGTTTCTTCATTTGCAGAAGCTTCGTCAATTTCAGCTGCCCTGCAATCTGTATTTTCTGCATTGAAATCAACCCTGAAACTTCCGTCATTAACAACAAGAATTCTCGACTGATACGGCTGCATTTCAATTTCATAGTAACCGTTTACATCAATAACTTCGTTGCCGTTGAGAACATCTGTAAGCTTTGCGTTGCAGCCTGTGTCAAAACCGATTTTTTCAACACGGTCTGTAAGGTTGAATGCAACAAAAACAGTCTGATTGTCGGTTTTTCTTCTGTATACAAGCTTTTCATTCTGAATATTTATGTTTTCAAAATCGCCGTACTTGAGAGCTTCGAGTGCAAGTCTTACTACACCGAGTTTTTTGATATGCTCAAGAAGTTCATAGTTCGGGTTCGGGATGGAATCAAGGTCAAGACAGGGACGAAGCTCATAATCGCTGTAGGCAGTTCTCATACCCTCAATGCCGAATTCACTTCCGTAGTAAATTGACGGTACTCCGGGCATTGTATACATCATCGTGTAAACATTGTTGAGATGATTTTTGTCTTTAAGCATACTTGCAACACGGTTTACATCGTGGTTATCAACGAAATTATATGTGTAGATGTTTCTGTAAATACCGCCGTTAGCAAACTGTCTGTTAAGAGAATGAGCAATTTCAAAATAGTTGTGGTCATTATGGCTTGAATAAATGCCTTTGTAGCATTCGTAGTTTGTAACCGAGTCAAGCACATCGGGATTTGCCCAATGATTGTAATCACCGTGGGTAATCTCACCGTAGAGCCAGAAATCGGACTTTTTCTCTTTGCAAACATTTTTTAATTTCTTGAAAAATTCAATGTCAATGCAGTCAGCCGCATCAAGGCGAAGTCCGTCAATATCAAACTCATCAATCCAAAATCTTGCACAGTCAAGAAGATAGTTTACTACCTCGTCATTGCGGAGATTAAGCTTTACAAGGTCGTAGTAACCTGCCCAGCCCTCATAGCTGAAACCGTCGTTATACGGGCTGTTGTTCCAGAAGTTTACATTTTCAAACCAAGACGCATATCTTGAATTTTCACGGTTCTGCTGAACATCTTTGAAAGCAAAGAAATCTCTTCCCACATGATTAAAAACGCCGTCAAGCATAATTCTGATGCCGTTATCGTGAAGTGTTTTGCAAATTTTTTTGAAAGATTCGTTATCACCGAGCCGACAGTCGATTTTTTTATAATCAATAGTATCATAGCCGTGTTTTGAACTTTCAAAAACAGGGTTGAAAACAAGTGCGTTTACCGACATTGACTTCATATGGTCAATCCAGCCGTAAATTTTGTCAAGTCTGTATTCCTGTTTGAAATCATTCTCCTTTGGTGCTCCGCAAAAACCGAGCGGATAAATATTGTAAATTACGGATTCATTTATATATCCCATTATATTATCTCCTTTTTGCACAGAATAAAGCAATGTACGAATGCAGTGTTTTGTGTACATTAGTCATAATTATAGCACTAAAATTTCTATTGTGCAACTGAATAATTTGTGTTACAATGTAACATATTGATGATTTAAAAATGATTTTAAAAAAATCTCGGAGGAACAAAATGCTCAAAATACCCGAAAACAAAACAAGAAAAAAATTAAGAATCACACTTTGCGTGCTTTATCTCGTTGAAATCGTACTCTGTGCGTTGCCGTATTTCCAGTACATTGATGAAAAAAATGTACTCCATTCTTATTCCGTATTTGATATTATGTCTGTATGGGGACTCAGCGGTTCAAATGATGCGGTTTTTAAGTATTCGCTCTTTATGCCGATTTTCTTCATTATTCCGATTGCAGGATTTTTCTTCTGCGCTCTTGACAAAAAACGCAATATGAAGAATATCGTTTCAATCATCTGCTGTCTGCTCGGTGTGCTTTCAATTCTCACAATGGTAAGCTATACAATCAGCCTTGCTTCTGTAATTGCACTTCTTTTGTATATTCTTATCTGCTTTCTCACAACGCTTTCAATCTTTGCAAGATTTACCGACAAAGATGCTACGAAAGCTCCTGTTAAGCAGAAAAACACAGACCCGAACAGGGAAGTGTAATTTTACAAATTAAAAGTTGAAAACGGAAAATTGAAAATTTCGGTCGGGAACACAGCTTGCTTAATGCAAAGCATTGTTTTCCCGACTTTATTTTATAAAATTAAAACACGGCAGTTCATTATCTGAAATGATTGCCGTGTTTATTTTTGCCGATTTTATTTTTAAAATTCCGTCAGAACAATGTGTGCCTGAGAATTATCGAGGACTAACGGCTTATCCATATCAACTCTCTTTAATTCTCCGTAGAGTCTGCCGAAAATTACGGCTGTTTTGTCCATATATGCCGCCATAGCCTCGCCTTTTACGGTGAACGGCTTGAATGTAATGTCAACTGCCGAATATCCCGCCTTAAAGTACCACGGTCTGTCAAGCTTTCCGCCTGTGCTTTTAACATTTATCTGCGACAATTTTACAAGATGACCGTCTGTGAAAAAGCAATTTTCGTTGCCGTAACGGTTGTCACCGACTCTGCTTGCAAGACAGAGGGAAAAGCGTTTTCCGTCAATAAAGCAGTCGGAGCTTAACCTCTGATAATTATGTTTTCTCGGTTTTGAAAAGCGTGTCCAGTCAAAGTAAGCGTTTGTGGTTGTTTCGTTTAAAGAATATTCCATACCGCCAACACGGATAATTCCGCCTGCGACAAATTTGGGAACAAAGCGTTTGAGATAAAAATATTTTCTGTCTCTCTCAAACGGTGCAATTTCGTTAAGACTTTCGCCCGCCGTCTTTTTGAGATTAATGTTAAAGTAAAGATTTTTTATGCCGCCAAAGTCGATAAAATCACATTTTAAAAATCTTCCGTTCGGTGTGTTTGTCAACTGCAGCTGAAGTCTTTTGTCCGTGTACAAAAGCTCTCCCGAACTGCCCGATTCGGGAAGCTCGTTCTTGCTGAAAACAAATTTCTTTACAACACAATCATAAATCACACCGCCTCTTTTAAGGTCGGCAACCGCAATTTTCACCGCAAATTCCATGCCTAAATTTTCAACCGAAAGATAGAGCGAAACCTCTGTGTTGCTTATGAAATAGCAATCTCTTTCGCTGTGTTTTCCGCTTGTTTTGCTCTGTTCGCTGTTATATTCAAAAACAGGCGTTCTTGCCCAGCCTGCACACATAACCTCTCCGTTTTCTTCAAAAACATTATGCTTTTCGGTTATCTCATGTTGCAAAACAATCCCTCCGTGTTCTCGTTTTTAAAATTTTCCATAAAATCACACCATACAATATACACAAAATAATTATGCTTTTCAAGAATTATAACAAAACTGTAAATTTCGTTTTCTGCCGTCAACGGTATATGTACTAATTTTCTGATTTCATGAATAATCTGTAATAATATCATATACCTGTGAGGGCGGTTTTTATGAAGAAATTTGTCATTTTGCTTTTAATCTGCTTATGTTTTCTGCTATGTTCATGCAGTGCCGACACATCGGGATATCAAAACGAGCTTACCTGCACAGACTGGAGTGCAGAGCTTGACGGCGGCGGAAAGATAAACCTTTCGTTTGGCGGTGGTAATGCGTCCCTTATTATGGTGAGCGGAAAAGACAAGGCGGAGCTTTGCGGAAAATATGTTGCCGATGATACAACGCTTGTCATATTTGTGCCGAAACTTTACCGAAACTACACCTTTGAATATATTCCCCATGGAAAAAAGCTTGATTTGTCATACAACGGTTCAAAAATCACGCTCAGCCGTGCCGATAACACGCAAAAAACCGAGTAAATCAGCCGTTCAAAGTTTCTTATGTACATTTTGAGCGGAATACGCAGATTAACGAATAATTTTATTGATAAATAAAGTTGTGTGTGTTATAATGTTTTAAGCTATGTTATTATGCCATTTTTGGATTTTTTCGGAGGTATTGTTTTGGTAGTGTTTGGAATTGATCC
>OGYD01002755.1_pt1 | contig 10944 bp, 10 predicted proteins | sample 1576441 | NCBI WGS metagenome assembly OGYD01 (sample SAMEA3541537, study PRJEB24748) | human gut metagenome | biome: human gut; feature: human-associated habitat; material: faeces | place: China | collected 2012 | reverse complement strand
TAATCTCGCCTTGCTTTGCCTCTTCAAGAATAGGTTCCGGCAATTTAGAGAAGAATCGTTTTCCACAGTATCTTCAACGGCAAGAATTTCTTTGCCGCAGGTATACATTGTGACAGTTGTGTCAATCTTATCGTCCAGTACAATTCCCGTAAAACGGTAGGTGCCTTTGGTGGTGTAGGCTTCCCACTCCCCCGCCTGTTTAAGCGTTGCGGGCGTGCCTGCAATCCCCGCCTGCATTTTAACGACCTGTTCGCCGTTTTTCATATAAGGAAGCAGCTGCATAAATACATCTAAAAATTCCTGCTTTGTCATCGCTTTTGCACTGTTTTGAAGTTCTGCAAGAACCGTTTCCGGCACTTCCAGTTTCTTTGCCAGTGCATATGTATCCTTAAAACGCACCTTCGCCTCCGGCTTTTTAATTTTAAGCAGACCGGCTTCGCTGACGGCATTGACATAACCGGAATACCAGTATTTACCGGCGTCATCCGTTCCGGACGTCTTAAAATCCGTTGCGGCATAAGCAAGCATTTTAGAAGCTTCTGCCATGGTAAAGATATCTGTACTTTTCTTTTTTGTAAAAAGAACTGCCGCTAAAATAAGAAAAATACAAAGAAACAGTCCTGCCATTATCCAAATCCGTTTTTGCTTTTTTAAAATCACACCCGTCCCCTTCTATACTGATTTGTATGAACCGAATAAACGCTATTCATGATTTTATGCGGTTATAAATTAAGATATAAATGAAAAAAACTTCCTTTTATCATCATTATGCGGATAAAAAGAAGTTTGTCTGTACTTTGTCAATTAAACATTCCCAAAATGCCGTTGCCTGCGTTTTCGACTCCTAGCTTAGCTAGGTGGGTTACCGCATTCATTCCGCTGCCTTCCACTGACTAAGGAGGCTTGACATTGAAAATGAAGATATAGGAGTCCCGTGCGAATAATGTAGGATCAAAATAAACAGGCTGGCGAACACCCCAGGAAATGCCCTATTCAATTGTATCTCGTCTTCGTTAAACGTATTATACAACAATCTTTGTCTTTACACAATATCTTATGTAAAATTTCATATTTTATTCTTAAATGTTGTTACTGGAAGCTGATTTTTCCAACCGGTTTATTTGGAACATCTGCCTTTGTATCTGCCTGCGGCATGGTTTTTACATAATCAATGTCTTCTATTGCTTCTGCCGATAAGCGGATTGCTTCCGTTACCTGTTCTGGGGAAATGCCCATTTTATCAGCAACCTCCTGAATGGTCGGTTTGCGTTCCAGTTCATTTCTTAAACGTTTTGCCCAATCGTTGACAAGATTGACCTTTCCTAGCACTCTGCCCGCAACCTGATTGGATTCTTTCTGTTCATCAATCATCATTTCAAGACTGCCCTCAACCAGTTCACGGACTTCTTTTTCAATGCCGTGAAGGACTTCGAGCAAATCCTGCGTATTTCCTTCTTTAATCTTATCTTTCCATTCGTAATTGTTTGCCCACTGCTTCTGGCCGATATAGGACAGCATTGCCAGATTACCTTCCTGCACCAGATCGCAGGCAAGCACCCCTTTGCCCCGGTACGGGGTAATCCATTCGGTAACTTTGCCTAAAAAAGACTGTGATAAAAGTTCCAGTGAATTTTTATCATTATCTTCAACAATATTCATTAACAGAAATGCAAGACTGGTATCGGAAAGCATATCCACCTGCTTTAAATCTTCCAGATACAGCTGTAAATACTTCTCATCTTCTGCATAGTCGAGTGATTCCTCAAGCTGCTTTGCGCCCGCCTGTTCTTCCTGCATGGTTTCCTCGGCTTCCTGCTTCTGGATTTCTTCCGCTTCCGCGGTTTCCATCATTTTTAAAAATTCATTATCTTCGGAAGCTGCCCCCTTGATTTTAATATTATTTGCCATCAGATAGCCGTAAACCATCTGTAGTTTACCGTCATCTAAATCTAAATCTTTAAAATAACTGAGTACATCGTCTTTGGTAATAAAGCCGCCATTGACTTTGGCATATTCTTTTAAGCCGTTCATGGCTTCCATAAATGCCGCCTGTGTATCATTTTGTGCTGACATAAGTCCCTCCTGCAATTTGCTTGGACTATTATATAATGAATTTTATAAAATGACAATGGTTTAAATCCGAATGCATACGCTTAAATTGAAGAATTATTCACGCTGTATTCTACAAGTCCGCTGACTGCCAGCCGCTTACGCACAGCCGGACCGACTGCCGCAACGAGGATTGTTTTTATTAAATCTCCCAGTAAAAACGGAACAACACCGCCCATTAAAGCAGCCTTAAAAGAAAGCCCTGCAACATACGCATACCAGATGGTGCCGAATGCCGCACTGACTGCTTTACCAGCCCACATTCCCGCAAATGCAATAACCGGTTTATTGTACCAGCGGTCAATAAAAAAGCCGCTGACCATTGCCATAAAGATAAAGCCAACGAGATATCCGCCGGTCGGACCGGCAAGCTTCTGCACCCCGGATGAAAAATTAGAAAACACCGGTACACCGCACATTCCGATTAAAAGATAAATCAGATAACTGATAACAGTGCGTCTGGTTCCTGCTACATATAAAATAAAGTAGATTGCCAGATTGGTCAGAGAAATCGGTACCAGTGTAAACGGCAACCGGATTGACAGCGGCCCCATCACACAGATAATTGCTGCCATCAGTCCGATAATTACCATATCTTTTGTTTTTTCAGCATTGATTTTGTTCATTTTCTTCTCCCGTTCTTTAAATTATTTTCCAGTTGGTTTCTTTTTCAAAATGTATCCTTTTTCCTCTAAAATGTTTCGGTCCTGCTCCATGCTGCTTCCGCCAGTTGTCAGAAGATTTCCGGTCAGTGCGGCATTAACACCGGACAAAAACAGTCCCCCGCCGCCATCTTTAAAATAATTTCTGCCTGCAGCAATCCGCACATCTGCTTTCGGATTGATATAACGCAGTATGGCGACGGTTCTTAATATATCTTCCTGCGTCATCGGCTCAAGTTCTCCAAACGGTGTGCCTTTTACAGGAATTAAGATATTAATCGGGATGGAACGGATACCCAGTTCTGCGAGTGTAAATGCCATGCTAAGACGGTCTTTCCATGTTTCACCCATGCCGACAATGCCGCCGGTACAAAGCTCTAAGCCCGCTTCCTGAATCCGCTTAATTTCATGGATTTTATCTTCAAAGCTGTGTGTTGTACAGACATTCGGAAAATTTTCCTCGGACGTTTCAATATTTTCATGATACATGGAAACACCGGCTTCTTTTAACTGTTTTAATTTTTCTTCCGATACAAAACCGTGGGATGCACACAAAATCATATCCGGAAATTCCTCATGCATTTTTTTGTACGCATGAAGTGCTTTTTCAAAATCTTCATCTTTAATGGCGCGTCCCGCCGTTACGATGCAGTAGCGGTCTACTCCCTGCTCCCATGCTTCGCGGCAGCCGGATAAAATGGCTTCTTCATCAATAAAATCTCCTGCCTGACAGGCGGTGTGATGATGTGCGGACTGTGAGCAGAATTTACAGTTTTCACTGCATGCACCGCTTTTTCCGTTGATAATTGCACACAAATCCGCGCGTGTTCCGCATAAATTTTTACGGATATAATCCGCACCTTCACACAATTCATTAATATCCGCTTCCAGTAAAAACGAACAATCTTCTTCTCTTGTCAGCCGTCTTCCGCCGACAATTTCTTTTGCAAGTTCTAACATACTAATCTCCATTTCTGAGCAACTTGTTGCGAAACGGCGATGAAAAATTTGCGCATGCGTTTTCTCATCTGCCATCATAGCACTTTATTTTTGCTCATAAACAAAGTGCTGTGTAAAAAAACAGCACATCAGTGTGTTTTTTTACACGATCTCCGTTTTGTTGTAAATTGTAAACCTCTTAAAAAATTAAGTTTACAACTAATTTAATACCTGCGCCGTTAAATGTCAACATAAAAATCTGCAAAGTTAACACTTGTTGTTGCAAATTTCACATACATTGACAAATCTCTCATAATTGCTTATAGTTAATTTAATTGCAATATTGCAAAATAAAGAAAGATGAGGTTTTAAAATCATGAGAATTGCATTGATTAATGAAAACAGCCAGGCTGCAAAAAATGAAATGGTTTATAACACTTTAAAGAAGGTTGCAGAAAGCAAGGGACATACAGTTGATAATTACGGTATGTATGCTGCTGACGATGCTGCACAGCTGACATATGTACAGAACGGTATTTTAGCTGCTCTTTTAATTAACAGCGGTGCTGCTGATTTCGTTGTAACAGGCTGCGGTACAGGTGAAGGCGCCATGCTTGCATTAAATTCATTCCCGGGTGTTCTGTGCGGACATGTTGTAGACCCTTCAGATGCATATATGTTTATGCAGATTAATGACGGTAATGCCATTTCACTCCCATTTGCAAAGGGCTTTGGCTGGGGTGCTGAATTAAATCTTACATACATTTTTGAAAAATTATTTGAAGGCGAACCGGGCGGTGGTTATCCAAAGGAAAGAGTTGTTCCGGAACAGAGAAATAAGAAGATTCTTGATGGAGTAAGAAAGGTTGCTTTCAAAGACAGCTTAATCGACATTTTAAAGAACCTTGATCAGGATCTTGTAAAGGGTGCTGTTGCCGGTGAAAAATTCCAGGAATTATTCTTTGCAAACTGCAAGAATCAGGAAATTGCAGATTATGTAAAGACACTGCTTGCATAGTAGATTTTGTATAATTTCATCTGAAATTGTGCGATAATATAAATGCATAAAAAGCTGCCCCGCGCTTTCCGTCCGTAGAGGACATTGAAAGTGCGGGGTTTTATTAATTCTTATTAACTATTCATTTATCATATTGATTTATCAAAAAATTTTAGCGGTTATGCTACTGCTGTTTTAATAAATCCGGCATGTACCAGTATTTTATGAAGCTGTCTGCCAAGCATGACACCGGCAATCAGTTTTATACAGTCACCGATAATAAACGGAAAAACACACGCTGCCATAGTCTGCATAAATGTCGTGTGCATGATATACATAAACCACAGTGTTCCAAGCAGATAATCAACGGCTGTTCCGATAAACCAACCAATCAGTGTTGGAATCAGTTTTCTGTGTGATACTTCCATCACAATTCCACCAATCAGTGCCATTGCAATAAAGCCAATCAGATATCCGCCTGTCGGTCCGGCAAGTTTGCCAAGTCCACCGGCATAGCCGGAAAAAACTGGAAGACCGACCATTCCCAGAAGCAGATACAGACAGTAACTAATGGTTCCCTGTGCGGTACCAAGCACCCCGACTGCAATATAAATAACCAGATTGGTCAGCGTAATCGGAACCGGCCCAATCGGCACGGCAAGCGGCCCTGCAATACACATGACGGCTGCCATCAGTGCCATGAAAATTAATTGTGTTAAAGAAAATTTTTTCTTCTGCATTGTTTTATCCTTCTTTTTGTCCTATAAATTGAACGGACAGTCCTTTGTTTACGATGCCTGCTGTCTGTTCTTTTATTAGTTTACAATTTGAAAGAAGTATTGTCAACCTATATTTAAAATTAGTTTACAATGTGCATTAATATGTTACTTTCCTACTACAATATTGTCCTGATATATTCTGCCTGTTTTGCAAAGGTAAAGGTCTGTACCTTTGCAAAGGCCCGCGCGGCGGTCTGCGCTCTGAAATCCTCGTCCGGTACATACGTATTTAACAAATCCGGCAACGCTTCAATACGATCCAGTGAATACGCAATATAATCCTGCTGCGGCGTAAAACAGGTATCCATCATGCTGCTGGAATCCGTGATACTCACCGCACCGTTGTACATTGCATTCAGCACACGGTCATGAATACCGGATTTAAACCACGGCATAACATTTAATACAAAGGCAGATTCCGCAATGGCAGATAAACTGTCTCGATATGACATCTGCGGCAGAACTGTCACATTTGAAAATTCACCAATGCTGCTCTCCTGATATTTTTCACCCAAAATGCGTACCGGCAAACCACTTTTGGCAGCAGCTTCCAGTACACGCTCACGGTATAATGCACGGACATAGACATCTGCCAGAAAATTGCTCTGTGCAAACACCGGAAATGCCATTCCGGTATCATATTCCTTATACACCTGCATCGCCGCAGCTTCAAAGGTGCAATGCGTATCCGAAAGCAGACAGTCTAAAACGGCCTTGGTATATTTTTGCATACTGTCTGGCAGTGCAGTGATTAATTCATAATAGTCACGTGGATTCAGATACGTTGCCGGAAATAAAATGCCCTCTTTTCTGTGCTGTCCTGCTTTTACTGCATTTTCCGCTTTAGCCGCACCAACAGACAGGGTATGGACACTTTTAATATGCGGATACCATTTGCTTATATATTTGTTATGGTCATCATCAATGCAGATGACATGATAATTCTCCAGCAGAACACTCAGATTCGCATGATGATATACCGGATGATCCAGAATATAGTTATAGAATGGAGACTGTATGTGATTTAAGAAGGGTGTACCGTCATCCAATACTGCTCCCGGCAGTTTTGAATTGTAATCAATGACGGCATCAAAAGACTGTCCGCATAAAGCCTCCAAATCTTTCATCGTCTGTCTCTGGAAGTCAAACCAAGTTACTTCTATACCGGCATTTTCTAATGCTTTGCCAAGACACGATGAAAAAAAGCGTGTCGAATCATAGGCAATGCCACTCATTTGAAAAATCAATACTTTTTTCACGATTCCTCCACCCGGATATACTGAATCATGCCCGGTCCCAGCTGTCTGGTCGGCCTTGCCGTAAATCCATGTTTTTCATAAAAAACTTCTCTGCCTTTTGCACACATCAGACAAAGCATCATCCGGGAATCTTTTAATGTAATGCTTTTCACATAAGCAATCAGTCGTTCAATCAACATACTGCCGATGTGCCGGCTCTGATATTCCGGAATAATAATCAAATCCTGAATATAGCAGATCACAGCCCCATCGCCGACAATCCGTCCCATGCCAATCGGACACTCATCATCATATACTGTAATAATCTTCAGGCTGTGGTCTAATGCCTGCTGTGCCTGTTCCTTCGTCAAAGAAACCCAGCCAACCTGTTGTCTTAAAGAAAGATATATGGAAACGTCTTTTATATCTTCTGCAAATGTAATCATAACTGTTCCACCTTCGTATATTTCCTCAAAAAAGATAACGACAGTATACACGTTTTCATATAAAAAGTCTATAAAATCAACGAATTTTATATGTGTTTTCCGTCTAAATATGATATAATAAACATAATATCGTTAATAAACGAATCGTCATATCAGGCAGGACGAAAAGCATGATAACAAAGGAGATAAACAATGATTACAGTGGCAAAAGACGGCTCCGGTGACTATACTTCTGTTCAGGAGGCCATCGACAGCATTACTTCCGTACCGGAAACGGTTTTTATTAAGAATGGTATTTATAAAGAACGGGTAGAGATTCATAAAGACAATATTACACTCATCGGTGAAAATGCAGACGGCACGGTGATTACCAATAATTATTACGCATTTATGCCAATGGAGGACGGAAGTAAACGCGGAACATTCCGTTCGTATACTTTTTTTGTGCAGGCAAATCATTTTAATGCATACAACATCACATTTGAGAATTCTGCAGGTTTCGGAAAAAAGGTCGGTCAGGCAATTGCGGTATATGCCGAAGGAGATGATCTGGTTTTTAAAAACTGTCATATGCTCGGACATCAGGACACGCTCTTTACCGGTCCGCTTCCGATGAAAGAAAAACAACCGGGTGGATTTGTCGGTCCGACAGAATTTGCACCGCGCATTCCCGGACGTCAGTTATATGAAGATTGTTTTATCAGTGGTGAAGTCGATTTTATCTTCGGCAGTGCAATCTGTTATTTTAAAAACTGTGAATTATATGCTTTAAACAGAAATGAAACGATTAACAGTTATTATACTGCACCATCTACATATGAAGGTCAGAAGTATGGTTACGTATTTGAAAGCTGCTCTTTTAGTGGGAACTGTCCGCCACGCACAACGATGCTTTCCCGTCCATGGCGGATTTATGCAAAGGTTGTCCTGCTCCGCTGTGATTTAAGCGAGCAGGTATCCGAAATTGGATTTCACGACTGGAATAAACCGGAATCACATGAAACCTGTTACTATGCTGAATATGCCTGTACAGGAAAAGGCTATGTACCGGAAAAACGCCCGGATTATGTACATCAGCTGACAGAACGTGAAGCGGGTGAATATACACGGGAAAAGGTTTTCGGAAGATAGGCTTTGACTTCTTTAATTTTTAAAATGAATTTTATAAAAAATGAGATGTCCCCTGCCGGTCTGATACCGGTAACGGAAACATCTCATTTTTTATGTTAATTTTATTGTACTTGTTGTACTTGTCGCTTATGCTGATTATTTTTTCAACTCCATCGTCCCCAGTATTGCATTAGCACTGCCAACTGTCAGAGTTGTATTTTCAAGACTCTGTGCAAAAATTTCCGGAATCTGGAAAACTGCAGCAGCTGTATAGCTTTGTCCTGCCGGTACAGTAACATTCTTTAAATTCGTCATATCATTTTTTAAAATCGTCTTTGACTTTGTAAAAGTTGTTCCTTCAATACCAAGCTTTATCACTGCGTTAGAAGATGTAGTATTCAGTGTAATATCTGAGCCGGTTGTATTAGTCAATTCAAATTCAAGTGCTACAACCACACAGGAATTATTTGCCGGTACACTCACGGAATACTGTTCATTCGGATAACGCTGACCTGATACCGTCTGTGTATAGGAAAGTGAAATTCCCGAATTTAATCCTAATACCTGCTTTAATGAATTCAGCACCTCATCAGAGGAAGTCACTGCTTTTGTTTCTCCTGCTGTTGACTGTGTTGCTGATGCCGTTGAAGAAGGATTCAGTGCAGCTGTTGTTGCAGTCATGGCAGAAGGCCGGGTTGCAGGCTGGGTCGTCTGCTGTACAGTATTTGTTCCGGTCGCTGTATGATTCTTATTGTTGTTCCTGCTCTCACTCTGTTTTTTTGCTGCAGCAAGTTTTTCATATTCCCACTGGTTCTCATAGGAATGTTTTAAAAGAACACCCGCAATATATTCCGATACCATATCATTTTGTTCTGTATTTAATGTAACATTACTGCCACAGCCTGTTACTGTAAGCATACAGCCTACCCCAATGCATAACGCTGCAATTTTTTTCATCTTGTAACCACCTCATTTAGTCTATTCCAATATTTAACAGTTCCTACTGCTCTATTAAAATATTATACCATAGCTTTACCGTCCAGGTCAAACCAGAATTCTACACCATTGGATTTATTGATGACACCAAATCCTTTTCCATAAGAATCCATGATGGCTTTTACAATAGAAAGTCCAATACCGTTGCCGCCGTACTCTCTGGTACGCGCCTTATCAACCTTATAAAACTTCTGCCAGATATTCGGAATATCTTCCTCCGGAATATTTTTTCCGGTATTAAATACATGTACCCGTACATCATCACCGACACGTTCCACGGAAACTTCAATCCGATTTTCAAAATCGCAGTGGTTAATGGCATTGGTAATATAGTTAGTTACAACTTCTTCTATTTTATATTCATCGGACCACACATCAATCTGTTCATCACGCTGGTTAAACTCTATCTGTATTCCCTTTTGGGATGCACGCAGTTCATTTGCATTTACAATAGAAGTAATCAGTTCAATAATATCAAAACGCTCCATAACAAGTTCTTCGTTGCCGAATTCAATCTGATTTAATGTGAGCAGCTTTTTTACCATATTATTCATCTTACCAGCTTCATCAATGATGACATCGCAGTAAAAGTCCATACTTTCAGGGTCATCGCTGATGCCCTCTTTTAAGCCCTCTGCATAACCCTGGATTAAGGCAATCGGTGTTTTTAATTCATGTGATACATTGGATAAAAATTCCGTCCGCACTTCTTCCATTTTAACTTTGCGGTCAATATCCCTTTGCAGTTCTTTATTCGCTGATTTTAACTGTGAGATATTTTCTTCAAGCTTCTTTGACATATTATTCATGCTGTTTCCAAGCACACCAATTTCACTCTTATCTTTTCCGTGATACTTCACATCAAAATCCAGATTGGACATTCTCTCTGCAATATCGGAAAGCTGCTGAATCGGTTTTGTAATATAACTTGAAAAAATGTATGCCGCAATGACACCAATAATCAAAATCCCGATTCCCACATAAGTAATGAAGGTATTAGAAATGGATACGTTGTCCTTAATCCCCTGTAATGCCATACGAAGCATAATACTGTCTCCATTGGAGAGTGTGCCGAATAACTCGTAATAATCATCACCCAGACGGTTATCATAAACCTTTTGCAGTGTATATAAATCTGTCTGTGTCATAATATCACGGCTTTCTTCTATTCCACTATCTGACATATTAATGGAAACATCGTCTTTATTCTTCGGATTATTTTTATCCGGGCTGCCATTGTCTGAATTTCCTTTATCCGGATTATGCATATCCTGCATATCGCCCGGCGCATTTTCATTGTTTGAATTTTGCTGCGGTGCCGAATCGGACGTTCCGAATACATCTTTATTAAAAATACTGCGGAGCAGGCGGTTTATCATATCCTGTTCGCCGTTAATATTGGAATACACGGTAGTCCAGTCACTATTTACCACGATAACAGATATTGCCGCACTGCCGGTAAGCTGTTCGATGCTATCACTCATCTGGGATTCAGAAACAGTTCCCGCATCGTAATCGTTCATAATCTGATTAATTTTGGAATATGTATTTAACATACATTCCTGCTTATCCGAAAAATAAAATTTTTCAGACAAGACGGTATAACAAAAAATATAACATATCGGTTGTTACCAACACCCGTTCGAGTGACAACTCGCTGTTTATAAG
>OGYD01002754.1_pt1 | contig 10946 bp, 8 predicted proteins | sample 1576441 | NCBI WGS metagenome assembly OGYD01 (sample SAMEA3541537, study PRJEB24748) | human gut metagenome | biome: human gut; feature: human-associated habitat; material: faeces | place: China | collected 2012 | reverse complement strand
TGTTGCTCAGGAACTTATAAATAAAGTTAAATTATAGTGTTGCGGAATTAAGGTTCTTATTCGTAGCGTATAGCCTCGATAGGATCGAGTTGTGCAGCTTTCTTAGCCGGATACCATCCGAAGAACACACCCGTGAATGTGCAGACAGCGAAGCTCATGATTATGCTCCACGGCTGAATGTATATAGGCCAGTGGGCTACCAGCTTCACGGCATAGGAGGCTCCGATGCCCAAGCCCACGCCAATGAGTCCGCCGGTTACGCTGAGCAGGATTGCCTCGATGAGGAACTGGCTGAGGATGTCCACACCACGGGCACCGACACTCATGCGCAGACCAATCTCGCGTGTACGCTCCGTTACGCTGACATACATGATGTTCATGATGCCGATGCCGCCCACGATGAGCGATATGCCCGCCACGCAGCCGAGCAGAATGGTCATCATGTCGGTTGTAGAGTTCATCATGCTTGCCAACTCCTCTTGCGAGCGGATGTTGAAGTCGTCGTCGTCAGCCTCCTGCATGTCCGTCGCCTCCTTCAGTTTATGGTTGCGTCGCAGCACGTCGGTTATCTCGTCGATAGCCTTCGACGTGAGGTCTTCGGTTATTGCCGAGCAGGTTATTCCGCCGAGATACGTCTGCGCCTTGATGCGCTTCATCACCGTTGTGTACGGCGCAAGCACGAGGTCGTCCTGGTCCATACCCATCGAATTGTAGCCCTTCTTCTTCAGCACACCCACCACGCGGAACGGTATGGCGTTGAAGCGCACCACCTTGCCCACGGGATCCGACCCGTCGGGGAACAGATTGTCTACCACGGTTTGACCTAAAATGCACACCTTTGCACTCGACTTGATGTCGGTATCTGTAAACATTTCTCCCTCACTCACAGCGAGTTGCCTGATTTCAAGATAGTCTTGGTTTACACCGTAGATAGACGACGGCGTGTTGTTGTTGCCGTATATCCACTGTCCGCTGCTGTTCACCGTGGGACTGATGCCCTTGATGAAGTGACACTCGTCCTTAATCGATGCGTAGTCGGTGAGCTTCAGCGTCTCCATCGCCGATGGGTCCTGTCGCACTCCGCCCGGACCACGGTCGGCTCCCGGACTAATCATTATCATGTTTGAACCCATCTCCGCTATGTTCGCCTGAATGCTGCGCTTTGATCCCTGACCGATGGCGAGCATCGTGATGACCGATGCTACACCGATGATGATGCCGAGCGCGGTGAGGAACGAGCGTAGCTTGTTGGCTGCAATGGCGCGAAGGGCTATTTTGAAAAGATTGCTATAGTTCATAATCTATTGTGTTTTGGTGGCTACGGGCGCAGCCACCGTTTTTGTCATTTCCATGTGGCTAAATCCGTTTTGAGGTTTCATTCGTCGGAGCTTGCCGGCAGTGCCGCCAGTCCCTCTTCAGCCGAGAGTATGTTGGTGTTGTACTCGTCGCTTATCACATGTCCGTCGCGCAGCATAATGTTGCGCGAGGAGTAGTTGGCAATGTCGGGATTGTGTGTCACGAAAATGATGGTTCTGCCCGCTGCGTGCAACTTTTGGAAGAGGATCAGAATCTCGAACGATGTGCGCGTGTCGAGGTTTCCCGTTGCCTCGTCGGCAAGAATCACGGCAGGGTCGTTCACCAGAGCGCGTGCTATCGCCACACGTTGCATCTGTCCGCCCGACATCTGGTTCGACTTGTGGTAGAGGCGTTCGCCTAAGCCCACAGCCTGTAGTGCTTTCACGGCACGCTCTTCACGCTCCTTGGCTCCGATAGCGGCGTTGTACATCAGTGGTAGCTCCACGTTCTCCACGCTCGTTGTCTTCGGCAGCAGATTGTAGTTTTGGAAGATGAAGCCAATCTTGCGGTTGCGCAGCACGGCGCGCTGCGACTTCGACATCTTGCGTACCGACACTCCGTCGAGATAGTATTCGCCCGAGGTTGGCGTATCGAGACAGCCGAGCTGGTTGAGCAACGTCGACTTGCCCGAGCCCGATTTGCCCATGATGGTGACAAACTCGCCCTCGTATATCTTGAACGACACACCGCGTAGCGCATGCACCGTCTCGTCGCCCACGAGGAAGTCGCGCTTCACGTTGTCGAGTTCTATTACTACTTTCTTTTCGTCCATAGTTCGTAATGTTTATTGTGAATGGTTAGGGTGCGTATCGACCGATGCGGATGCCCGTATCAACCGACGTGGATGCCTGCCCCTAACCTTTAAACGCTATTTATTTCCTTTTGTTCTTTCCCGGAGGGCCAGGTGCGAACGGGCTCTTCTCGCCTTGGGCTTCCATAGGCATCTTTTCTTTGCCACCCATCACGTTGAGTCCGGTTATTACCTTTGTGCCCTCGGCTATTCCGCTCACAATCTGTGTGTTCGTGCCGTCGGTCATGCCGATGTTCACCTTGTGCGCCACGATAGAGTTGCCCTCGATGGTCCACACCTTGTTCTTCGCGTTCGCAGCGTCCACAATCTTCATCTTGCCTACGGTCTCCTTCTGCGGAGTGAAGCGCAGTGCCTTCGACGGCACGGAGAGCACGCCCTTGCGCTCGGCGGTGTATATGGTTACGTTGGCGGTGAGTCCGGGTTTCAGTTTTAAGTCGGCGTTTGGCGCAGAGATAACCACCTCGTATGTCACGACGTTGTTCGTCGTTGTAGCCTCCTGACGCACCTGCTTCACCTCGCCCTCGAATGTATCGTCGGGGTAAGCGTCTACGGTGAACGTCACGCGCTCGCCCTCCTTCACGTCGCCTATGTCCGCCTCGTCTACGTCAGCCACTACCTGCATGTTGGTGAGGTCCTGCGCGATGGTGAACAGCTCCGGCGTAGAGAAGCTTGCCGCAACGGTCTGTCCCTCCTCAACCGACTTCGAGAGCACCACGCCGTCGATGGGCGAGGTGATAGTGGCGTAGCCGAGATTGGTCTGTGCGCGCTGCACCTCCTCCTTTGCCGACACCACCTGCTCCTTAGCCTGCGTGTACGAGAGTTTCGCGTTGTCGAAATCGTCGGCAGCCACGAGTCCCTTCTCAAAAAGTGTCTTGTAGCGTTTGTAGTTGGCAGTCTGGTAGTTGAGCTGGCTCTGTGCCGTAGCCAGTTGCGTCTTTGCCGTGTTGAGCTGACTCATAAGGTTGGTCTTGTCAAGCTCCGCAATCACCTGTCCCTTCTTCACTACCGAATTGTAGTCGACGAAGAGTTTGCTTACGATGCCGCTCACCTGCGTACCTACCGTGACCGACGTTACAGGTTCGATCGTACCGGTAGCGGTGATGCTGTTCATGATGTTTGCCGGCGCAACGGCAGCCGTGTCAAACGTAATCTTTTCTTCTTTCTTGCCGCCCGACAATAGCCATACGGCAAGTGCGGCGATAGCAGCAACCGCTGCTATTACCAATGCCTTTTTCTTATTCATATTTACTCTCTAATTGTTATTTTTTTCTTTTTTAGGCCGAACTAAGCCTCTTTATGCCTTTCTAAGCCGAGGGTAAAACTTTTACTCTTTTACCCTTTTACTTTTTTACTTTTACTTAATGTTTCCCGTCTGATAGAACTCCAGCATGTTGAGGTTGAGTATGGCGAGATACTTGCTCTGCAGTTCGTTCTGCTGAGCCTGTAGAAGGTTTGTCTTGCCCGTCATCAGTTCGACGGTGTTCTTCAGTCCCTGCTTGAACTGCTCCGAGAGAAGTTCGTAGCTTGCCTGCGCACTCTCGGTCGAAACGCGTGCCGCCTTGAACTTGTTCTGGTTCGTCACAGCCTGCAGCCAGTAGTTCTCGATAGTGGAGTAGAGCGTGGTCTGCTTGTCCTGCAAGTCGAGCAGATAGCTCTGCTTCTGCAGCTTCGCCTTGTTTACGGCAGTCTTAGTCTGACGGTTGTCGAAGAGCGGAATGCTCACCGTTACTCCACCACCCAAACTGAAGTTGTTCTTCATCTGTGTGCCCCAGGCGTTGTCGCTCATCGACGAAGTAGAGGTCGATACGCCTGCGTTGAGGCTCACTGTCGGCATTCTGCCCGCCTTAGCCACCTTTATGCCGAGGTCGCTGCTCTCTATGCCGAGCTTCGCGTTCTTTATCTCCGGCCTCTGTTCGAGCGAAGCCGCGTACACATCGTTCAGTGTCGGCACTGCCTCAAGCGCCATGTCGTCGGTCGTTGTAGGTACGACTATGTCGAACTCCTCGTCGCTCGTTATCTGCAGCAGTTCCTTCAGTTGGCGCTTGTAGTTGCGCAGGTTGCTCTCGGCTTCCACGATGGCGTACTCGTCCTGCGCACGCTGCGCCGTGAGCTGCGCCAGGTCTGCCCGGCTCATCTTGCCCACCTCAACCATTGTCTTGCCGCGCTGCTCGTTGGTCTGGCTCGTCTTCAGACTCTCCTTCGTCACTGAGATAGCCTCGTTCGAGTAGAGTATCTGCACGTAGAGCTGCGCAATCTGCTCGAGCACGCTGTTGGCTGTTGTGGCAGAGTCGAGTCGTGCCTGTTCTACAGCCAACTTGTTCAGCTTCACGTTGTTGCGGTTCTTGTTGCCGTTCCACACCGTCCAGTTGCCCATGAGCGAGTACGATCCGTTGTAGTAGACCTTGTCCACGCTCGACTGCACGTAGCCGTCCGCCACCGTAGCTCTGCCTTGCTGTGGCCACGGCGTGTAGCTTACGTTCTGCGATGTAGACAGGTTGAGCGACGGCAGCAGCGCCGACTGGCTCTGCTTCACGTCTTCGAGGGCGGAATACTCCTGTATCTTCGCCTTCTGCAACTTGATGTTGTTAGCCAAGGCGTAGTCGATGCAGTCTCTTAGCGACCACTGCTTAGCCGCACATTCGGTTGACAGCGACAGCAGGAAAAGTCCTGCCAGACAAGTCATCCCAATCTTCTTCATACTTCAATAGTCTTTAATTGATTCATTATTCTTTTATAATCTCTCTATAATAGGAGAGTATGGCATCTTGCCATACCCACGCTGCCTTAAACGCATCCTTTAGTCTACACCTTTCTGCCAGTTTACTTCAGCTGCTGCAGACGCGCGATGTACTTGCCGAGTATGTCGAACTCGATGTTCACGCGTGTGCCCACCTTGATGTCGCAGAAGTTGGTGTTGTCGTGTGTGTACGGGATGATAGCCACGGTGAACGAGTTCTCCGTAGGGTTGCACACGGTGAGCGAAACGCCGTTCACCGTAACCGAGCCCTTGTCTACCGTGAAGTAGCCACGCTCCGCCATCTCGCGGTCGAACTTGTACTCGAAGGTGTAGTATGTCGATCCGTCGGCGTCGCGCATCTCCTGGCACACAGCCGTGCCGTCCACATGTCCCTGCACGATATGACCGTCCAATCGGCCGTTCATCAGCATCGAACGCTCTACGTTCACACGGTCGCCCACCTTCAGCTCGCCGAGGTTAGAGCGGTCGAGTGTCTCCTTCATCGCCGTCACGGTGTAGCGGTCGCCGTCGATAGCCACCACCGTTAGGCAGACACCGTTGTGCGCCACGCTTTGGTCTATCTTCAGCTCGTCGGTGAATGAGCAGGTGAGTGTGAGGTCTACATTCTCTTTATCGTTCTTCAGTGCTACGAGTGTAGCCATTTCTTCTACTATGCCAGAAAACATGGTTCTATAAAATTCTTGTTTGTTTGGTTTAAAATAATGTATGTTCTTAAAATTGCGAGTTGTACGCATTTTCGACAAAGTAACGAAATATTTCTTTAACCCCAAAATTTATTATACTAAATTAAGAGTATCTTCTGTAAAACTGCAATAAAAAAGGAGATTACAACATTTCTGCGTAATCTCCTCGTATAGTTTAAAAAGGGACGCCCAGTGATGTGATGAAACTCCGAGTATACAAGATTTGAGAGCTCTCCGCCTTTGTAATCCACCGGCTTTGCAGCTTAGTCCACTGAGGTTTTATATGGCCCGCCATTGGCAAAAGAAGTCTTCTCGGTTTCGATTTTATTATTGATGAGTATCCCGATCGAACGTGGCGCGCCCCTATGTTTTTTCTTTTTTGCTTGTGCAAAGTTACTACATTCCTTTTATTCTGACAAGTGTTTAAGCCATTTTAAATGTTTGCAATCGACATGATATTGGCAAATACACCTGCTGCCGTGACGCTTGCGCCTGCTCCGTAGCCCTGGATGAGCATCGGATACTCGCGGTAGCGTTCGGTGGTGAGTGCCACGATGTTGTTGCTGCCCTGCAAGTTGTAGAACGGGTGAGTGCTGTCTACCTCCTTCAGTGCCACAGAGAGCTTGCCGTGGTCGAACGTAGCCACGAAGCGCCAGCGTTTGCCTTCTGCGTCGAGCTGCTTGCGTCGAGCCTCGAAGTCGGCATCCAGCTTAGGCAGGTTCTTCCAAAACTCTTCAATGCTGCCCTCGAAGAACTCGTCGGGTATGAACAGGTGTTTCTCCACATCTGTCTTTTCTACCTTATATCCTGCCTCGCGAGCGAGGATTACGAGCTTGCGTATCACGTCCTTGCCCGAGAGGTCGATGCGTGGGTCGGGTTCGCTGTAGCCCTGTTCCTTGGCGCGGCGCACAGCCTCAGACATGGTAACGTCAGCCGACAGCTCGTTGAAGATGAAGTTGAGTGTGCCCGAGAGCACCGCCTCTATCTTCAGAATCACGTCGCCCGAGTTGCGCAGGTCGTTGATGGTGCCGATGATAGGCAGTCCGGCACCCACGTTTGTCTCGTAGCGGAAGAACACGCCACGCGCTAATGCCGTCTCTTTCAGCAAGGCATACTTCTCGTACGACGACGATGCAGCGATCTTGTTCGCAGCAATCACCGATATGTTGTGCTCCAACAGCGGCTGGTAAATCTCAGCTACGTCCTTGCTCGCCGTACAGTCGACGAACACGCTGTTGAAGCAGTTCATCTCTATTATTGCGTCGCGCAGCTTCTTGTCGTTGCTCTCGGGAGCGTCGGCAAGCAGTTCACGATAGTTGGCGAGGTCAATGCCGTCGCGGTTGAATAGTGCCTTCTTCGATGTTGCGATACCCACTACGTTCAGCTTCAGTCGCTTGGTGCGCTTCAGCTCCTCGTACTGGTCGTGTATCTGCTCGAGCAGCTGTCCGCCCACGGTGCCCACACCGCATACAAAGAGGTTCAGCACCTTGTATTCAGACAGGAAGAACGAGTCGTGTATGGCGTTGAGTGCCTTGCGCAGATGTTCGCTCTTCACTACGAACGAGATGTTGGTCTGCGATGCACCCTGTGCACATGCTATCATGCTGATGCCGGCTCTGCCCAATGTGCCGAAGAGCTTGCCGGCTATGCCCGGCACGTGCTTCATGTTCTCGCCTACGACGGCGATGGTAGCCAGTCCGCTCTCGGCGTGCATGGGGAACATGGCACCCGTCTCTATCTCCTTTGCAAATTCGCTGTTGAGCACCTCTACAGCCTCCGCTGCATCCTGGTCGCGCACACCGATAGACGTTGAGTTCTCCGACGAAGCCTGCGACACCATGAACACGCTGATGCCGTTGTCTGCCAGGGCGGTGAAGATGCGGCGGTTCACACCGATGACACCCACCATCGACAGACCGGCTACGGTGATGAGCGTGGTGCCGTTGATGCTCGATATACCCTTGATGGGCTTGTCGTTGTTAGCCACCTTCTGCTTGATGATGCTGCCCTCGCTGTCGGGGTTGAACGTGTTCTTCACGCGGATAGGAATGTTCTTCACGCAGACGGGGTAGATGGTAGGCGGATACACCACCTTCGCACCGAAGTTGCAAAGCTCCATCGCCTCGATGTAGCTCAACTCCTTAATGGTGTAGGCGGTCTTTATGACGCGTGGGTCGGCTGTCATGAAGCCGTCCACGTCGGTCCATATCTCAAGAATGTCGGCATCGAGTGCTGCTGCGATGATGGCAGCAGTGTAGTCGGATCCGCCACGACCGAGGTTCGTAATCTCGTCGGTGTCGCGGTCTTTGCTTATAAAACCCGGAACAAGCGAAATGCGCTGCAGGTCGCTGAAGGTGCGACGTACGAGGCGGTTGGTCAGTTCGGAGTCGAGAGTGTTCTTATGGTTCTTGCGCATGGTCTTGATGAACTCGCGCGAGTCGTACCACTTTGCGCCCTGCACCAGTGTTGCCACGATGTTCGAGCTGAGTCGCTCGCCGTAGCTCACGATGGCATCCTGCGTCTTCTTCGAGAGGTCGTGAATGAGATACACGCCGAAGTAGATGGAGCGCAACTGCTCGAAGAGCGAGTCGACGATGTTGAAGAGCTGCTCGCGCTTGCGTGGGTCGGTGATGATGGTGTCTATCATCTTGTGGTGGCGTTCCACCATAGCCTGGAATTCGTCTTTCCACGCCTCGTCGCCTTTCTGTGCGAGCACTGATGTGGCGATGAGCTTGTCGGTGATGCCGCCCAATGCGCTCACCACGACGATGATGGGCTGCTCCTGCGCCTCTTTCTCTACGATAGCCTTCAGGCTGAGAATACTCTCTACGGAACCCACTGAGGTTCCGCCAAACTTCAATACTTTCATTTCTTTTTGTTCTGTGGTTAATGTCTCCATACCAGGGAGACGCTTGTGTTTCGATGCTGACGTGGCTCATGGCGCGGTGCGACTGGCGTGCGTCGGGGTCCTCTTTACGAGCGAGGTTTCACGCTACTCCTTGATCGTCATCTGCGTCAAGCGACAGCGTTAGCACCATGTCGTTGACAATAAAGTTATTGGGATGTGGGGACAAAATTACGAAAAATGTTCTTAAAACGTTACGTTTCTTATGAAAATCGCATAAGTTTGTGTAATTTTGTACCCTATAGGAGGATATGGCATCTTGCCATATCCACGCACCCCACCAGGGGGTGCAGTGGTCTCCACTGCACCAACCAAGCAAAAAATAACAACATAATAGATATTAATAGGAGGATATGGCATCTTGCCATATCCACGCACCCTTCAAAAAAATAACAACATAATAAATATGATTCAGGAATTTCAAATACGAGTGCTGCCCATGGTAGCCTCGAGCGAGCAAAACATAATAAGCTACATTGCCGACGAGAAGGGCATCGACGCGCGCACCGTGAACGCTGTGCGTGTGCTGAAGCGCAGCATCGACGCACGCCAGCGCACCATCTTCATCAACCTCACCGTGCGTGTCTACATCAACGAGATACCGCAGGATGCGGAGTACGTACACACCGAGTATGGCGACGTGAGCCGGAAGCCGCAGGTCGTGGTGGTAGGAGAGGGCCCCGGCGGACTCTTCGCTTCGCTCCGACTCATCGAACTTGGCTTGCGCCCCGTCGTGCTTGAGCGTGGCAAAGACGTACGCCAGCGCAAGGTAGACCTCGCCAATATCACTAAGACGCAGGCTGTAGACCCCGAGAGCAACTACTGCTTCGGCGAGGGCGGTGCCGGCGCCTACTCCGACGGCAAGCTATACACTCGCTCCAAGAAACGTGGCAGCACAGAGAAGATTCTCAACGTGTTCTGCCAGCATGGAGCCTCTACGTCAATCCTCGTCGACGCCCATCCGCATATCGGTACCGACAAACTGCCGCAGGTTATCGAGGCGATGCGCAACACCATCATACGCTGCGGTGGCGAGGTCCACTTCCAAACCAAGATGACCCGACTGCTGCTCGAGGGCGACAAGGCGGTGGGCGTTGAGGCTGTCGACCTGCAGACGGGTGCCGAGAAGACATTCCGTGGACCGGTCGTTCTCGCCACGGGCCACTCCGCACGCGATGTCTATCGTTACCTCGCCGAGGCGAAGATAGAGATTGAGGCGAAGGGCATCGCCGTCGGCGTGCGCCTTGAGCATCCGTCGCAGCTGATAGACCAGATACAGTATCACTCGCGCAACGGACGCGGCAAGTATCTGCCCGCTGCCGAGTACAGTTTCGTGACACAGGTAGACGGACGCGGTGTCTACTCGTTCTGCATGTGCCCCGGCGGCTTCGTCATTCCGGCAGCCACCGACAAGCAGCAGATTGTGGTGAACGGCATGAGCCCCAGCAACCGCGGCACACAATGGTCCAACTCGGGCATGGTCGTAGAGACACGCCCCGAGGACGTGGGCGGCGACGAGAACGATCCGCTGCGCGTGATGCACTTCCAAGAGGAACTGGAGCGTGCATGCTGGCAGCAGGGCAACATGAAGCAGACCGCTCCAGCGCAGCGCATGGCAGACTTCGTGAACAACCGCCTGAGCTACGACCTGCCCAAGAGCAGCTATGCCCCCGGACTCATATCCTCGCCCCTTCACTTCTGGATGCCGCAGCACGTGGGCAAGCGCCTGCAGGAAGGCTTCAAGAAGTTCGGCAAGATGAGTCACGGTTTCCTCACCAACGAGGCGATACTTATCGCCACCGAGACCCGTACCTCGTCGCCCGTGCGCATCACCCGCGACTTCACTACGCTGCAGCACGTCCGTACGTCCTCCTTCACCGTGGTGAGGAGCATATTGGTCAGATACAGCACGATCCAGTTGAGCATGATGCCGGAAATGACCTCGTTGACGTTGCAGTAGGACTTGAGCAGGCCGGAAATGCTGCCGAGGATCGCGCCGCCGCAAATGGCGAGCAGCATACACGGAAGCCAGCTCCAGCCGAGGCCGAGCGCCGCGTACAGGCTCAGCGCCACGCCGGCGCAGTACTGTCCGGCTGCACCGATGTTAAAGAGGCCCACCTTGTAGGCAAACAGGATCGCCAGCGCGCACATCAGCAGCGGCGCGGTCTTGACGAGCGTATTGCCGAAATATTTCAGCTGTGAGGCGGGGCGGTTGTAGGTCATAAAGTTCTTGATGACCGTAAGAATGGCCTCGCCCGCACCCGCGGGATTGATGAGCAGCAGCACAAGGTAGCCGAGGAACAGTCCCAGCACGATGCACAGGAGGGAGGCCAGCAGCGACTGGAAGCCGCCGCTTTTGAAAATATTCTTTTTCATGCCTTCACCTCATCTCTCTTCGCGCCTGCCATGTAGAGGCCCAGCTCCTCCTGCGTG
>OGYD01002746.1_pt1 | contig 10973 bp, 10 predicted proteins | sample 1576441 | NCBI WGS metagenome assembly OGYD01 (sample SAMEA3541537, study PRJEB24748) | human gut metagenome | biome: human gut; feature: human-associated habitat; material: faeces | place: China | collected 2012 | reverse complement strand
TGGAACGACATGGAGGACGACAACAATTTCTTAAATATGGATCCAAACGCGGAGAAGGTCTCCTTCACTTCCGATGAGAACGCGGAGCCGAACACCCTGCAGATCATCATGAGAACCGAGGAGATCAGCGTGGACGATGACGCGGAGCTTCTCGATGCGGAGACAGCGAAGGCGGATGTGAACCCGCTTGAGAGAATGTGGAACATGCTGGTCCAGATGGTCAGGGCGATCATTGAGATCTTTAAGAACAGATAATGAAAGAATATCTGACGGATTTGTGCAGGAGGATGTACGGCAGAATTGTTCTGCATGGACGTTTTTCTGCACAAACTGGTATATGAGGGGATAAAGAGAAGCGAGTGGAAGAACTTCTTACGGGACGCATATTCATCGAGGAGTGCGCGCTGGCGCTCTCGTTCCACCAGTGTAAAGCGACCCGAATTCTCCAATTCTGTAGTCGTGAATTCGAAAACCGGACTCATTTCCTTGCGATCCCAATCTGGCGAAATAAGACCTTGATTCTTGAACGGCAGGATGCCGACCGTCGGATGGTTCTTCAGGCTCGAAGCCAGGCAGGTGCCCGCCATGCAGACGAAGCAGGCGAGCAGCACCATGGCGATGCGCCCGAGCCTGCCTCTCGTTCTCTCCATCATAAAGATTCCCCTCTCTTTGACCTATCGCTTACCATTCGTGGCCGCCCGCCTCAGAGCCGAGGTGGCGGAACTTCTCCTCGAGGCGCTCGGCCGCCTTGGTTGATGCCTTCTCAACGGCCTTGGCCTGCGCCTGCGCCCCGCTCGTGCCGACACCCTTTGCGGACTCGGTGAAGGTCCCGACGACCTCGCCCGTCGCCGTGCGGATGACATCGACGGTTAGGCGTGCATGGCCCGACTTGAGCTGTGTCTTGCGGTAACTGCCGCCCTCACCGTCGGGCAAGGAGATGTCCACGGCCTGCGACTGGACGCGGCCAAGCACGAGGTATTCGGCACCGAGCGACTGCCTGGCTGCTGTGCGCGAGGCAGCCGAGCCGAGACCTGAGAGGTCAATCCCCGCCGTGCGCTCACTGGCGACGACATGTGAGAAGCCAAGGTCGAGCAGCTTGTCGTCGAGCGCCGATTCTGCCGCGCGGTCGTGGCCGCCGCCCGCCTCGCGCACGACGACAGCGATGCGCGGGTCATTGAGCATCATGATCATGCTGAGGTTGTTCATGAGCTGCGCATCGGGGTCCGTGTCGACATCGATGCGGGCCCGCAGGTGGACGAGGCCGCCCTGCTGTTCCTTCGCGAGGATCTCTGTCCCCGTGACGAAGCCCTGCGCCTTCGTGTAGATCTGGTCGAGCTTCACGGCCGCGTTCTCGACGAGCGTGCGCGAGTCGATGAACGTGCCCGCAACCTGCTCGACAGCCGCGCGCGAAGCATCGATGAGCGCCGCGCGCTCATCCGCGCCGACACCGTCGACGACGACCGACTGTGCCGCCGCCGGGGCACTGAGCAGACAGAGCGCCGACAGCGTCAGCAAGCCGCGCGCCATGAGTCTCTTGAATTGCTCCATATTTTCCTCCGTTCTCTGTCTCTCTGATTCATTTAATCATGCATTAAGAATTATTATAACCTCCACAGACTTATTTCGCAAACAAAGAAAGCCTCCTACACCATCGTGCAGGAGGCTCCTCGCATCAGCTCAATCGGGCTCGGTCAGTCAATCACTGTAATGCCTCTTTGAGCACTTCCATATTCTTCTTCATCGCCGTGATGTAGGCGTCCATCGCCTCTTCGTTGGCCTCGCCCGTAACGACGGGGTCGAGCTCGTACATCTTGGCGCCCGTCTCACTCGCGATCGTCTGCGCGGCGACCGGCGAGTACTGCGGCTCAGTGAAGAGCACCTTGACTGGCAGCGCGTTGACCTTGGCGACCGTCTCCTCGAGCTCGTGCGGCGTCGGCTCCGTGCCCGGCTCGCGCTCGATGACGCTGATGATGTTGAGCTTGAACTCCTTGGCAAGGTACGGGAAGGCCTCGTGGAACGTCACGATGTCCTTGTGCGGCAGGTCATCGAGCTCCTTGTGCATCTCCTCGCGCAGGGCCGTGAGCTTCGTGACGTAGTCGAGCGCGTTCTTGCGGTAGGCATCGGCGTGCTCCGGGTCGGCCTCGCAGAGCTGCGAGGTGATGGCCTCGACCTGCGCGATGCTGTAGGTCACGCTGAGCCAGACGTGCGGGTTGACCTCATCGCCGTCCTTGAGGAAGTTGATCTCATCCGACTTCGAGGCATCGATGACCTTGAGGTTCTTCTGCTGCTTGATGACCTTGTCGAGGAAGCTCTCCATGCCCGCGCCGTTGACGATGAAGGCGTCAGCCTTCTCGAGCGTCTTCATGTCCTCCGTCGTCAGCTGGTAGTCGTGCAGGCAGCCCGTCTGCGGCTTCGTCATGTTGATGACCTCAACGCCGTCGACACCCTTCGTGATGTTGATGGCATCGATGTACATCGGGTAGAACGAAGTGACGATGCGGAACTTCTTGTCGTGGCCGCCCTGCTGCTGCGTGCCGCAGCCAGCCGCGGTGACCGCCAGCAGCACGAGCAGCATGGCCATAAGGATTTTTTTCAAAAGGATTCTCCCTTCTCTTCAGCAAATTTTATTGAAATATCCTCTCAATTATAAGAGAGAGGGCGCGATGCTGTCAAGAAAAAGAGGCCGCCCCAGAGGCAGCCCCTTCTCCTATCACGCTATTGCCGTTTCTCAGTCCATCCACATCAGCCGAGGATCACGAGGGATTCCTTGACCTTGACGTTCTGGCCCGCCTCGACGTTGACAGCCTTGACCGTGCCGTCGGCATCAGCCGTGATCTCGTTCTGCATCTTCATGGCCTCGAGGACGAGCAGGACATCGCCGGCCTTGACACTCTGGCCTTCTTCGACGACGACCTTGACGATCTTGCCCGGCATCGGCGCGTCGATGGAGTGCTCGCCAGCACCTGCAGCGATGGCCTCCTTCTCCTTCGCCTTTGCCTTCGGGGCCTCGACCTTCGGGGCAGCGACTTTCGGGGCGGCGACCTTCGGCGTCACTTTCGCGAGCGTCGGTGCGGCAGCCTGCGGAGCGCCTTCCTTGATTTCCTCGATCTCGACCTCATACGAGATGCCGTTGACCTTGATGTTGAACTTTTTCATGAAACATTTCCTCCAACCTGTATCGTCTTTCGATTATCCGATTATCGATTCCCTGAATCTATTCTATTCCTTTATCCACGTCTGCCGCCGCGCGCGGAAAGCGACCACTCGTCGCTGCGCTTGATGCGCAGGGCGACGACCTTGTGCTCCGGCTGCATCATCATCTGGACGGCTGCTGCGATGACAGCCACGACTTCCGGGCTGACACCTCTTACATCAAATCTCATCGTATATCCTCCGAATCCAAATCAAAGCGGGATATTGCCGTGCTTCTTTGCAGGACCCACCTCGCGCTTGCTCGCCAGGGCACTGAAGGCCGTGATGAGCAGCGGACGCGTCTCCTTCGGCTCGACGACCATGTCGACGTAGCCGCGCTCAGCTGCGAGGTACGGGTTCGAGAAGTCGTCGATATACTGCTGCGTCTTGGCTTCCTTGTCCGGGTCGCGGCGGAAGATGATGTTGGCCGCGCCCGACGGGCCCATGACGGCAATCTCAGCCGACGGCCAGGCCATGACCTGATCCGAGCCGAGTTCGTGGCAGCACATGGCGATGTAAGCACCGCCGTACGCCTTGCGCGTGATGACCGTGACCTTCGGCACCGTCGCCTCGCTGTAGGCGTAGAGCATCTTCGCGCCGTGGCGGATGATGCCCGTGTGCTCCTGATTGACGCCCGGCAGGAAGCCCGGGACGTCGACGAGCGTCAAGAGCGGGATGTTGAAGGCATCGCAGAAGCGGACGAAGCGCGCCGCCTTGTCCGAGGCGTCGACGTCGAGGCAGCCCGCCATGACCTTCGGCTGGTTCGCGACGATGCCGACGACCTTGCCGTCGAGGCGCGCGTAGCCGATGATGATGTTCGTCGCGAAGAGCTTCTGGATCTCGAAGAACTCCCCGTTGTCGACGAGCGAGCGGATGACCTCCTTCATGTCATACGGCATGTTCGGATTATCCGGCACGATGGAGTTGAGGCTCTCATCCTGGCGGTTCGGGTCATCCGTCGGCTCAACAGCCGGCGCATCCTCGAGGTTATTGCTCGGCAGGTACGAGAGCAGCTCGCGGATCTTCGCGATGCAGTCGTCCTCGTCCTCGCAGGCGAAGTGCGCGACGCCCGAGCGCGTGCTGTGCGTCAGCGCGCCGCCGAGCTGTTCCGGCGTGACTTCCTCAGCCGTGACCGACTTGATGACGGCCGGGCCCGTGATGAACATCTGGCTCGTGTTCTTGACCATGAAGATGAAATCCGTGATAGCCGGGCTGTAGACGGCGCCGCCCGCGCACGGTCCCATGATGACCGAGATCTGCGGGATGACGCCCGAGGCGGCCGTATTGCGGAAGAAGATGCCGCCAAAGCCCGAGAGCGCATCGACGCCCTCCTGGATGCGGGCACCGCCCGAATCGTTGATGCCGATGCACGGCGCACCCATCTTGAGCGCGAGGTCCTGCACCTTCCAGATCTTGTGGGCGTGCTTCTCACCGAGGCTGCCGCCCGAGACCGTGAAGTCCTGCGCATAGGCGTAAATCAAACGGCCGTCGACCGTGCCATAGCCCGTGACGATGCCGTCGCCCGGCATGTCCTTCTTGTCCATGCCGAAGTTCGTGCAGCGGTGTTTGACGAACATATCGAGCTCGACGAAAGAATTCTCGTCAAAAAGCTTCTCGAGGCGCTCGCGCGCCGTATATTTTCCCTGAGCATGCTGTTTCTCAACGCGAGCGGCGCCACCACCCTGACGGATGTGCTCCTTCATCGCGTTCATCTGAGCGATTTTTTCCTGGACGCTTGCCAATTAGAACCCTCCTATATGAGTCATGAGCATAGTTCTGCCCTCTTATTGTGCACTATTTCGCCAGAAATTGCAAGCTGATACTAAATTCTGGTCACACGTCACATTTTCATGCTGCCCGTCTCCAGATAGCGCTGGTGGAATGAGAACGCCTCATCGAGGAGATGCGGCGTGTGTGCGTGGTTTGTCTTCGCGTCGGCGCGCTCGAAGTAGTCGCGCAAGAGAGGTCGGTAGTCGGGATGCGCGCAGTGCTCGATGATTTCCTTGGCGCGCTGGCGCGGGGACTTGCCGCGCAGGTCGGCCACGCCCTGCTCCGTGATGATGACGTCGACGTCGTGCTCCGGCTGGTCGACATGCGAGCAGAACGGCACAACGGCCGAGATATTGCCGCCCTTGGCGATCGACGGCGTGTAGAAGATGGTCAAGTAGGCATTGCGCGCGAAGTCGCCGCTGCCGCCGATGCCGTTCATCATCTGCGTGCCCGCAATGTGCGTCGAGTTGACGTTGCCGTAGATGTCGACCTCGATAGCCGTGTTCATCGCGATGACGCCGAGGCGGCGGATGACCTCCGCGCTGTTCGAGATCTCCTGCGGGCGCAGGATCATGTACTTCTTGTACTTATCGATGTCCTTGAAGAAGCGCGCCATGCCCTCAGGCGACGGCGAGAAGGCCGTGCCCGACGCGAAGCTGAGCTTGCCCGCATCGATGAGGTCGAGCATGCCGTCCTGGATGACCTCCGTATAGACCGTGAGGTCGCGGAAGTCGGAGTGGACGAACCCCGCCGTGACGGCATTGGCGACATTGCCGACGCCCGACTGGATCGGCAGCAGGTTCTTCGGCATGCGGCCCGCCTCGATCTCGCGCTTGAGGAACTCGATGGTCAGGTCAGCCATCTTCTGCGACGTCGCATCGAGCGGCGCGAGCGAGCGCGTGTGGTCCGCGATGTCGCACGGCACGATGCAGCGGATCTTGTCGGGCGTGCACGGGATGTACGGCGTGCCGATGCGGTCGTCGACATGGATGATCGGAACGGGCAGCCGGTTCGGCGGGTCGAGCGGCAGATAGACATCGTGCATGCCCTCGAATTCCAGCGGCTGCGCGTTGTTGACCTCGACGATGACGGTGTCCGCCGACTGGATGAACGAAGCCGAATTGCCGACGGCCGTCGTCGGGATGATGTTGCCCTCCTCCGTGATGGCACAGGCCTCGATGACCGCGACGTCGATATGACCGAGGTAGCCGCAGCGCGAGAGCTGTGCGACCTCCGACAGATGGATGTCGATGTAGTCGACCGTGCCGTCGTTGATCTGGCTGCGCAGCGTCCGGTCTGTCTGGAACGGCAGGCGCTTCTTGATGCCGTGGACCGAGGCGAGCGCTTCGTCGAACTCCGGTCCCGTCGAGGCACCCGTCATGATGTTGACCGTGAACGGGTCCTTCTTCATGCGTTCCGCGAGCGCGAGCGGCACCGCCTTCGGGTAGGCCGAGGACGTGAAGCCGCTCGTCGCGATCGTCATGCCCGGCTTGATGAGCTCCACCGCTTCCTCCGGCGTCACAATCTTGGTCTGCAGCGCCTTGTTGCGCACACGATCGAGGATATCAACCATGGAAAGACCTCCTTATTTCCCTTTGCCCAGAGACGCGCCCCGGGCACTTCCATAAACATAAAAATGATTTATCATTTCCGATATAGTCTATTACAGCCTATTATAGCCTATGTATCCTGTTTCTTACTATTCTCGCTTTCCCGCCTAGTTCCTGCCTGCAAGCAAAAAAGCACGCCCTAAGAGCGTGCTTCTTGACTTTCTGTCTCACATGCGCGTGATGTGATACGAGAGCGTGCTGAGGCCGATTGAGAGGTCTTCATTGACGATGTGCATCGTCTCAGGAACCTTCATCTTGATCGGCGCGAAGTTCCAGATGCCCTTGACGCCGGCCGCGACGAGCAGGTCGGCCACGCCCTGCGCAAAGGCAGCCGGCACCGCGATGATGCCGATCTGGATGTTGCGCTCCTTGACGATGGCCTTGAGATGGCGGACATCCTCCACCTTGACGTGGTTGACCGTGCGGCCGATGACATTCGGGTCCTGGTCGAGGAGTGCGACGAGGTTGAAGCCGAGCGTCACGAAGTTCTGGTAGTTCGCGAGCGCGACGCCGAGATGGCCGATGCCGACAATCGCGATGTTCCAGTGGTTGTCGAGGCCGAGGATGCCGCCGATGTTGCGCTTGAGCTCATTGACGTAGTAGCCGACGCCCTTCTTGCCGAACTGGCCGAAGGACGCGAGGTCCTTGCGGATCTGCTCCGGCGTGATGCCGAGGCGGCGGCCGAGCTCATCCGATGAGATGATGTCGCGGCCCTCGTCCTGCAGCAGGCGCAGCGTGCGGAAGTAGAGCGGCAGACGGTCAATCGTCGCCTTTGATATCGCGTTTGGTTTCTTCATTGCTGCCTGCCTCCTTCTCTGCTTTCTTCTCTGCACCTTTTTCTTCTGATGCTTCGTTTACTTCGTCTGTGTCTTTTGCAGCAGCATCGCCTTCCGGCGCTTCTGCTTCTGCCTCCTGCGGCTCAGCCGGCTTTGCGGACTGCTCTGCCGGTTCCTGCTTCTGAGGCTTGTCATCCGGCGCGGCTTCAGTAGCTTCAACCGGTTCAGCAGTATCAGCTGCCTTTTCTGCCGGCTTTGCGGCTTCCTCTGCAGCCTTGGCCGCGGCTTCTTCTTCCTGCTTGCGCTGCAAGAGGGCCTTGCGGACCTCTTCGGCAAGCTCGTCCATCGGGTCGCGCGGCATCTCCGGCTGCTCTGCTGCCGGTGCCTTATCGCCTGAAGGCGCTTCTTTACCCGGAGCTGGCTTGGCCGCAGATGCCTCCGCTTTATCCTTATCGGATGCATCGGACTCGGCCGGCAGCTCGCGGTAGAGCATGCCGTGGACCTTGTCCTGGACGCTGTCCTGAACCTTGTCCTTCGCCTTCTTGGCAGCTACCTTCGCAGCATCCTTCGCATCCTTGGCGCCCACCTGGAATTTCTTCAGGAAGGCATTGCCGCTGGTTTCTTTTCCCGCCGTGTCCACCTTCTCGGGGCACATGCAGGAAAGCGCGCCGGCAAGCGCCGCGAGCATCCAGAGCAGCATCGACGACGGGATGTTGAAGAGCAGGTCGTCCGTCAGGCCGTTGAGCGCAACGGACAGCACGGCGAGACCGATGCCGAGGCTAAGGCCGGCGAGGATGTCGTGTTCCTTCCAGTCATGCCAGAGCCGGTTCCAGCGGAACGGCATCTGGTACTTGCCAAACGGCGTCGTCTGCTCGGCGGCTCCAGTATCCGCAGGGAAGTGCGTGCGCAGGGCCATGATCATCGTGCCGAAGAAGAACCAGAAGAACGCGACAGCACCGGGGATGCCGATCTCTGCCATATAGTTGAGGTAGATGTTGTGGGCATGGACGATCAGGACGTTGGCGCCCTGCAGGTAGAAGTCGTACTCGGGATAGACCATCCAGTACGCGCCCCAGCCGATGCCGAGGAACGGATGGTCCTGGATCATCGCGACCGTGCTCTCCCAGAAGGCCAGGCGCATCTCCGTCGAGGTGTCGACCTTCGTGAAGACCGAGGTGATGCGCTCGTAGAGCATCGGGTCGAGGACGAAGAGGATGGCGACGACGAGGATGCAGGCGACAAGCACGCGGCGGTCGCGGAGCACGCCGTAGCCCGCGAGGATGACGGCGATGACGAGGCAGGCCCCGCGCGCGTACGTCATCGCGAGGCACGCCGCCGCCGCGATCATGAAGGCACCCAGGAGGATGCGGTGCTCGCGGTCACGGCACTTCATGAAGAGGCCGAAGGCCAGGCAGATGATGATGTCGAGGTAGCCCGCGAGGATGTTCGGGTTTTCCCAGGTCGAGAAGACGCGCTTGCGCAGCTCCGGGAAGGCATCGCCGTCGACCCACTTCATCGAGCTGATGTCGATGCCGAACAGGAACTGGTAGTAGCCGTAGAGCAGGACGATGACCGCCGCCGCGCAGGCCATGCGCAGGATGGACTTCATCTGCCCGGGCTCCCGGACGTTCTGCCCAATCAGGAGATACGTCAGCACGTAGACGCCGACGAGGTTGTAATAGTTGTAAAAGCTGAACCCGCGATCCGGCGAGGACAGCACCGACAGGCCGCTGACGGCCACGAAGAGCACCGCCGGCACATCGAAGCGCAGGTGGCGGAAGTGGAATTCCTTGTCCACGTAGAACCGCAGGGCCGTCCCCGCGATGCCGACGAGCAGCGCGACCGTCGCCACACTCGGCGAGAGCGGCAGGAAAAATACCTCAGCCAAGAGGCCGTACCAGGCAATCGCAGTCGCGCGCCGCTTCCAGCGGTCATGCGCGAGGGCACGCCGCTTCTCGCGGATGTGCGTGCCCGTCTCACTTGTCTTATTTCGCTTCATGCACTCATCCCTCCCGCTTCAGCAGCATCTGGCGCACGCCGCCGACGAGGTATAAAGAGCCCGCGATGACGAGCAGCTTCTCACCGTTGGCGAGTTCCAGGGCGCGATTGAGCGCCTCTGTGTTGTTCTCAAAAGCCTCGACGTGCTGCACGGCCGGCGCGACGCGGCGCAAGAGATCTGCGGCCGAGTCGGCGCGCTCCGACTGCGGCACCGTCACGACGACGGTGTCATTCGGGCGCAGGAGGATATCGAGCATCGTGTCGATGTCCTTGTCCTTGAGGATGCCGAGGAGCAGCACGCGCTCCTCGGCCGGGAAAATCTCGTCGAGACTCTCGCGCAGGGCCTTCATGCCGGCGGGGTTGTGCGCGCCGTCGACGACGATGGCCTGCTGCCCGAGGTCGAGCCGCTCGAAGCGGGCGGGCCAGCTCACGAGCCGCAGAGCCTCGGTGACCGTCTTCATCGTGATGCGGTCGTCGATGTTGTGGAGCAGGCGTATCGTCATCAGCGCGACGGCGCTGTTCTCCACCTGATGGACGCCGAGCAGGTGCAGCTCGTACGGCTGATGGTCGATGCCTAAAAGCTCCGAGGTGAACTCGAGCTTCTGCGTCCGTCCATCACACGAGAGGAACTGCGAGCAGAAATCCTCGCCGGCCACGAAGATGTCGGCGTTCTTCTCCTCAGCCACCGCGCGGATGACCTCGAGCGGCTCTCCCTTAGCGGCCGTCACGACGGGCACGCCGTCCTTGATGATGCCGGCCTTGTTCTCCGCGATGCTCTGGAGCGTGCCGCCGAGCTTGTCGGCGTGCTCCATCGTGACATTCGTGATGACCGAGACCTCCGGCGTGATGACATTTGTCGAGTCGAGCGTGCCGCCGAGGCCGACCTCGATGACGGCGTACTCGACCTGGCATTTCGCGAAGTAGTAGAAGCCCAGTGCCGTGAGCACCTCGAACTGCGTCGGGCACTCCGCGCCCTCTGCGAGCATCGTATCGATTTTCGCGCGGATGACGGTCATGCCCTCAGCGAAGTCCTGCTCGCTGATGTTCTGCCCGTCGACGCGGATGCGCTCGGTGTACGAGACGAGATGCGGCGAGCTGTAGAAGCCCGTGTGGATGCCGCTGCGGCGCAGGACGCCCTCGACCATCGCCGAGACCGAGCCCTTGCCATTCGTGCCCGTCACGTGGATCGTGCGGTAGCGGTCCTGCGGCATGTCCAAAAGCTCCAAGAGCCGCTCGATGCGCGTAAGGCCCAGGCGGATGCCAAAGATCTTGAGCCCTTCCAGATAGGAAATGGCTTCCTGATAATTCATAGCGCGTCGCTCCATTCTCAAAGCTTGGCGAGGTCCTGGATACGGCCCTCGACCGCCTGCTTTTTCTCCTCATAGCCGGCGAGCTTCTCGCGCTCCTTGGCGACGACAGCCTCCGGCGCTTTCTTGAGGAAGCCCTCGTTGCTGAGCTTGCCCGTGAGGCGCTTAATCTCCTTCTCGAGCTTGTCGAGTTCCTTCTGCAGGCGGGCCGTCTCCTTCTCCACGTCGATGAGGCCCTTGAGCGGCAGGTAGATCTCGCCGCCGCCGACGACCACGACCTCGTGGCTCATCTCCGGCTCCTTCACCACCGTCTCAATGGC
>OGYD01002743.1_pt1 | contig 10984 bp, 12 predicted proteins | sample 1576441 | NCBI WGS metagenome assembly OGYD01 (sample SAMEA3541537, study PRJEB24748) | human gut metagenome | biome: human gut; feature: human-associated habitat; material: faeces | place: China | collected 2012 | reverse complement strand
TTAGACACCCGATATAGCAGGCTGATTGATTTAGATTTTAAAAAGCGTTTTGAAGGATTTAGAAGTGTGCAGGAATTTGAAGAGTATGCACAACGCATGGATTACCGTGCAAACCCTGAATATGAAAATGAAATGCAACAGAAGCTTTTGGACAACTATATAGCAGGCGGATATAATGTTTTTGGGGACGAGTGGCAACCGATAGCAGAAAAAATAAAATCCATAGGGGCAGAAGGTTTTGAAATGATGTTTTATACGGAAGATGTTTTGGATTTCGAATTCTATTATGGAGTAACAGAAGAAGAACTGAAACTAAAGTCAATTAAAGAAGCATTAGGAATATAGCCCTATGACTGCCTATTCAGCCGACTTTGAAACCACAACAGATATTCATGATTGCCGTGTCTGGGCTTACGCCGTTTGCGAAGTCGAAGATAGCAATCAATTCTATTATGGGAATTCCTTGGATGGGTTTATGGAATTTATGGAAGAACATCCCGGTGATTATTATTTTCACAATTTGAAATTTGATGGTGAATTTATTATTGGATGGCTATTAAATCATGGTTGGGAACACTCAAAAGAAAAAGCTGAAAAAACATTTAGCACGCTAATTTCAAAAACCGGCCAATTTTACTTAATTGAAATTATCTATAAGCTATGGAATAAAAAACAAAAGAAAGTTAGAATCTATGACAGCTTAAAGCGCCTGCCATTTAGTGTAGCTCAAATTGCAAGGGCGTTTGAACTCCCTATATCCAAACTTGAAATTGATTATAAAGCCTATAGAGAACCCGGACACATACTAACTCAAGAAGAAATTGATTACATTAGAAACGATGTTAGCATTGTGGCTCAAGCCTTATCAATACAAAATAAGCAAGGCCTAACGAAAATGACAGCGGGAAGCAATGCTTTAACCAAATTTATCGAAACGCTAGGGAAAGAAAGATACAGAGAAGTGTTTCCGGTTTTAGATTTAGAAATGGACACAGCATTAAGACCAGCCTATCGAGGTGGATGGACTTATTGCAATCCTTTATTTGCAGGAAAAGACGTGGATCAGGGATTGGTCTTTGATGTTAATTCCATGTATCCATGGGCAATGAGAGAAAAACCGTTACCTTGCGGAAGACCTGTCTATTTTAAGGGTCGATATCAAGACGATAGCTTATATCCTTTATATATCCAAAATATTATTGTTGAATTTAAACTTAAAGAGGGGCATCACCCCATGATCCAAGATAAGTATGGAGGATATTTTAAAGCGAATGAGTATCTTACTCATAGTGAAGGTGAAATGAAGCTAAGTCTATCCAATGTGGATTTAAAACTATTTTTAGAGCAATATGATATCCTTTATATCGAATATGTTGATGGCTATAAGTTTAAGCAATGCACAGGAATTTTTGATCAATATATTGATTACTGGATGGAAGTAAAGATGAACTCGACAGGGGCGATCAAACAGCTTGCTAAATTGATGTTAAATAGTCTATATGGCAAGTTTGCAACTCGTCCAGATGTTACAGGGAAAGAACCATATTTAAATGAAGAAGGGAAGGTTTGCTATAGATTGGGTAAGCAAGAATTCAGAGAACCCGTTTACACACCGCTAGGCATATTTATAACTGCATGGGCAAGGGATAACATTGTAAGAACAGCGCAAAGTGTCTATGATCGTTTCTGCTATGCGGATACTGATTCCATTCATATCATAGGAACAAATCTTCCTGATATCAAAATTGATGATAAAAAACTTGGCTATTGGAAATGTGAAAGTAAATTTGACAAAGCGCGCTTTATCCGTCAGAAAACCTATATCGAACTCGAATTAACAAACGATACATTAAAAGACGAAGAAAAAGTGCTGATTGACGGGCAAACGTACAGAAAAAATGTAAAATGTGCAGGAATGCCGGACGCAGTAAAAGAGGTAGTCACATGGGATAATTTCCATGTTGGTTTAATGGTTCAACAGGGTAAACTAAGACCGCTTCACGTTAAAGGTGGAATCGTTTTAGTAGACACCCCTTATACATTAAGATAGGAGAAAAACAATGTTAATTACTTTAATAAGTTTTATAATTGCAATGATGTTGCTTTTAGTATTTGTATGGACTACCAAAACGGAAAGGGTTTCAGGATGGACAATCTTTCTTGTTCTGATTCTTTCAATTATATGTTGCGTTTTCTTGTTTGGTAGTTTATAATAGAATTAAGGAAAGGAAGGTCGATAAAAATGGCTAGAATGACAAGAGAAGAAAAGGAAACAATTTATCGAAATGTATTAACCTCAGACGGCGATAAAACCGTAATCGAAGATTCCGTTACTAGACTTCGTGGCGATGATGATGAAATGGAGCGTGAAATCAATGATCGAATTCGGGAACGGGATGAAGCCCGCTCGAAAATGGAAGAGCTAACCGAAGCCGGAAGAAAATGGGAAGAACGCTATGACACATTAAGCCAGCGTTATGCAACGATGTTCTTGCGTGGAACGGATGAAGCCTTAGACCAACAGCGTCGTGATATTCGTGAAGATGATGTTGAAGATAATGTGGAATGGCGCAACATTTTTGAAGAAGGCGGACAGCGCCGATTAGCAGAAAGAGAAGAAAGAGAGGAAAGAAAGTAATGGGAAAAGTAAATGCACAATTAAACACCTTTGATTTGCCGGGTGTAGCAAAAAGTGTGACAGCCGTTGACGTATTAAATAGCATTCGAGCAACGGCTAGCGCAGAGTATCAAAACCGAATCCCGGAAGCAACGAGGAATAATATTGCAGATGTAGGTAATGCAATGATGAATTATCAGCCAGCACAGAATGAATTCTTGAATGCTTTAGTTAACCGTATTGCGTTGGTTGTCATTCAGAATAAGCTTTGGGCAAATCCATTAGCACCGTTCAAACGTGGCATGTTGGATTTTGGTGATTCCATTGAAGAAATCTTTGTAGATATTTGTAAAGCTCAGCAGTATACAGTAGCCCCACCAGCAGACAATCCGGGTGATGTCTTCGCTGTTGAAATTCCAGATGTCAAAGCAATTTTCCATCGTATGAACCGGCAGAATTTCTATAAGCAGACCATTAACAATGACCAGCTCCGCACAGCATTCTTAAGTTATCGAGGTATTGAAGATTTAATTGCAAGAATTGTTGATTCTATGTATACCTCAGATAACTATGATGAATTTATCTTGATGAAGAACTTATTTGTTGATTATTACAATAAAGGAAACTTCTATTCTGTGCAGGTTACTGCGCCAACCGATGAAGCTTCCTCCAAAGCCTTGGCAAGAACTGTTCGAGCATGGGCTAACAGCTTAACCTTCTTAACCAACAAATACAATGCTCAGGGTGTCTATACGCACACACCGCTGGAAGATCAGATTGTATTAATGACGCCACAGACAGAAGCAATGATCAGCGTGGAAGTCTTAGCTTATGCGTTTAATATGGATAAGGCTGATTTCCTGAACCGCGTTGTAATTGTGGATGATTTTGGAGGGCTGGAAGACGAAGGCGTATTGATGATGTTGGTGGATCGGGATTGGTTTATGGTCTTCGATAACTTCTATGCCTTTACAGATCAGTACAATGCACAGCATCTGTACTGGAACTATTTCTTCCATCATTGGCAGACATTAAGCACTTCCCAGTTTGCAAATGCCATTTGCTTTACTACAGAAAAGCCAGATGTAAAAACTGTTAAAGTAACCCCGGCAACTGCGACTGTAGCCAAAGGGAATTCCCAGCAGTTTAATGCAACAGTAGACACAACAGGTGGTGCAAGCACGGGAGTAACTTGGACTGTAACAGGAACCGAAGCTGTCACTTCAACAATTTCAAATACAGGAGTTTTAGCAGTAGCAGCAGATGAAGCAAACACGTCTTTAACTGTAAAAGCAACGTCAAAATTTGATTCAAAAAAATCAGGAACAGCCACAGTTACCGTTGGCTAATGCCTGAATTTATACCTAATACAACGGTACGCTTATTAAACAACGTACCGTTGTTTTCAGATAATAAGAATCAATTGACGTTTGCGAATGTTTCAGATCAAGAAAGTTTCTTTGTTCAAAAAACTTTTAGAACCTATGACAATTTAACATACCAACGAAAAACAAGCTATCTGCACATTCCCGAAAATGCCGATCATTTAATTAATGTTAATTATATGATGTATCGGAATTCAGATTTTGGAAACAAATGGTTTTATGCCTTTGTCACTAATATCGAATATGTCAACGACAGTTCCAGCATCATCACATTTGAATTAGACGCATATCAGACATTTCAATTTGATATTCAGATTCTTAATTCTTTTGTGGAAAGAGAGCATGTTGCTGATGATACTGTCGGTCTTCACACAGTTCCTGAAAACTTAGAAACGGGTCCATACATTGCCACAAGCGAAGGGCATTTTACAGCAGGTGCATTGAATATCTATATTATGGCAACAGAAAGTCTAGATCAGCCTTATTGGAATGCACCTGGAATTGTTGGTGGATTTCCTGTTCCAGTTTATTGGGCAAGTCTTGGCAATGTTGGCGATTTCACTTCAGCAGCCTTAAAAGAAATTATTGACACTTATGCAAGAGAAGGAAAAAGTAATGCGATTGTTGCTGTCTTTACAGCCCCTGAAAATTTAGTGAGTACAACAACTGAAGTACGTGTTAATAATTGGTCAATGGCATCCAGAAGATTAAGTATTACACCAAAAAACAATAAATTGTTTACCTACCCTTATTGTTGCCTATGTGCAGAAGCATTAGGGCAAGGCATTGAATTCCGATATGAATTATTCAGTGGTTCACCTACCGCAACGATTCGGGCAGGCTTTGGGGCTAATCTACAAGTTTCAGCTATACCTAACAATTACGCAGGGGAACGGGTTAATTTAGAAAACACACTGACATTAAAGGATTTTCCAGTTTGTGCATGGGTCAACAACTATTATCAAAATTGGCTCGCACAAAATAAAGCTAACTTAGCGATCGGCACAACAAAAGCAGTGATTAATAGTGCTGTTTCCTTAGCTACAGGAAATGTGGGTGGTGTATTAAGTGGGGTTAATTCCATTGCCAATATCTTAGGTGAGAAATATCAGCACTCTATTATTCCAGATAGCATGGTTGGCTCAGCAAATGCCGGGGATATCATGGCGATTTCCAGAATGAGCGGTTTCTATTCGTACTGCAAAAGCATTCGCCCTGAATATGCTAATATTATTGATCAATACTTCTCGATGTTTGGTTATCGTGTAAACACTGTAAAAGTACCGGAAACAAACAGCCGACAAAGCTGGAACTATATAAAAACAATCAACATCAATATTGCAGGAAATGTTCCAACCCAATACATGGGAGAAATTAAGCAAATGTTTGATCGAGGTGTAACGCTTTGGCATGGTGATTATATTGGAGATTATGGAAGGGATAATGGGATAGTATGAGCAGAGAATACAGAGTGGATAAAACAAAAATCAAATGCACAAAAACAGATTTAATGAACAGCCGTTCTTATATTAATTATTATGAACGGCTAAAAAATATTGCTATGAATATGTTTGAATGGTACAATATGCCTGATACAGTAGACATCCGCTGGCTAGAATTGTGCTTATTTGAATTCGGGTATTGCCTATTTTTTGAAGATGAAGTTATGGGTTATTTAACCTTGAACTGTTCCATTGGAGGGCGCTTAAACGTTTATCGAACACCAACCTATTATAGACCAATAACACCATCAGGAATTGTTTTCCCTTCTTATAATATTGATAACAGTGTTCTTATATTTAACAATTATACACGCACTGATACAGAATGGATTATCATCCAGTTTGCTGAACGTTTAGCAAGATTAGAAAGAACCATTGATATTAATGTTAATGCTCAAAAAACCCCATACTTATATTACACTTCTCCTAATACAAAACTTTCTATTTTAAATATGCAGAATCAAGTGGATAATTTTGAACCGGCAATTATTGCTGATAAGAATTTCAACCCGGAACAAATTCAAATTTTAAAATTAGATGCGCCTTTTATCGCTGATAAACTAGAAATACAAAAGCGTAGAATCTGGAATGAAGCGATGACATTTCTTGGAGTAAAAAATTCAGGAAGTGAAAAACGGGAAAGATTAGTGGAAGCAGAAGCGGAAGCCGATGGAGATGTTGAAGCCATGCGTTATGTTATGCTTAGTGCTAGACAACAAGCGTGTGAAAGAATCAATAAAATGTTTGGGTTAAATGTGTGGGTTGATTTTAAAAAACCATACATGGAAGAACTGAGAGAAAAAGAAATGGAATCAAAAATTTTAGACAATGACGCTGAATATGATGAAATGGAGGATATTGAAAATGGCTGATTTTACAATAAGTGTCAAAACAATCGTGGAAATGTATTCTCAATTTGACCCAGATTTCATTAATTTCAGTGTTGATCAATTAATATCCAATGCTTTACCTAATATTTTTGATTTCAATTTTCCATTTTACGATGAGTCTAAAAAAGAAGCATGGGAAAGAAGATTTATCAAACACTTCTATATGTATGAAATTGGACTAGAAACCATTGGTTTGTGGAAATTAATGATGGAAAACAAACTCAATGAAATTATGCCATTTTACAATAAACTATATGCAGAGTTTGAAAACATTGAAAATATGACAAATAATTTAAACATTGATGAAACAGGAACGCGAAATAATACAGGAACAAGCACAGCTAATAGTGAGCAAAAATCCCAAGGAAATAATCAATCTTTATTTAGCGATACACCGCAATCAAGAATAAGTATAGGGCAGAATGACTATGTAACGACAATAACAGAAGGAACAATTGGAGATAATACAAACGCCAATAGCACGCAAAATGTAAACAATATGGAATCTTATTCAAACAATCGTAAAGGAAATATGGGAAATCGGACAAATGCAGAATTATTCAAAGTTGCATCAGAATCTATTGTCAATATTGATCAGATGATATATAATGAGTGTAGCGATTTATTCATGTTGCTATATTAGAAAGAGAGGTCTTAACATGGATGTTAATCAAGTAATTCAAATTGTTTCAACCTTGGGTTTTCCGATTGTAATGTGTGGAGCTATGGGGTGGTATGTCTATCACATTAGCGAAACACACAGAAAAGACGCTGCTCAACGAGAAGAAGAACACAGACAGGAAGTAGAAAAGCTCAATGAACGGCATAAAGAAGAAATGGAAAAGGTAACAGAAGCTATCAATAACAATACGTTAGCTTTAACGAAGCTTTGCGAAAGGATGGATAAATAAAGCTTATGAAAATTATGGATATTTCAAAACATCAAGGTTTGATTGATTTTGATAAAGTCAAATTGTCTGAAAAAATTGATGGTATCATGATTCGCGCAAGTTGGGGGCATTTTCACGAAGATGAGCAATTCCGAAGAAATGTAAGCGAATGTGAACGGCTTAATATTCCGTGGGGTGCGTATCATTATAGTTATGCCCTAAACGAAGATGAAATGAAGCGGGAATGCGCTGGACTCATTGCCCTTCTTACAGAAATGGAAAAACTTTATAACAAAAAACCGCTTCTTCCAATTGCCATTGACATGGAAGACGCAGATGGGTATAAAGCAAGAAATGGAACTTTATACAATAAAGAATTAAATACTAGAATTTGTGCATATACTTGTGAAGAACTGGAAAAAGCAGGATATTACGCAATGGTATATTGCAATTTAGATTGGAAAAATAACAAACTAAACTGGAAAGACTTAAGCATGTATGACCTGTGGTTTGCTAGATGGAATACCTCAGCGCCGGGCGTCAAATGCGGAATGTGGCAGTTTACCAGTAAAGACACAATTAATGGAATCAAGGGGTATGTGGATATGAGTAAAGCGTATATTGACTATCCCACCTTAATCAAACAGCAAGGCTTAAACCATTGGAATAGCGAAATCGAACCCGAACCCGAAGAGGGAAAGACACCCGATGAAAATGGCGTTGTCTTTGGAAGCTATGTGGATTTAAAACAACCGCTTCAGGTGTTGTGGATGGATGAAAACAACTATGTTCTAGCTTTGAATGATAAAGACAAGGACTCCATGTTTGCGTGTCCAAAGAAATATTTTAAAAAAGTTGCTTAATTTGAGGGAGTGTGAAAAGGCATGAGTATCTATTACAACTTAGGTGAGTTATTAAGCTACAATTGCCTTTTTAACTTCGTGATTGGTAATCGTGGCGGAGGGAAAACCTACGGGTTCAAGGACTGGGCTATCAAAGATTTTTTAAAAAATGGAAATCAGTTCATCTATTTAAGGCGATACAAAAGTGAACTTGTCGATTCGGATAAATTTTTCAGTGACATTCAATTAGCCTATCCAGATCATGAATTTAAAGTAGACGGCAGAACCTTCAAAATAGATGATGAAGTGGCAGGCTATGCAGTTGCACTAAGCACAGCTTTAACTAAAAAATCGGTTCCTTACCCTCTAGTCAATAAAATCGGTTTTGACGAATTTCTTGTTGATAAGGGTGCAATTCATTATTTGCCTAATGAGGTGACCGCCTTTCTTGAATTTTATTCTACTGTTTCAAGACTTCGAGAAGGAAGCTTAAAAGATGAAGTTCGTGTATTGTTTATGGGAAACAATATTTCGATTACCAACCCTTATTTTAATTACTTCTCCATACGTCCTAACTTAAACAAACGATTTAATAAATTCAAAAATGATATCATGATTGAATATTATAAATCAGAAGAATTTATTAATAAAATGAAATCAACACGGTTCGGGAAAATGATTGATGGAACAGAATATGCTGACTATGCCATAGAAAATAAGAGCTTATTCGATAACGATGAATTTGTAGAAAAGCGAACACCAAATTGTAAATATGCGTGTACAGTAATTTATAAGAATACTAAAGTGGGATTTTGGACAGATTACAAAGAAGGGTTGATTTTCGCAAGTGAAGTCATTGATCAATCTTGTAAATGGCAATATTGTTTGCTTAATAAAGACGCTCAGCCTAATATTATGTTATGCAAAAACGCTAAAAAAGACTTTAGATTATCTCAAATTATCAAAGCATTTGAATATGGTTATTTGAGATACGAAAATATGAGAATTAAAAGTACAGCGTTGGAAATAGTGAGGTTGATTATATGAGGTTGTTTATTCTTATCTTTATTATCATTGAAACAATTGCTGTTATTCAAATTAATCGCCAAAGAAAGTAGGTGATAAAATGGCGGACATTAAAATTCCTGAAAAATTGCCCTATTTCTTTATTGACGCATTGCCATTAGCCTTTGATAAGTCGTTGAGCTATTATGAACAAATGGGCAAATTAATTCATAAGGTAAATGAATTGATTGACGCAATGAATAGCTATGCCGAAGATTACAAAAGCTATACAGATGAGCAAGTAGCATTATTAAGACAATACGTTGATAAAAGTATTAGTGAAGTCTATGCTTATGCCGATCAAATTAAAGTCGATTTAACTTCTTTAATTGGATTAACAGCCGATGAATTACGAAATGATTATATTTCTAGAATTAATGCTTTATCAACATCTTTAAACTCAAGAATTACTCAGGAAATTTTTACAGTTAATAATCGAATCACTCAGGAAGTAATTACACTCAATGCAAGAATTTCAAGAGAAGTCCAAGATTTAAAAGACTATATCAATTCGCAATTAATTGATATAAAAGTCATTGACCCAACAACGGGCTTAGTTTCAGATTTACAAACCGCACTCAATAATATTGCTAACTTAAGTAAGGGTGATAGCTTAACAGCCGAAGGATACGATAACTTACAGTTGACAGCTCAAACCTATGACGGCAAGAAACTTACAGCTTATATGTATGATTACCATGGTAAATCATTATTACAATAAAGGAGGTATGTAAAATGAGTTCAACAAATAAAACAACGCATTATGATTTAAGCCAATTTACGGCTAATGATATTCCTGCATGGTTGGCCGATTATAATGCAGATATGGGAAAGATTGATACAGGAATTTATAATGCTTCAACCTCAGCCAGTGAAGCCGCCACAAAAGCAGATGATGCAGTAACTCAAGTAACAGAGATTGCTTCAACTGTAACAGAATTAACGGGTAAAGTTGATGCAAACACTTCTAATATCACAAAAGTGCAGGGTGACATCACCAATTTGCAAAGTACAGTTGCGTCTAACACTCAAGCAATTCAAGGAAACAGTAACGCGATTCAATCTATTATTAATCAAGATAACCCCGGAAATATTGCAAAAATTAATGCTCTGTTAAATAAAGATAAACTGAATATTACAATTTCAAGTTTTGTCAATGATTCAACATATACAAAATACAAATTCCGTGCTTCCTATTCTTGGAGTGGGATTGATAATACATTCATTCCAACGGGTAGTCTTGCACCCACAAATGAATATGGCGGAGCTATCTTATTAGAAACTTCATCAAATTTATTGTATGTGTACACTGAAACTGATCCAACCCAGTTGGTGTTTGATTGGCTGAGTGTTAGAAAGGAAAATGTATAATGAGAACTCAATTAGGAAGCGGTTCAAGTGCTTCAAGAAAATATCTATTTAAAGATGGGCAGTTAGACCCTTCCATTACGCTGGGGAGTGGGTTATCTATTAAAAACAATATGATTTATACAGATAGGGCAGGCGGTACGAACTGGGTTATAAATTATCCACTCGAAGAAGGACAATTCTATTGTGCAAAATTAACTTGTACGGCTGATTCTGGGTCGCCTGAAAATGAAGCCTATCTTTCTGTAAATATCGCAGGTAAAGTAGGCGTTGCCAGATTTCCAGGTGATAACGAACAAAATGTTATTCTACAATTCGGATTAAGAAGCAACTCAGCGACTTCTACTATTTCTCAATATATTTATACTTATGGAAATGGTATGGCGTTTATGGAAATCTGGATTGAAGGTTAACCCTCCCACGCC
>OGYD01002742.1_pt1 | contig 10986 bp, 8 predicted proteins | sample 1576441 | NCBI WGS metagenome assembly OGYD01 (sample SAMEA3541537, study PRJEB24748) | human gut metagenome | biome: human gut; feature: human-associated habitat; material: faeces | place: China | collected 2012 | reverse complement strand
GCGACAGAGGCAGTGACCACCGAAGCGGCGACCGAGGCGGCGACCGAGGCGGCGACCGAGGCGGCGCAGGCAGCCGGGGAGAAGACGGAGATCCAGGTCTTTATCGCGGCGTCGCTGAACACGGTGATGCAGGATCTCGCGAAGCTGTATAACGAGCAGCATCCGGAAGTGACCATCACCTTTAACGCGGATTCCTCCGGAAAGCTGCTCACCCAGATCGAGGAAGGTTACGCCTGCGATGTTTTCTTCTCTGCTGCCCAGAAGCAGATGAATACACTCGATAAGGAGGACAAGCTCGTGGTCGAGGGCACACGGAAGAACGTCGTGAACAACCAGGTCTGCGTCATCACGACGAAGGATTCCGGCACGAAGGTGACCGGACTTGAGAACATCGGCGAGGCAGCGTCCATCGCGCTGGCGGATGGTTCGGTTCCGGTCGGTAAGTATACACGGCAGGCGATGGTGAACGCCGGCATGCTTCCGAAGACGGAGGATGTGTCGAAGATCACGACCGAAGAGGTTTCCCAGGCGCTCGGCGGTGTCGAAATCTCCGAGCAGTCGAACGTGTCGAAGGTGCTGGCGGCGGTGACCGAGGGCTCCTGCGAGGTAGGTACGACCTACTACTCCGACACCTATGGCTATGAGGATCAGGTGGTCATCCTCGAGAAGATCCCGTACGATCTGACGGGTGATGTCATCTACCCGATCGCACAGGTGCAGAACGAGGAGGCTGATGACGCCGAGAAGGCAGCCGCACTGGATTTCATCAAGTTCGTGACTTCCGATGAAGCGAAGACGGTATTCCAGAACTATTACTTCGATACAGAGGTAGAGTGATGCGCCGCGACCTGCGATGATCGTGGGATCATGTAGCGTAGCGCCGAAGAAACGTACTCGGGCAGGTGAGGGCGCCCCGGTCGCCCTGTAATTGTCCATCTTCGTTTCGAAACGTACTCGGGCAGGTGAGAGCTCGCCTGTCCGGGGATCGGCTTTCATATGATGGATGAGGTCAGTGGCATGCAGCGTGTGAAAATCGATCGTGCGTGGATATGACCAGGAGGTGAAAAATGGATAGCTTTATGACGTTTATGCGTGGCCTGGACTGGAGTCCGCTCTGGATTTCACTGAAAACAGGAATCGTGGCGACGATCCTCTGCTTTTTCCTCGGGATCTGGGCGGCACGGAAGATCATGCAGCTGCGCCCGTCGGTCAAGGCAGTGGTCGATGGCATCCTGACGCTGCCGATGGTGCTTCCACCGACGGTGGCCGGCTTCTTTCTCCTGCTGCTGTTTTCGAAGCGGCGTCCGCTCGGCATCTTTCTCTGGGACCACTTCCAGATCAAGGTTGTGCAGAGCTGGCTCGGCTGCATCATCGCGGCGACGGTCATCGCCTTCCCGCTGATGTATCGGAATGCGCGTGCGGCCTTCGAGCTGATCGATGAAAATCTCGTCTATGCCGGACGGACGCTCGGTATGTCGGAGTTCTCGATTTTCTGGAAGATCGTGATGCCGACAGCCGGTCCGGGCATCGCGAGCGGAACGATCCTGACCTTCGCGCGGGCACTCGGTGAGTACGGTGCAACCTCGATGCTGGCGGGCAATATCCCGGGAAAAACGGCGACGATCTCGCAGCGCATCGCGATGGTCATCCAGGACCAGGACTATGGCACGGCGGGCATCTGGGTTACGATCGTACTGCTGATCGCCTTCCTCTCGATCTTTCTGATGAATCTGATTTCGGGGAAGACGATCAAAAACGTACATCGCTGGTAAGACCGATACGATAACGCTGTTTACGCCGGTATGCTTCTGTCGGTCGGTAGAAGCTTCATCTCACGAGATGAAGCAGAGGCAGTCATATGATGTCATCGTGAAAACAGTAGAAACAGGAGTCAAAATCACGCAGTATGGGAATTTCTGTACACATCCGAAAAGAACTCGGCAGCTTCGGCTTAAACATTGGCTTCGAAGAAGATTCGAAGCGCATCGGGATCCTGGGAGCCTCCGGCTCCGGCAAGAGCATGACGCTGAAGGCCATCGCGGGGATCGTCCATCCGGAGGAGGGGCAGATTCGGCTGAATGAGCGGACGCTCTTCGACAGCGCGCAGAAGGTCGATCTGAAGCCGCAGGAGCGGCGGGTCGGCTATCTGTTTCAGAACTATGCTCTCTTCCCGACCATGACCGTCGAGCAGAATGTTGCGGCGGGGCTCAGGGGCAGCCGAGGCGCGAATGCGGCACGTACGAAGGAGATGATCCGGAAGTTTCAGCTCGAGGGGCTCGAGAAGCGGCTTCCGACGCAGCTCTCCGGCGGACAGCAGCAGCGGGTGGCGCTCGCGCGTATCATGGCGTACCAGCCGGATGTAATCCTGCTGGATGAGCCGTTTTCCGCGCTTGATGGCTATCTGAAGGACCATATGCAGGAGGAGCTCATCGAGATGCTCGAGGACTATGATGGCACGGTCATCATGGTGTCGCACAGTCGGGATGAAATCTACCGTTTCAGCCAGCGTCTGCTGATCATCGACCGTGGTGAGATCACGAATCATGGCGATACGAAGGAGATCTTCGATCATCCGGTGACGAAGACGGCGGCGATGCTGACCGGATGCAAGAATTTCTCGGATGTAAAAATCCTCGATCCGCACACGCTGGAAGCGACGAGCTGGGGTATCACCCTGCATGTGGCGCGCGAGCTTTCGGATGAGATTCATTACATCGGCTACCGTGCGCATCAGTTTGAGCCGATTTGGGGAGAACGCGAGGAGAACTGCATCGCCTTCCGGCTTTCCTCGAAGGCGGAGCTGCAGTTTGAACGGAACTTCTATGTGAAGCCGGAAACGGAGCAGTACCGACGTGAGGATATCCTGACCTGGCTCGTGCAGCGGGCCTGCTGGCAGACCATCGAGGAGAAGGGCCTGCCGGACTATTTGAAGTTACATGAACGGGATATGCTGTTTCTGAAGTAGATCGTGTTGAATTTGCGAAGTATGGATGAGTCTGACGACAGAGCGCGCAGACAGATGCGAGGGCCACGATGAGAAGCGGCTACATGAAGCACAGCGTCGTGGAAGAAATGAAAGAAGAGGACAGGAGTATGGAAAAGATGGAAGAGATGAAGGAATTCACGCACTTCGATGCGCAGGGCAATGCCTACATGGTGGACGTGTCCGGGAAGGACATTACAAGCCGGATGGCGATCGCGACGGGGGAAATCAAGGTGACGGAGGAGGTCTTTGCGGCGATTCTCGGAAAAAAGATCAAGAAGGGTGATGTTCTGACGGTAGCCCAGGTCGCCGGTATCATGGGCGCGAAGCGCACATCGGAGCTGATCCCGATGTGCCATATCCTGAACCTGACGAATGCGAAGGTCTGGTTCGAGCTCCATCCGGAAACGACCTCCATCACGGCCTTCTGTCAGGTGAAGACCGAAGGAAAAACCGGCGTCGAGATGGAAGCCCTGACCGGCGTCAATGTCGCCCTGCTTACCATTTATGACATGTGTAAGGCCATCGATAAGCGGATGGTCCTCCGGGACATCCACCTCGTCGAAAAGAATGGCGGGAAGAGCGGGGATTTCTACTTCGATGAAAGATGAAACAGGATGTGGATCATAAAAGGAGCTTCGTACCGTGATGGTTGCGGTACGAAGCTCCTTTTCATTCGCTGAAGAAGGGATGGATGAGAAGAGCTGCAGCAGATCTTCATTTACGGATGAGAGATCAATATGATGAAACGGTGCTCATCATGATGGATGTGCTGAAATCGCCTGGTAGAGGGGCGACTGCTCCCGGAGACAGGCGATGATCGGCTTCATGAGATCTACCACTTCATCGACATCCTCTAACGTCGTCTCCGGTCCGATCGTGAGGCGAAGGCTTCCGTAGGCGTCCTCATGGGCGATGCCGATGGCGGTCAGTACATGACTCGGCTCGAGGGAGCCGCTGGCGCAGGCGGAACCGGCACTCGCATAGATGTGCTTCTCGTTCAGGAGCAGCAGGAGCGTCTCGCCTTCGATATATTTGAAGCAGACGTTTACGTTATTCGGGAGGCGATGCGTCGGATCACCGTTCAGGCTGGTGTACGGAATCTCGTCGAGCAGGCGCTGGATGAGGTGATCGCGGACGGCACTTTCCAGCGCGATGCGCTGCGCCATGGGGGCGAGGGACGATTCTGCAGCGTGTGCGCCTGCGGTGGACGTGGTGTCGGTATCTGTGTCAGAGGTCGAAGTTATCGGCTGAGGTTTCACACCGCAGATGAGCGCTGGAACCTGTGTATTCACACCGCAGGCGAGCTCTGCGGCGCGTGCGAAGCCGACGATACCGGCGACATTTTCCGTGCCGGCGCGACGACCGCGCTCCTGTTCACCACCATGCAGGAAGCTCGGAAGCTTCACGCCACGGCGCAGATAGAGGAAGCCGACACCCTTCGGGCCGTTCAGCTTGTGACTGCTCGCCGACATGAGGTCGACCTTCAGTTCCTCGACATCGAGCGAGATATGAGCGTATGCCTGGACGGCATCCGTATGGAAGAGGATGCGCTGGCCCGTCTCCTCCGCATGCTTCTGAAGGCGCGCACCGATCTCTGCGATCGGCTCGATGGTGCCGATTTCGTTGTTCGCCACCATGATGCTGACGAGCAGCGTGTCCGGACGAATCGCCGCCATCACCGCATCCGGATCGACATGGCCCTCATGGTCGACCGGAAGATAGGTCACATCGAAGCCCCGCTTCTCGAGGTATGCGCAGGTATGGAGGATCGCGTGATGCTCGATGGTGTCGGTGATGATGTGACCGACTCGCATCGACGCTTTACTGCTGCACCGGTAATTCTGGTCGACTGCGGCTGCAGAATCCTGCGGCTGCAGAATTTTCGTTTGACTGTTTGAGCTAAGCGTTTTTGAAAGCTGTTCACGACCGGCCTCAGCCGCGCCGATCAGCGCCCAGTTGTCCGACTCGGTGCCCCCGCTCGTGAAGTAAATTTCAGATGGCTTCGCGCCGATGGTGGCCGCGATGGTACGACGACTGCGCTCCACCGCCGCCTTCGCGCGCTGGCCATAGGTGTAGACGGTGGAAGCATTGCCATAATCCGTGGTGAGATAGGGCATCATCGCCTCCAGTGCATCCTTCGAAAGCGGCGTGGTCGCCGCGTGATCCATGTAATAGTTTTTCATTCTGTCTTCTTTCATTTTAAATCTTCAGATGTCATGCCGAGAGTGATGCTGATGCTGCCCGGTTTCGCATTTATGTTCACGGATGACGAATGCCTCCAGCAAGGCGGTGCGGATTCTAATTCGTTTCAGATATGTCGTCGAGCGGCAGTTTATGCCTGGGAGCGTTGGATATCCCGTCTTCACTCAGAGAAATCCGTCTTCTGCCAGTTCATTATAAATCAAATCAAAGTCGATTTCACACTTTCCTTCGCTGATGCCGACTGGAATCTGATCGTGAAAACCATAGATGAAGATGTCGTCCTCTGCGAGATCCTTGAAATAATAGAGGATGATTTTCTGCCGTTCCGGGTCGATCAGCCAGTACTCGCGTACACCGGCGCTTTCGTACTTCAGTTTCTTGATTTCCTGGTCGTACTTCCGGTTCGATGGCGAGAGGATTTCCATGACGAGGTCCGGGGCACCATCGATGTAGCGGTACTGCAGCATTGACCTGTCACAGAAGAGGATGATGTCCGGGGAAACCATCGTCTGGTCGTCGCGGTCGAGGCGCACGCCGACATCCGAAACCATGACCTTACAGGGCGCTTTATGGCGATCGATGCAGGACCAGAGCTGACGGTAGATGCCCTGCATGATCAATACATGCGGAATCGACGGTTGCGACATCTCATAGATGTACCCATCGATGAGCTCGAAGCGCTTATCCTTCGGCAGTGATTCGAGATCTGAAATCGTAAAATTTCCCTGCAGTTTCTCTGCAGTGCTCTGATCACCATACCCGCCGGCATACTCGCGCAGTGCCTGATTCGGAACGAGATTCGTATAGTGCACGGTGTGCCTGTGCGTCCGGTGGAACTGGGACGGGGCGAGCACCAGTGTCAGTCGCTCGATCGTCTCCAGCCGTGGAGCCTTTGTGTAGCCACCGAAAATCTTTCGTATCGTTCCGACCGGTACCCCGCTCAGCTCGGACAGCTTCTCGTAGCTGAAGCCCAGCTCGCGTCGTCGCGCACACATCTCTTCAAGCGTCATAGTGATGACCTCCCTTCGTTCGGATATTCGGGTATTCATAAGTCTGGATAAACATATAATTCAGCTTCAGATATTCATATTATACCATGGAACGGATAAAATGGGTACTATAAGAATAATATACGGGCAGTATACGGATACCTTGTGTGGCCTGGTGGGCAATGCTGTATCAAATAATGAATAATTAATTTGGTGCCTACGGAAAATGGATGTTTGGGTGGTCTGATGCTGTATCAAATGGGTGAAATTCCGGGTTGATGCCAACAAAAATCAGGCTTGCGTGGTGCGCGATGTTGGCATCAGAGAGGAAATATGCCTCATTGATGCCAACATTGGCCTCGTTTTTCCCAGTCATCAATACGGAAAAGTAGAGAAATGATGCAGCAGTGTTACATTATTTCACAAAGAGTGATGAAGATGCAACACTGTTGTGGGCGAGTCGCATTCAGCTTGTGTTCTCGTATTAAGAGTGATGTATCGAAATAGTCTATATCAGGTAAGTCTCTATCATCAGACGAATGGTTGTGAGACTTAACGGCATTTTATCGCTTTCATAGGTCATGATGAGATTTTTTCCATGCACAAGTCCCGCATCGGCGTAATTTGCCAGTTTATTTACGGTGTCGGCCATGTAGCTTCGGTTCGTAGAGAGCCCGAAATGCTCCCAGATAAACATCTGACCGGTGCGTTTGTTTCGAATCGTGAAGTCCGGATAATAGCTGATTCCGTTGATGAGATGCTGACATTCGTAACGATAAGGGATGCCGGCGTAATAGAGCTCATTGGCAATCATGACTTCGGATTTTGAACGAACCATCGTGCCTTCGGCGGTATCATGGACCAGTGCTTCTTCGTGCCCCTTCTTCCGAGGATAGGGTTCGGCACACCATCTCCGAAGCTTCTCATCCAGATCGGTAAGTTCATCTTTGAGGAGGGCATAGAGCTCAGGACAGTTTCGCAGCATCTGATCGGAGCGTTTTTCGTATGTTTTATAATGCTTTAGAAATGCGGACAGAGCAGCATATTCCTGCTGAAGATCATGAAGCCGGGCCTGAAAATATTTCTTACGTGCGAGTGCGATGGCGAGCTCCTGATGATCCTTCGAAATATAATGGTCCTTCAGGACACGTTTTTTCGTTGCTTGACTCTGTGAATGCGCGGATTCAGAATCCGGAATGTTATAACTGCTGGTGCGCAGGAAGGGCACGCGTACTTTGCGGTCCTTATAGCTCTTAAATACCAGCGTGCCGTCCGGACAGCTGGTTTCATGAAGGATACATTGGACATCCGAAAGCTCGGATTTGACGCGATGAAGATCATCATAGATCAGTTGATAGGTATTCATAGGGATCCTTTCAAAAAGTGGTTAGAAAAACAGAATTTTGATTTTAAGGGAAAGTACGTGACGGTGTTGAGGATGATTTGATGACTGATAATGAGGCTGCCCACTATATTGAATGCATACACTTGGTGCGCGGTGTTGCCATAGTGAGGAGAGAAGAACCTGATGTCTGCCAGAGTAGAAAAGAAAACCAACGAACCAGAATAATAAATAATGAAATTAATATTATCTATGACTATAGCAGATGTTCAGTAGAGCAACAATTGACATATTCGTCGAAACTGTTCGACTTAAATTGACGAATAGGATAGCTGGAGATGCGCATCCTTGCTTAGCGTGAAAGTTAAACAGTGAACTATATTACAGTCTTAATGTTCATTAGACGAGACCGGATTCTGCTGATTTGCAGTTTGCATCGTGATAGAAGAGAAGACGTTTGGGGATGCAGGTGCTGTCATATCACGATGTTGAAATTAAGCCTATGCATACACCTTGGCGCTTATTCATTGCTTGAGTAATGCTGTATCAAATTGTAATCAATAGTATTTGGTGACTATGTCGTCTTCCTGCCTGGGTAGCCAATGCTGTATCAAAATGGCGGAAAATAAAAATGATGACTACGGGAAATCGACTTTAAGGGATCCTGATGCTGTATCAAATAGATGAAATTCTGAGTTGATGCCAACAAAAATCAGGCTTGCGTGGTGCGCGATGTTGGCATCAGAGAGGAAATATGCCTAATTGATGCCAACATTGGCCTCGGTTCACCCAGTCATCAATACGGAAAGGCAGAGAAATGATGCAGCATGGTACATGAAAATCGCTCCAAATCCATGCCCGATCCAGTCATCAATATAAAAAAAGAGAGGAAATGATACAGCAAGTAAGGAGAGATGAGGACCACTCTCCAGACAAACCCAGGCACCAATATGCAAAAGAGAGGGAATGATACAGCATGGCATTACAGATTAGGGACGCTCTGCAGACGGCGTGTGCCGAGTTCTGCCGCGTGTGCCAAGTTCTGCCGCCTGCGCCGAGCTCTAAATCCTTTATCGAGCTTGCAGCAGATAGGGCAGATGGGACTTCTGCTGCCCCCTTGACTTTTCTTCAGTCAGGAAATAAACTATAGAAAGTTTGATTCTTTTTCGGGATGATGTTCCGGGTGGGTCAGACAGGCTATAGTGAATAAATACATGGAAGGTGTTCAGTAGTTCAGAATCGTTTCTCTTGAGAGAGTGACCGTGACACGCTGCGAGCGGTCTGAGAAATCTCTGATACGAATTTTCGCACTGGAGTTGTCCGGGGGAAGGCCTGCGTAAAGGCGCGGCGCTGGTAGTTCGGAACGTGGATGCGCGTTAAGCATAGTGAGTGCCTGTGGGTGAGGCTTCGTGACGATGTGGTGTCGGAAGCATTGGCTGCGGGAACAAGGGTGGTACCGCGATGATTCGTCCCTGTGTGTCGTAAGACATGCAGGGATTTTTTGTGTAGATGATCAGATGATATGCGTGCATGAGATGATGGCGACGCTGCATCAGGCTGAGAAATCAGCGGATTATTTTCCGAATTGTGGAAACGCGTGGTGAAGTGATCATGGCTTTGCGAAGGTGGAGCTGCATATATACCGTGACCCTGACGGTGATGAGAAGGAGAGAATGATGGATAATTCAAAGCTTGAAGAGCTGAAGAAGCTTGCGCAGGAGAGTATCCGCGAAGCGCAGGACACGAATGCACTGAACGATGTGCGTGTTCGTTTCCTTGGTAAGAAGGGTGAGATCACCTCGCTGCTGAAGTCCATGAAGGATCTGAGCGCAGAGGAGAAGCCGAAGTTCGGTCAGCTGGTCAATGCACTTCGCCAGCAGGTCGAGGAGGAGCTTCAGGAGCATATGACGGAGCTTCAGAAGAAGGCACGTGAGGCGAAGATGGCAGCGGAGACGATCGATGTGACGCTGCCGGCGAAGAAGATGCAGTATGGTCACGCGCATCCGAACACGAAGGCCCTCGAGGAGGTCGAGCGTATCTTCATCGGCATGGGCTATGAGGTCGTCGAGGGTCCGGAGGTCGAGTACGACGAGTACAACTTCGAGAAGCTGAACATCCCGAAGGGCCACCCGGCGAGAGACGAGCAGGATACCTTCTATATCGGAAACAATATCCTGCTTCGTACACAGACGTCGTCCGTACAGGCGCGTGTGATGGAGAAGGGCAAGCTTCCGATCCGTATGATCTGTCCGGGCCGTGTATTCCGTTCGGACGCCGTGGATGCTACCCACTCCCCGTCCTTCCATCAGATCGAGGGCCTCGTCATCGACAAGCACGTGACCTTCGCAGATCTGAAGGGCACCCTCGATACCTTCGCGAAGGAGCTGTTCGGACCGGAGACGAAGACTAAGCTTCGTCCGCACCACTTCCCGTTCACGGAGCCGTCGGCAGAGGTCGATGTGAGCTGCTTCAAGTGCGGTGGCAAGGGCTGTCGTTTCTGTAAGGGCGAGGGCTGGATCGAGATCCTCGGCTGCGGTATGGTCCACCCGCACGTACTCGAGATGTGCGGTATCGACCCGAACGAGTACCAGGGCTTCGCCTTCGGCGTGGGCCTCGAGCGTATCGCGCTGCTCAAGTATGAAATCGATGACATGCGTCTTCTCTATGAGAATGATACACGTTTTCTGAATCAGTTCTAAGAAGGGGAGGAAATAGCATGAATACATCCATGAACTGGATCAAGGAGTATGTTCCGGATCTCGACTGTACACCGAAGGAGTGGACAGATGCCATGACGCTGACCGGTACGAAGGTCGAGACCTGCACTATCTTAAATAAGAACCTCGATAAGATCGTCACCGGACAGATCAAGTCCATCGAGCCGCATCCGGATGCGACGAAGCTCGTCATCTGCCAGGTCGATGTCGGTGCGTCCGAGCTTATCCAGATCGTCACCGGTGCGTCGAACATGAAGGTCGGCGATGTGGTGCCGGTCGTGCTCGACGGTGGTAAGGTCGCCGGCGGTCATGACGGCGGTGCGCTTCCGGAGGATGGCATCGAGATCCATGCCGGTAAGCTGCGTGGCGTGGAGTCCTACGGTATGATGTGCTCCATCGAGGAGCTCGGCTCCAGCCGGGAGTTCTATCCGGAGGCACCGGAGTCTGGTCTCTATATCTTCCCGGAGGGGACGGCGGTCGGCCAGGATGCGCCGACGCTGCTCGGACTGAACGACGCCATCCACGAGTATGAGATCACCTCGAACCGTGTGGACTGCTACAGTGTGATCGGTATCGCACGTGAGGCAGCGGCGACCTTCGGCAAGCGCTTCCATATGCCGGCAGAGGAGAAGTCGGGCAATGCAGAGGATATCCACGATTACCTCAAGGTGTCCGTCGAGGATACGGAGCTCTGTCCGCGTTATACCGCACGTATGGTGAAGAACATCCAGCTCGCACCATCGCCGAAGT
>OGYD01002737.1_pt1 | contig 10999 bp, 9 predicted proteins | sample 1576441 | NCBI WGS metagenome assembly OGYD01 (sample SAMEA3541537, study PRJEB24748) | human gut metagenome | biome: human gut; feature: human-associated habitat; material: faeces | place: China | collected 2012 | reverse complement strand
TGGTACATCCACGAGACGGTCATGACCTCCTGTGAGATGGTCGCGGAGAACAGACCGAGATTGCGGCGGTTCTTGACCTTTTCGATGATCTTCGTCACATCGTCAAAGAAACCCATGTCGAGCATGCGGTCTGCCTCGTCCAACACAACGGTCTGTACCTTGTCAAACGAGAGCGTGCGGCGCTTATAATGGTCCATCAGCCGCCCCGGCGTGGCCACGACGATCTGCGGATGGTTTTTCAGCTGCTTGATCTGTCCCTCAATCTTCGCGCCGCCATAGACCACGGCCACGCGGATATTCTTATAATAAGTAAGCAGTCCGCGCAGTTCGTCGCAGATCTGAATGGCGAGTTCGCGCGTCGGAGCGAGAATCAGCCCCTGCAGATCTTCGCTTTCCGCGTCGATATGCTCGATCATGGGAATGCCGAAGGCGCTTTTGGCAAAGTGGATTTGGATTACTTCATCCAGTCGAGCATAGAGAATGCGGAAAGTGAAGAAGAACTGGATGCAGAGGTAAAGATATTCCAAAATGCGCTTGACTTTTCGAATATAAAGATACGCGACTGTATTGTACCGCGTACAGAGGTGGTAGCTGTAGATCTGACCACTACATTGGAAGAATTGAAATGTCTTTTTGTGGAGTCGGGTATTTCCAAAATCATAGTATATGATGGAAATATAGATAATGTGGTGGGATATATTCACTCGTCGGAGATGTTCAGGAATCCGGTGGACTGGAGGAATAACGTGAAGGAAGTGCCTATTGTACCCGAAACGATGTCGGCCCACAAACTGATGAAACTGTTCATGCAACAGAAAAAAACGATTGCTGTAGTGGTGGACGAATTCGGTGGTACGGCGGGTATCGTCTCTTTAGAGGATTTGGTGGAAGAAATTTTTGGCGATATTGAGGATGAGCATGATAACACATCCTATGTGTGTAAGCAGTTGGGTGAACGTGAATATGTGCTTTCGGCCCGTCTGGAAATAGAAAAGGTAAATGAGACTTTCGGGCTCGACCTGCCGGAATCGGATGATTATCTGACAGTGGGCGGTCTGATTTTGAACCGTTATCAAAGTTTCCCGAAACTGCATGAAGTGATTGAAGTGGATAATTATCAGTTTAAAATAATCAAGGTAACAGCCACTAAAATTGAGTTGGTAAGACTGAAAGTCATTGAATAATTTCATTTAGGCATAATTTTTTAAAGAATAAATGGATGCGTATTAGCATTTTTTGTATCTTCGTGCGCTAAAATGAACGTGTTAGGAAAATAATAATAAACAAATAAATCATATTAACTAAAATGGCAACATTACAAAACATTCGGTCTAAAGGACCTTTATTGGTGATTGTTATTGGTTTGGCGCTGTTTGCTTTCATCGCAGGTGACGCGTGGAAAGTGCTTCAGCCACACCAGTCACAAGACGTAGGTGAAGTGAACGGGGAATCAATTTCCGCTCAGGATTTTCAAGCATTGGTAGAAGAATATACAGAAGTCATCAAGTTCTCCAGTGGCAACAGTGCATTGAGCGATGAGCAGACAAACCAAATCAAAGATGAAGTATGGAGAACATACGTCAATAATAAGCTGATTGAAAAGGAAGCAAAGAAACTCGGTCTGGTTGTATCGAAGGCTGAGATTCAGGCTATCATTAATGCCGGTGTGCATCCGATGCTGCAACAGACTCCGTTCCGTAATCCTCAGACCGGTGCGTTTGATAAGGATATGTTGAAGAAGTTCTTGGTGGACTATTCAAAAATGAATAAGGCGCAGATGCCTTCACAATATGCAGAATACTATGAATCCATGTACAAGTTCTGGTCTTTCCTCGAAAAGTCTCTTATCCAGGCACGTCTTCAGGAGAAGTATCAGGCTTTGATTACAAAATCTCTTTTCTCCAACCCGGTAGAAGCTCAGGACGCTTTTGATGCAAGAGTAGAGCAGTCAGACCTGCTGCTTGCTGCAGTTCCCTATTCTTCTATCGTTGACTCTACCATCGTTATCAAGGATTCTGATTTGAAGGCTGCATACGACAAGAAGAAAGAACAGTTCAAGCAATATGTGGAAACTCGCAATATCAAGTTCATTGATGTGCAAGTTACTGCAAGTGCAGAAGACAGAGCTGCTCTCCAGAAGGAAATGGAAGAATACACCGAACAACTTACTGCCAATCCTTCTGACTATACTACCTTTATCCGTTCTACCGGTTCCGAAGCTCCTTATACAGACTTGTTCTACACTACTAAGTCTCTGCCTGCTGATGTGACAGCCCGTTTGGACTCTGTTGCGGTGGGTGGTGTATTCGGACCTTATTATAACGTATCGGACAATACTCTTAACTCTTTCAAGAAATTGGCTACTGCTGCTATGCCGGACTCTATCGAGTTCCGTCAGATTCAGGTAGTTGCCGAAGATGCTGAAAAGACGAAGACTTTAGCCGACAGCATCTACAATGCTATTAAGGGTGGTGCCAGCTTTGCTGAAATTGCGAAGAAGTACGGTCAGACCGGTGAGCCTACCTGGATTTCTTCTGCTAACTACGAAGGCGCACAGATTGACGGTGACAACTTGAAATATATTACTGCTGTCACTACTTTGGGACAGAACGAACTGACCAATCTGGCGTTGGGACAAGCAAATGTCATTTTGCAGGTAACCAACAAGAAGGCTGTCAAGGATAAATATAAGGTAGCCGTTATCAAGCGTCCGGTAGAATTCAGTAAGGAAACTTACAGCAAGGCATACAATGAATTCAGCCAGTTTATCGCTGCAAACAATACTTTAGAGAAAATGATTGCCAATGCGGAAGATGCCGGTTATAAGTTGTTGGATAGAGCCGACTTGTACAGCTCTGAACATGGTATCGGTGGTATCAGAGGAACCAAAGATGCTTTGAAATGGGCGTTTGAGGCAAAAGCCGGTGAAGTTTCCGGTTTGTACGAATGTGGCGAGAGCGACCGTATGCTGGTAGTAGGTGTTGCAAGTATTGTTCCTGAAGGTTATCGCCCACTGGCTTTGGTAAAGGACCAGTTGAGAGCTGAAATTCTCCGTGACAAGAAAGCAGAGAAGATTATGGCTGATATGAAGGCTGCCAATGCAACTTCGTTCGAGCAGTACAAGAATATGGCAAATGCTGTTAGTGATTCTGTAAAGCACGTTACTTTCTCTGCTCCTGCCTATATCCCGGCATTGCGTAGCAGCGAACCTCTGGTAGGCGCATACGCTTCTATTGCCGAAGTGAACAAGCTGAGTGCTCCTATCAAGGGTAACGGTGGTGTATTCGTTCTGCAACCTTATGCAAAAGAGAAGCTGAACGAAACATTCAACAAGGAAACTGAAGAGGCTAACTTGGCTAACATGCACGCACGCATGGCAAGCCAGTTCATCAGTGACTTGTATCTGAAAGCCAACGTAAAAGACCAACGTTATTTATTCTTCTAAGAATAGAAAACCCATATTGAAAAGCCGTTCGGTACTCCCGGGCGGCTTTTTCATTCTCTGTACATTTCATTTTCTATACTCTCCGTTGTCTTTGTGCAACTTTATTCCTACCTTTGCATTCTTGAAAGAGTTTTGTTTTTAATGAAAAACGATATGCAGAAACGACCTCTATTGGGCTTGACGCTCTCTGAATTGCAGAATGTGGTGAAGAATCTGGGAATGCCCGGTTTCTCTGCCAAGCAGATAGCTTCCTGGCTGTATGACAAGAAGGTGACTTCTATAGACGAAATGAGCAATCTTTCGTTGAAGCATCGGGAATTGCTGAAAGAAATCTATGAGGTAGGTGCCGAAGCGCCGGTAGATGCCATGCGCTCTGTAGACGGTACGGTGAAATACTTGTACCGGGCAGGCGAGGGGCATTTCGTGGAAGCTGTCTATATACCCGACGAAGACCGGGCTACGCTTTGTGTCTCCTCTCAGGTGGGCTGTAAGATGAATTGCAAGTTCTGTATGACCGGCAAACAAGGTTTTACTGCCAATCTGACATCCAACCAGATTATTAATCAAATCAATTCGTTGCCCGAAAGGGACAAGCTTACCAATGTGGTAATGATGGGCATGGGTGAACCACTTGATAATCTGGACGAGGTATTGAAAGCGCTGGAAATAATGACCGCCTCTTATGGGTATGCGTGGAGTCCCAAGCGTGTTACACTTTCTTCTGTGGGATTGAAGAAGGGCTTGCAGCGTTTTATTGAGGAATCGGACTGCCATCTGGCTATCAGCCTTCATTCGCCGATACCTTTGCAACGCCGCGAACTGATGCCGGCAGAGAAGGCGTTCTCCATCACGGAGATTGTGGAATTGTTAAGAAACTATGATTTTAGCAAACAGCGCAGACTATCTTTTGAATATATTGTTTTCAAAGGAGTGAATGACTCGTTACCGTATGCAAAGGAACTTCTGAAGCTGCTACGCGGGCTGGACTGCCGGATTAACCTGATTCGTTTTCATGCCATACCTGGAGTGAATCTTAAAGGGGCTGATATGGAAACCATGACTGCGTTCCGTGATTATCTGACTTCGCACGGTCTGTTTACCACTATACGGTCATCGCGTGGAGAGGATATATTTGCCGCTTGTGGCATGTTGTCCACTGCCAAGCAGGAGGAGAATAAAGAAGAATTAATATAAATTATTAACTTAGGTAGGGAGGATATTACGCATTCTTCGTAGCTTTGTGAAAAACTAAAATGATAGAGATATGAGAAAGCACTTGTTTTATTTAAGTATGGTTCTCGTACTGACACTTTTTTCCGCTTGCGGTGGTGGTAAAAAGGGTGTGTTTACTCCGACCTCCAGTGGTCGTGCGTATGAAGTTCTGGTAGTGGTGGAGCCCGGCTTGTGGGAACGTCCTGCCGGTAGGGCGCTTTTCGATGTGCTTGATTCTGATGTTCCGGGGCTTCCCCAGTCAGAACGTTCATTCCGAATCATGTATACTGCCCCTTCCAATTATGATGCCACTTTAAAACTGATTCGCAATATCATTATTGTCGATGTGAACAAGGACCTCTATACCCAGCCTAAATTCAAGTATGCAAGGAATGTATATGCTGCTCCTCAGTCTATTCTCACTATTCAGGCACCGGACGAGGCTTCGTTCGAGAAATTTGTGGAGGAGAATAGGCAGGTAATCATCGATTTCTTTACCCATGCGGAAATGAATCGTCAGATTTCAGTATTGAAGGACAAGCATAGCGACTATATAGCAACGAAGGTGAAAAGCCAGTTCGATTGCGATGTATGGGTGCCGGGCGAACTGACATCTACCAAGGAGGGTGAGAACTTCTTCTGGGCAGGTACGAATGCAGCTACCGGCGACCAGAACTTTGTAATCTACTCTTATCCTTATACGGATAAGGATACGTTTACTAAAGAATATTTTGTTCATAAACGCGATTCCGTGATGAAGGTTAATATCCCTGGTGCCCGTGAAGGCATGTATATGTCGATGGATTCTCTGATGACCGATGTACGCCCCATCAGTGTGCAGGGAGACTATGCACTGGAGGCCCGCGGCTTGTGGCGCATAAAGGGTGACTTCATGGGCGGTCCGTTCGTATCGCATGTACGTTTGGACAAAGCCAATCAGCGTATTATCGTATCTGAAATATTTATTTATTCACCTGATAAAATGAAACGTAATCTGGTACGTCAGATGGAGGCTTCGCTCTATACCTTGAAACTGCCCGGCAGCAAGCAGGAAGGTGCGGAAATTCCGGTAGGCGTAACCTCAAAAGATACTACTAATAATAAGTAATAAAAATGGAAGACAACAAAATAAGAGTCGGCATTACACAAGGCGACATTAATGGTGTAGGGTATGAAGTGATTTTAAAGACGTTTGCAGACCCGGTGATGCTGGAATTGTGCACGCCGATTATCTACGGTTCGCCTAAAGTGGCAGCTTATCATCGTAAATCATTGGACTTGCCTACCAACTTCAGTATCGTCAACTCCGCCTCCGAAGCGGTTCCCAATCGCTTGAGTGTAGTGAACTGTACGGATGATGAAGTAAAGGTTGAGTTCTCTAAACCTGACGTTGAAGCTGGTAAAGCTGCACTTGGTGCACTGGAAAAAGCCATTGAGGAATATAAGGAGGGAATGATAGACGTGATTGTCACAGCTCCCATCAACAAGCATACCATCCAGTCGGAGGAGTTTGCCTTCCCCGGACATACGGAGTATATAGAGCAAAAATTGGGAGATGGCGAGAAGGCCCTTATGATTCTGATGAAAGATGACTTCCGGGTAGCATTGGTGACCGGACATATTCCCGTTAAAGAGATAGCCGGAAGCATCACCAAAGAACTGATACAAGAAAAACTGAAGATATTCAACCGCTCCTTGAAGCAGGATTTTGCTATCAGCGCACCGCGTATTGCAGTGCTTTCGCTGAATCCGCATGCAGGAGACGGCGGATTGCTGGGAACTGAAGAGCAGGAGATTATCATTCCGGCCATCAACGAAATGGCTGCTAAGGGTATGCTTTGCTATGGTCCTTATCCGGCAGACGGGTTTATGGGCTCAGATAACTTTACCCATTTTGATGGTATCCTGGCCATGTATCACGACCAGGGGCTGGCACCGTTCAAGGCATTGGCTATGGACGAGGGCGTGAACTATACTGCCGGCTTGCCGGTGATACGCACTTCGCCTGCTCATGGCACGGCCTACGATATTGCCGGGAAAGGAATCGCCTCTGAAGATTCATTTCGGCAGGCTATCTATGTGGCAATAGATGTGTTCCGTAACCGCCAGCGTGAGAAAGAGGCACATGCAAATCCGCTGCGCAAGCAATATTACGAGAAACGTGACGATAGCGACAAACTGAAACTCGATAGTGTAGAAGAAGATTTGTAGAATGACAAAAGCGGAAATACAACAAGTAAAATTACGTTTCGGCATTATCGGCAACAATGAAGCGCTGATGCGTGCCATTGATATCGCTATCCAGGTAGCGCCCACCGACTTGTCTGTACTGATTACCGGAGAGAGTGGTGTGGGAAAGGAGAGCTTTCCGCAGATAATACACCAGTACAGCCGGCGCAAGCATGGACAGTACATTGCCGTGAACTGTGGAGCCATTCCCGAAGGGACGATTGACTCGGAACTGTTCGGTCATGAGAAGGGCGCATTTACCGGGGCTATCGGCGAACGGAAGGGGTATTTCGGTGAGGCCAACGGCGGAACAATCTTCCTTGATGAAGTCGGCGAATTGCCTTTGCCTACCCAGGCACGCTTGTTGCGTGTGCTCGAGAGCGGTGAATTCATCAAAGTAGGTTCTTCTAAGGTGGAAAAGACCGATGTGCGTATTGTTGCCGCTACCAATGTAAACTTGACACAAGCCATTGCTGACGGACGTTTTCGTGAAGACTTGTATTACCGTTTGAACACAGTTCCTATTCAGGTCCCTCCATTGCGCGAACGCGGTGAAGACGTGGTGCTGCTGTTCCGAAAGTTTGCTTCGGACTTTGCAGAAAAGTACCGTATGCCTGCCATTCAGCTGACGGAAGACGGCAAGCAAGTGTTGCTGGGCTACTCATGGCCGGGTAATGTGCGCCAGTTGAAGAATATCACCGAGCAGATATCCATCATTGAGACCAATCGTGAAATCAATGCATCCATACTGAAGGGCTATCTGCCTGAGCAGAACAATATGCAGCGCCTGCCTGCCTTGTTTGGAGTGAAGGAGGACAAGAGCTTTGGGAGTGAACGGGAAATTCTCTACCAGGTTCTGTTTGATATGCGCCAGGATGTAACGGACTTGAAAAAGTTGGTGCATGAGATTATGGCTGAAAGGGGAACGGTAGCCAATCCGGCGGTTGCCACATCGGCCTACTATACGCCGGCTACTCCGGCGGTGGTACCTCCGGTAACATCCAGTGTCCCCACCATTATACATCCTTCGGTAAAGCCGGTTACTCCGGTGGACGATGATTTCCAGGATACGGAAGAATATGTGGAGGAGTCACTCTCCCTGGATGAAGTGGAGAAAGAAATGATACGTAAGGCGCTTGAAAAACATCACGGCAAGCGTAAGAGTGCGGCTCAGGATTTGAATATCTCTGAGCGTACGTTATACAGAAAGATAAAAGAATATGGATTGGATTAAAAAAGCGGCATTTGCTTCCTTGTTGGTAAGCTTGTTATTTCTGGTGAATTCATGTAGTATGAAGTTGGGACTTGCTCCGATAAGCTCTATCGACTATACAAAGGTAAAAACGATTTCCATTGCCGATTTCCAGAACCGGGCAGAGTATGTATATGCACCGCTGGCAACAGAATTTAACCAGAAAATGAAGGATATGTTCATTCAGCAGACTCGCCTGCAACTGGTGAATTCCGGAGGAGACCTGGAAATAGACGGAGAAATAACCGGCTACAATCAATATAATGAATCGGTGGATGCCAGCGGCTACTCTTCGAAGGTGAAGGTGACGCTGACTGTCAACGTGCGCTACACCAATAACACGAACCATGAGGAGGACTTTGAACAGCAGTTCTCGGCTTTCCAGACCTATGATTCCTCAAAATTGCTGACCGAAGTGCAGGACCAGCTGATAACCTTGATGGTGAAAGACATTGCCGAACAGATTTTCAATGCAACTGTAGCTAACTGGTAAACTCATGACGCCTACCCATTTGCAACAATGGATTCAGCATCCCGAGACGCTGAATAGGGATACTTTGTACGAGCTTCGCACATTGGTGGCACGCTATCCTTATTTCCAGTCGCTCCGTTTGCTCTATCTGAAAAACCTCTATCTGCTGCACGACATCAACTTTGGCGCGGAGTTGCGCAAGGCTGTGTTGTATGTGGCAGACCGTCGTGTGCTGTTTTACTTTATAGAGGGTGACCGCTATACTTTGAAATCCCGGAAGGTCTCGTCGCTGTTTTCCGGCGATTTGGAGAAAGAGCCGAGTGTGGACCGTACCCTTTCCTTGATTGACGCATTTCTGGCTACTGTTCCCGAAGAGCATTCACAGCATACGGAGCTGGATTATGCGGTGGATTATACGGCCTATTTAATGCAGGAAGAACCCGGTGTGGATGCAGAAGATGAGTCGGAAGTGCCTAAACTGCGCGGGCATGAATTGATAGATGACTTTATCCAAAAGAGTGAGTCTTCGGATGCCTCGGATACGAGAAGGGAGTTTCTTGTAGAGAAGGAGGAAGAGACTGAAGAAGAGGAAGAACCCTCAGTATCGCCGGTAACGGAAGAGTTGGACGATAGCTGTTTTACGGAAACTTTAGCCAAAATCTATATAAAACAGCACCGATATGACAAGGCGCTTGAAATTATTAAAAAATTAAGTTTGAATTATCCAAAAAAAAATGCTTACTTTGCAGACCAAATCAGATTTTTGGAGAAATTGATTATTAACGCTAAATCAAAATAACAAAATGTATTTATTATTAGTTATCTTAATGCTGATTGCATCTGTGCTGATGTGCTTCATTGTATTGATTCAAAATTCTAAAGGAGGTGGTCTGGCATCAGGCTTTTCATCATCCAACCAAATTATGGGTGTGCGCAAGACTACGGACTTTTTGGAAAAAGCAACCTGGACTCTGGCAGCTGTCATGGTAGTCTTCAGTATTGTTTCTGCTTACACTATTCCTTCTTCCACAGGCAAGGGCGGTGATGTGATTCTGGAACAGGCGCAACAAGAAGAAAAAACTAATCCTTATAACATGCCCGTAGGTACAGAAGCTCCGCAATCGGAGGCCCCTGCAGCTACAACTCCGGCTGAAGCTCCTGCTCCTGCAGCAGAATAAGATAAGGATATTGCGGATGACTCCCGCTTGGAAAAATAAGAGAAAGGTTGATACTGAAAAGGTGTCAGCCTTTTTTCGTTTTGATGAAGTATTTATTTACCTTTGTCAGCAATTTATGCAATCTGATTAATAAATTGAAATCCAAATAGTACAATGACAGAACAACTCAAACTTAAATTGAATGATTCCAAGGCTACCCGTTGGGGGGCATTGGTGATTGTTGCCTTCACGATGATGGCAGCTTATTATGTAAATGACGTGGTAGCACCGTTGAAGACAATGTTGGAAACGGACTTGGCTTGGTCGAGTACCGATTTCGGATTCTTTACCGGTGGTTATAGTTTTCTGAATGTTTTTTTCCTGATGTTGATTTGGGGAGGATTAATCCTCGACCGCTTTGGTATCCGTTTCACCGGAAAGCTGGCAACTATCCTGATGGTAGGTGGTACAGCACTTGAATACTATGCAATGACGGGACTTGCCGGTGCCGACGCGACTTTATTCGGAATCAATGAAATATTTGGCTATAAAACGGGTGTGTTTGTTGCTTTTGCCGGTTATTCCATTTTTGGAGTAGGAGCGGAGGTCGCCGGTATTACAGTTTCCAAAATCATAGCCAAGTGGTTTAAGGGGAAAGAGCTTGCCACGGCTATGGGGGTACAAGTCGCTTTAGCACGTATCGGTTCGCAAGCCGGTTATGCCGTAGCCATTCCTTTGGCCCGCGCTTTCGGTATTTCCACACCGGTGTTGTTGGGTTTGGTTCTGTTGTTGGGCGGTATGATTGCTTTCTTCATTTTTGCAGTGATGGACAAGAAGCTGGACAAACAGATGGAAGCTGCTGCCATTGCTGCCGGTACGGAAGATGAGGAAGAGAAGTTCTCTTTTAAGGATGTGAAGAATATTCTGGTCAATCCCGGTTTCTGGCTGATAGCATTGCTGTGTGTATTGTTCTACTCTTGTGTATTCCCATTCCAGAAGTTTGCTTCCGAACTGATGATTATCAAATATGGTATCAATGAAAACGTAGCAGGAACTTTTGCCGGACTACCGGCCTTAGGAGCACTGATCCTGACCCCTATATTCGGCGGATTTATAGATAAGCGTGGTAAGTCGGCTTCTATTATGATATTGGGAGCTGCCATGCTGATAGGTGTGCACTTTATTTATGCTATTCCTGCCATTAACTATTGGTTGGTAGCTATTGGTTTGAT
>OGYD01002735.1_pt1 | contig 11007 bp, 8 predicted proteins | sample 1576441 | NCBI WGS metagenome assembly OGYD01 (sample SAMEA3541537, study PRJEB24748) | human gut metagenome | biome: human gut; feature: human-associated habitat; material: faeces | place: China | collected 2012 | reverse complement strand
TATTTTCTCCGCCGCACATGTCGCCGGAGAAAATGATTGGACTTTCTTTCGCCGCGGCGGCGGCGAAACTCTGCGAGGCGCCTGACAAGTCGTGCTTCGCTGTTTTTGATACTGTCAAATACTTTTTGACAGTTTTAAAAGTGCAGGATCTCGATGAGCAGCAGCCACGCCAGCCCGTAGTACGCGGTCACGGCGACGAGATCGTTGACCGTCGTGATCAGCGGACCGGAGGCCACGGCGGGGTCGACGCCGAGCCGCTTGAAGAGGATGGGCACGGTCGTGCCGATGATGCTCGAGAGCAGCATGGACACCAGCAGCGCCGTGCCGGTGCAAAACGACACCGAGAAGGCGAAGGCCGCGGCCGCGCCTTTTGCCGCCATCAGATACAGCCCGATCGCGCCGAAGGACAGCAGCCCCAGCAGCAGGCCGTTCATCAGGCCGACGCGCGCCTCCTTGCCCACCAGCGCGAGCTTTTGCCGGGGGCTGACGTCCTCGTCCATCAGCACGCGGATGGTCACGGCGAGGGACTGCGTGCCGACGTTGCCGGCCATGTCCAGCACGAGCGACTGGAAGCAGATGATGACGGTCAGGTGCGTGACGACGCGCTCAAACAGCCCCACCACGCTCGAGACCACGAGCCCCAGCCCCAGCAGGATCACCAGCCATGGCAGACGCTTGGCCACGCTGCGGCGCAGCGGCTCCTCGAGATCTTCTCCGGCGGTCAGACCGCCGAGCTTTGCATAGTCGTCGCCGAGCTCATCGGCCACGAGCTCCGCCACGACCTGCGCGGTGAGCGCGCCGCACAGGCGGTTGTCGGCGTTGAGCACGGGGATGGAGTCCTCGGAATAGGCGCGGATGCGCTCGACGCAGTCCTCGATCAGCTCATCCGCGTAGACATAGGGGTAGGACGTCATGAGAATGTCGTCGAGTGCGGTGGTTTCGCGCGCGATGATCAGCTCCTTGAGGTCGATCGCGCCGACGAGCACGCCGGTCGCGTCGACGGCATAGAGCGTGGAGATGTTGTCGGTGTCGGCGGCCTGACGGATCAGCTCCTTCATCGCCTGACGCACGGTCATGTCGGCGCGGATGCTGACAAAGTCCGTGGTCATGCGGCTGCCGATCTCGTCCTCGTCGAACGAGCTCAGAAACGACAGGTCGCGCTTGACATCGTCGTCCATGAGGTCGACGAGCGCGCTGCGCTGCGCGCGTTCGAGCCCCTTGAGGTAGTCCGCCGCGGCCGACGGGTCGAGCAGCGGCAGGATCTCGAGCTTTTTGCGGATGCCCAGCTCCTCAAGATAGGTGGGCATATCGTCCCCGGTGTATTCGAGCGCACCGGCCAGCGTCGGCGCGTCGAGCAGGGCATAGAGCCGGCAGCGCTCGTCCCGGCGCAGCAGCTCGAGCGCCTCGGCAATGTCGCGCTCGTGGTAATCCTCGAGCTTTTTTCTCAGCTGCCCGGGCGCAAGGTTGCCGCGCAGCAGCGCCGCGATCTCGCCCTTGTAGTCCGGGTGGCGGTCGCCGGGGATGATCTCCGGCAGGATGTTGTTCTTTTCGGACATATCGTCTTCCTCCTTTGTGCAAAAGCTTCCGGGGTCGGAGGAAAAAGGGTATAAAAATACCCCTGTACCGTTCCCTCGTTACCCCTTGGGTATGCAGCTCGGGAAGGACAGCGGATCCGGTCGCGCAGCGAGGCCCTGTCAGAACACGAACAGCGCCTGATGATCCCCTGCGTACCGGAGCACTCTGCCCCTACTGTGACCCTGACTGCAGCTGTCCATGTTCTCACCTCACTTGCGGTGTATTTGGTCTGAGACCGAGCTCATTATAGCATCATGCCCCGGATTGTCAATCCGCTTTTTGCACGGGGCTGGACATTTGTCCCGCGCCGTGCTATCATGGCGCATCCGCATGGAAAGGAACGAGAGCTTTGATGATCAATGTGCTTTTTATCTGCCACGGCAACATCTGCCGCAGCCCGATGGCGGAGTATATTTTCCGCGACATGGTGCAGCGGCAGGGGCTGGCAGAGCGGTTTCACATCGCCTCGGCGGCGACCAGCCGCGAGGAGATCGGCAACGACGTCTATCCGCCCGCCCGCGCCGAGCTGCGCGCGCACGGCGTCCCCGTCGGTCACCGCGCCGCCGTGCAGGTCACGCCGCGCGACTATGATGCCTATGACTGGCTGCTGACGATGGACGAAAACAACGCGCGTAACCTCCGCCGCATCCTCCCGCACGATCCGGACGGCAAGATCCGCCCGCTGCTGTCGTTCGCAGGGGAGCAGCGCGGCATCGCCGACCCGTGGTACACCGACGATTTCGGCGCGGCGTATGCCGACATCGTGCGCGGCTGCACGGCGTTTCTGGAGCATCTGCGCCGCAGCGGAGATATTTAAAAGAACGACCGCCCCGGACGGGGCGGTCATTCCTGTTTATGGCGCAATATCCGGGAGCGAAAGGCCAAGTCTTTCGGCTAGCCCGGCCAGATAGCGGACGTGGCCGTCATCCGCGCCGCGGATGGTGAAATATCCGGATTTGTCGGCCGTGATGTTCTGCCCGCGGCAGACTGCCCGCTCCCCTTTTTGCAAATAAAGCTGCTTGCCATGGACTTTGTTGTGCTGGTATGCACGCACAGCGTTCACATAGTATTGGGCGAACAGCGCCTGTGCTTTTTCCAAGTCGCCCAGATGGCCGCAGATCATTACTTCGTCGAGCAGGATCAGCTGTCGGCCCATCACATCGAAGTGCGGATAGTCACGCCGGTGTGCGAGGATCGCCTCCCGGGAGGACAGCACGTCATAGACAGGCAGCACCTTTGTCAGCACATCGGGCAGGATCTGCTTCAAGAGCTGGGACGGCTGCTCTCGCAGGTCAAAGCACAGCTCCTGCCTGCTGTCAATGCTCCCGAGGCGGGAGCGCAGGGTGCAATTGTATTCGTGGTAATACCGCTTCAGCGGCGACGGGGAAAAGGTGCGCTCGTCGCATTCCGGTATGCGGATGCCGAGATTGACCCACATTTGCTGTGCGGAGCCCGCGGACGGCAAACCGCACTGGAAGTGGATGATCTGCGACAGGTCGCCGGAAACAAAGCGGTGCAGTGTCCGCCCATATTTCCGGAAGCCGAGCGGCCTGAGCTGCGTGTAGACGGCGGCCTCGATCTCGTCAATACACATGGCTGCTTCTGTTTTTTCGTTCATGTTCGTTCTCTCTGGCGAAATTGCACTTTCATTCAAAACCGCCCGAAAGGCTGTGCCCTCCGGGCGGCTTTGCGCACATGTTGCGGCAGTTATACCGCCCAGCGGCGGCGGTCAAAGAGCGCGAGCGTCATGGCGATGGCGGCGGCGAAAAACACCAGCGCCGGCCACGGCAGACCCAGCACCCGCGGCAGCGGGGCGAGGCACGTGATGGCCGCGCAAAACAGCAGCGAGCAGTCCAGCAGCGCGAAGATGAGCCGGCCCAGCAGCTTCGAGTGCGCGGCGCGCGCCGCATCCGACCACGACTTTTTCACGTTCACGGTCAGCTGTCCGGCGTTGGCCTTGCCGAAAAACTCCGACAGCTGCGCCGGCAGCACCGTGAGCTTCTCGCCGGAACGGGCGAGCTGCTGCGCAAGCGTTTTGACCTTCTTTTCAATGTGCTCGCGGCTCAGGGCGGTGTTTTTGACATACTCCGCCACGATCTCGATGACGTTTGCGTCCGGCGACACGCTCGTGAGCATACCCTGAATGACGAGCAGGCTGCGCCCGAGCATCGTCAGCGAGCCGGGCACGGACACGCCGTATTCATTGAGGATCTGCACGAACTCGTCCACCAGCACGCCCATGTCCATGTCGGCCATCGGCATGGCCTCGTACTTGTGCAGGAAGATGCCGATGCGCTCGGCGAGCGCCTGCCGGTCGGGCATACGCGTATATTGGCCGAGCGAGAGCAGCGTGTCCGTGAGCGCGGGCACGTCCTGCTCGTAGATCGTGCGGATGATGCCCATGTACAGCTCTGCCTCGCGCGGGCTGATGCGCCCCATCATGCCGAGGTCGAGCCAGACGATCTTCCCGTCCTGCACGCGGATGTTGCCGGGGTGCGGATCGGCGTGGAAGAAGCGGTAGACCGTGATCTGGCGGATATAGTTGTGCACGAGCTTGACGGCGATCTCGTTGAGGTCGTAGCCGTCGGCGCGCAGACCGGCGGCGTCGTCGATCTGGTGGCCGCCGACATACTCCATGACGAGCACGTTCTTCGTGCACCACATCGGGTATGTGGCCGGGCAGTCGGCGTAGGCCACGCCGTCGTTGAGCCGCTTGAATTCGGCGATGTTGTCCGCCTCGATCGTGAAGTCGAGCTCCTGCTGCACGGTGCGCCAGATCTCGTCGAGCACGGCGTGAAAGTCCAGCGCGCTTGCAAGCGGTGTGTACTTGAGCAGCACGGCGGCGCGCTTGAGCAGGCGCACGTCGCGGCTCATGATCTCATACAGGTCGGGGCGCTGCACCTTCACGACGACGCGCTGACCGTCGGTCAGGGTCGCTGCGTGCACCTGCGCGATCGAGGCCGAGCCGAGCGGCCGGATGCCGATGTCGGAAAAGACCTCCTGCCACGGTCGGGCGTAGGCCTGCGTGAGGATGCGCTCCACCTCGGTCAGCGGCATGGGCGTCACGTCCGTGCGCAGCGTCTCGAGCGCGAGGCAGTATTCTTTTGGCAGAATGTCCGAACGCATGGACAAAATTTGTCCGAATTTGACAAACGTTGGTCCGAGGTCCACGAAAATATCGCGCACCTTCTCCGGCGTCAGCCCCTGAACGAGGTGATGCTTTTGCAGTATGGCGACGATCTCGGCAAAGCGCTTGGCCTCGTCGAGCTGCGCGGCGGGGCCGGCCATCAGTCTGCTTCCTTCTTGGCCAGCAGCTTTTGCAGCAGCGCCTCGCGCTCGTCGGCGCTCATGGCGTCCACGTCCACGGCGGGCTTTTCGTCCGCGTCCTTTGCGGCGGCCTGCTTGCAGGTGCGCTTGAGCTCCTCGTTGAGCACGCGCCCCTTCTCCACGGTCACTTCGCCGCGTGCGACGCACTCATCGAGCAGCTTGCCGAGCTTTTCGCAGCCGAGGTCGGCCGCGCCCACGGAGGCGACGATCAGCTTGCGCAGATAGCTTTCAATAGAATCCATAATCCATACACTCCTTATCTTATCTTGTGCACTTTGCGGTATCGTATGCCCGGTCCCGGGCGGGGATCATGAGTTGGCGTCGGCCGCGGCGGCCGCGTCGAGCAGCGCCATGACCCGGCGGTAAAACATACGTGTGCGCACGACGCCGGTGTTCATCACGCCGCCGATCGCGGCCAGATGGTCCAGATCCTCGACCGGCAGCACCTGCCACACGCCGCGCTGCGGCGTCTGACCGGGCGCGAAGTCCGTGTGCGGTGCGCCGCCGGGATAGCGGGCGGAGACGGTGTTGACGAGCCCGTCGTTCGGCAGCCAGTCGGACGGCGCGGCGCCGCCCGCGCGCCCCATCGCGGTCGAAAACGGCCAGAGCAGCGGCGTCATGGCCGTGTCGGGCTTCTGGTCGTGCGTGAGCAGACGCGGCAGCGTCCGGCAGCAGGGGATGGAGAAATACCAGGCGTCCGGCAGTGTGGCGATGTGCGCATTGAGCGCGCGCGCACCGGCGCAGCGCAGGTCGTCAAAGGCGTTGTCGCCCGCCGGGAGCGGGTTTTGCGCCAGCATCCGCAGCGCGGCCGTCGTGATCGGCTCGTCCGGGTCGCGGCGGATGCCGAACTGGTCGAGCCGGAAGTCATATACGTCCTTGAATGCCGAGATGCCGAGCGCGCGCGCCGCGCCGAGAAACAGCGTCGAGAGCGCATTCGCAGCATCCGGCTGCACGTCGGGAAATGTCGAACCGTCGTGCGGTGCGGCGATGGCCACCAGCGCGCTGTCCAACGATACCGTCGGCAACGCGGTGCGCGCGGCCAACACCCCCGTGCTCGACGGCCTTTTTGCCGAGTATGCCCACACGACGCTCCAGGCCTCCGGTCTTGACGTGGGCCTGCCCGCGGGCCAGATGGGCAACAGCGAGGTCGGCCATACCAACATCGGCGGCGGCCGCGTCGTGTTCCAGGACCTGCCGCGCATCACCCGCTCGATCGAGGACGGTACGTTCTTTGAAAATCCCGCCTACAACAAGGCGATGGACGACTGCATTGAAAAGGGCTCTGCGCTGCACCTTTACGGTCTGCACTCCACCGGCGGCGTGCACTCCACGCTCGACCACCTCTACGCGCTTTTAAAGATGGCGCACATCAAGGGCTTAAAGCGCGTGTATATCCACGCCTTCCTCGACGGGCGCGACACGCCCCCGACCTCCGGCCGCGACTTTGTCGCAAAGACCATGGAAAAGTGCCGTGAGCTCGGCGTCGGCAAGATCGCGACCGTTATGGGCCGCTATTACGCGATGGACCGCGACAAGCGCTGGGACCGCCTCGAGAACGCCTATGACGCGCTCGTCTACGGCGAGGGTGTGCAGGACAGCGACCCCATTCACGCCATCGAGGAGAGCTATAAAAACGGCGTGACGGATGAATTCGTCGAGCCCATCGTCTGCGACAAGGACGGCATGATCTCCGACAACGACTCGGTCATCTTCTTCAACTACCGCCCCGACCGCGCCCGCGAGATCACGCGCGCGTTCGTCGACCCCGCGTTCGACGGCTTCAAGCGCGAGTTCTTCCCGCTCACCTACGTCTGCAACACCGAGTATGACGCGACCATGCCGAACGTGCTCGTCGCCTTCCCGCGCATCAGCGTGAAAAACGGCCTTGGCGAGTATCTGAGCAAGATGGGCATGACCCAGCTGCGCATCGCCGAGACCGAGAAGTACGCACATGTCACGTTCTTCTTCAACGGCGGCGTCGAGGACCCGTATCCCGGCGAGGACCGCGTGCTCGTCGCGTCCCCGAAGGTCGCGACCTACGACCTCCAGCCCGAGATGAGCGCCTACGAGGTCGCGAGCAAGTGCGTCGAGCGCATCGAGTCCGGCAAGTACGACGTCATCATTCTGAACTTTGCCAACTGCGACATGGTCGGCCACACGGGCGTGTTCGACGCGGCTGTCAAGGCCGTCGAGACCGTTGACGAGTGCGTCGGTCAGGTCGTGGAGGCGACGCTCAAGATGGGCGGCATTGCGATGATCACCGCCGACCACGGCAACGCCGAGCAGATGCTCCAAGCCGACGGCAAGAGCCCGATGACCGCGCACACGACGAATGTGGTGCCCTTCATCCTCTGCGGCGCAGGTACCGAGCTGCGCCCCGGCCGCCTCGCCGACATCGCGCCGACGATCCTCGACGTGATGGGCCTTGAGCAGCCCGCGGAAATGGACGGCAAGACGCTGATCGTCCGCTAAAAAATCGAATCTGCCATGTTTAGAAAAAGCTCTGACGGTACACACTACCGTCAGAGCTTTTTTGCTCGCAATTTTCGCACGAGCCGCAAAGCGGCGGAAAGGATGAAACATGGCAGGATCGAACGGCCGCGCAAAGCGGCACTTCTTCGGCGGGACGGGCTTATACATAGCCCTGTTCCTCGGTGTGACGGCGCTGGCCGTCGCGGGCTATTGGACGCTGCTGCCGAAAAATACGACGGACAAGGACGCGGAGAATGTCTCCTCACAGGTAGAGCTTCCCGTGCAGGACGAAACGCCGCAGATGCCGGAGGCGGAGCTGCCGCAGGAGGCGGCAAAGCCGGCAGAGCCGGTGGAGGAGCCGCCCGAGGACCTCACCGTGATGGATGAGGCCACGGGCGTGGAGGACACCGTCCCCGCGATGGAGAGCGAGACGGACGCGCAGCCCGTCGCCCCGCGGCTCGTGGTCGCGCCGCTCGTGGGGGAGGAGGTCGCGGCGTTTTCGGTCGACGAGCTCACGTATAACGAGACGCTTGGCGACTGGCGCACGCACGACGGCATCGACATCGCCGCCGAGGTCGGCACGCAGGTGATCGCCGCGTGCAGCGGCGTTGTGACGGCGGTGCGCGACGACGACATGATGGGCACGCTCGTGACCATCGCGCACGACGGCGGGTACGAGACGACGTACGCGAACCTCCGCAGCTCGCCGGGCGTCGGCGAGGGGCAGTATGTCTCCGCGGGCGAGGTCATCGGCGCGGTGGGCAGCAGCTCGATCGCCGAGTTCTCGATGCCGGCGCATCTGCACTTTTCGGTCAGCAAAGATGGGGTACCCTGCGACCCGAAGGAATTTCTAAATTAAAAATAGAGGCCGCTCAGTTATGGCTGAGCGGCCTCTATTTTTAGGGAGATCACAGCCCGCTGTGCGCATAAATCGCCCGCCAACGGCGGGCAATTTCCACACTTGCGGGCTGAGAGGTGTTTTTTGTCACGCACATGTCGCGACAAAAAACGATTTCAATTTATTTCGCGCCGTGCGCGGCGCGAAAATCTGCGATGCGTTTGGCGTGATTTGCGGGAGTTACTTCTTTTTTGCTTTGGGGGTGGGAGAGAGTTCGTTGAGCAGGGTGAAGCCTAAGATCAGGGCGCCGCCGATGACTTGCATTGCGGTCATGCTCTCGCCGAGCAGGGTGACGGAGACGAGGACGGCGACAAGGGGGTCGATGTAGCTTAAAATCGCGGCCTCCTGTCCGGGCAGCTCCTTGAGCGACGAGAAGTACAGGCAATACGTGATGCCCGTGTGGACAAGGCCGACGATGAGAAGGTTCACCCAGCCGACGGCGTTCAGCGAGCTGAGTGTGATGCCATTTGTCGAGAGCACGTAGGGGATGAGCACGACGATGGCGGACAAAAACTGCAAAAACGTGCGGTGGATGCCCTCGACCTGATGGATGGACTTGTTGAGCAGGATGACGGTCGCGTAAAACACCGCCGCGCCGAGGCCGAAGAGAATGCCCTTGAGGTCATCCAACCCGCGCGTGTCGCCAATGCCGGTGATGAGCACAAGGCCGAGTGTGGACATCACAAAGCAGAGAAATTTCTTCCCTGTCAGCTTTTCGTGGAAGAGAATGGGGCAGACGAGCGTGACGATGACGGGCGCGAAGTAATAGCTCAGTGTGGCGACGGAAACGCTCGTATAGCGGTAGGCCTCAAATAAAAGGATCCAGTTGACGCCCATCGCCGCACCGGAGAGAAGCAGCAGCGGCACCTCCTTTTTGATGCGCGCGAAGGGGATCTTCTGCCTGCTGACAAGTAAGTATACGCCGATCAGCAGCGCGGCCAGCACGGCGCGGTACAGCGCCAGCTCGCCGGACGAGACGGGAATATTGCGCACAAAAAGCCCCAGTGTGCCGAAGACGGTCATCGACATAATGAGCAGGAGACGGGGGTCGGCCTTTTTCATAAAAATTCCTCGCGATCTGACAGAACATGCAAACGGTAGTTGCCGACTATCATAGCACGCGGACTTCCCGCCGTCAATCGGGAAAGTAAAAAGAGAGGGGCCGCCCAAAAGAAAACCTTTCGGACGGCCCGGAGGAGAGAGATGGGAGCGCTAACGCGTCAATACGCGGAGCAAAACAGCAAATTCGCCAAGCCCGAATATGGACAAAAGCGCCACGCCGCGCAGCTGCGGCTTCTTGACGCGAATCGGCGTGATGTACAGTACGCCAAGCAGGAACAGCCCCAGCGCGTAAACGACCGCGCAGTTCAGGGCAAAGTGCAGCGAGAGCAGGTAGAAGAGCGGCGCGAGCACGGCGCTCGCCGTGACCGGCACGCCGAGGTAGTAGGCGCGGTGCTCGCTCGTGCGGTCCTGCCGCTCCTCCTCCGTCACGTTGAAGTAGGCGAGGCGGATGAGCGCGCAGAGCGCGAAAAACGACATCGTCGCAAGGAACCAGAGTCTATCGCAGTCCATGCTCCAGCCGATGGCGGCGGGCAGCACGCCGAAGCACACGAGGTCGTTGAGCGAGTCGATCTGGATACCGAAGCGCTTTTCCTGTTCGGTGCGGTCCTTTTTCGCGCGGGCGATGCGCCCGTCGAAGGCATCGAGCAGCCCCGCGAGCATCAGGCACAGCATGGCGTCGAGAGGCTCGTTTTGCGCGGCGGAATAGAGGCCGCCAAGCCCCAGCAGCAGCGAGAGATAGGTTGCGATCACGGTGTAGTCGTAAACTCCGATCATAAAAAACCGTCCGATCCTTTTGGATTGCAGCACCATTATACCAGACGGCGGCGGGGAAGTATCGCTAAAATGCTGACAAGGTTATTGGCTGTGGTGTGAACGCTCGATGACGCGCGCAAAGCGCGCTTCGTCGTAGATGACCGGCACGGGGTAGACGGGGTTTGCCTCCTGCGCGGCCCAGGTGGCCATGAGGGGAATGTCCTCTTTGCGGATACAGTTGAAGCGGTCGGGGATGCCCATGCGGGTATTCATCGCGCGGATTTCGGCAATAAACGCCTTGGCGAGAGATTCTTCGCTCTCGCCCTTGAGGCCGACGAGTGCGGCAAGGCGCGCAAGGCGCGGACAGGCCGCTTTGCCGTAATCTTCGAGCACGAGAGGGAGAAGCACCGCGTTTGCAAAGCCATGGGGTACGCCGTAGAGCCCGCCGAGCGTATGCGCGATGGCGTGCACGTTACCGACGCTTGCGCGCGTGAACGCCGCGCCTGCGTCGAACGAGGCCTGCAGCATCGCCGCGCGGTCGGGGAGCGACGTGCCGTCACGGTACGCGCACTCCAAATGCGTGAAGATGGCGACGACGGCATGTTCCGCGAGCAGGCGCGTCTGCTTCGTGTTGTAAAAGCGGCTCAGATACGCCTCGACCGCGTGCGTCAGCGCGTCCATGCCGGTCTCCGCCGTGATGTGTGGAGGCAGCCCGACGGTCAGCGCGGGGTCTAAGATCGCGTAGCGTGGAATGAGGCAGAGGTCGGAGATCGCATACTTGTGGTGGTCACTGCCGGTGACAACGGCGGCGATGGTCGTCTCCGACCCCGTGCCCGCCGTCGTGGGCACGGCGATGAGCGGCGGAATGCGGCGGCGGACCTTTAAGAGTCCCACAAGCTGCGAAAGCGGCTTGTCCGGCC
>OGYD01002717.1_pt1 | contig 11084 bp, 8 predicted proteins | sample 1576441 | NCBI WGS metagenome assembly OGYD01 (sample SAMEA3541537, study PRJEB24748) | human gut metagenome | biome: human gut; feature: human-associated habitat; material: faeces | place: China | collected 2012 | reverse complement strand
GCCCTAAAGCTATTTCGAGGAGAACCAGCTATCTCCGGGTTCGATTGGAATTTCTGGAAGAGGATGAGTTCAAAGAAAAAGCGATTCACCTGATCGGTATTTCAGAAAACAGAGGAATTTCTGAAAATACAAATGCAGCGATAAAGGAAGCTACCGGAACATATATCGGTTTTTTGGATCAAGATGATCTGCTTGCGCCGGATGCATTGTACGAGATGGTAAAGAAGTTGAATGAGTATCCGGAGGTCGGACTTCTTTATTCAGATGAAGATAAAGTGACGGCAGATCTGAAAAAACATTTTCAGCCGCATTTTAAACCGGATTTCAATCTGGATCTGTTGCGGGCGAATAATTATATCTGTCATTTTTGTGTGATAAAAAAAAGTCTGATTGAAGAAATGGGCGGTCTGAGAAGTGAATTTGACGGAGCGCAGGATTACGATTTGGTTTTCAGGTGTGTGGAAAAAACGATAACGGCGCATGTGCCGAGGATTCTTTATCATTGGAGGGTACATCAGGTTTCTACTGCGGACAATCCAATCAGTAAAACTTATGCATTTGAAGCTGGACAGCGTGCCATAGAAGCACATCTGCTAAGATGTGGTGAACATGCAGAAGTTTTACCGGAACTGGATAGAGGGTTTTATCGTGTCCGGTATAAGGTGCAGGGGAATCCGAAGATTTCCATTCTGATTCCCAATAAAGATCATGTGAAAGATCTGGAAAAATGTCTGCAGTCCATTTCCAAATCGATTTATAAGAATTATGAGATTACGATTATTGAAAATAACAGTAAAAAGGCAGAGACGTTTGCTTACTATGATAAAATAGAATCGGACCATATCCGAATTCTGAGATGGGATGGGCCATTTAATTATTCGGCGATCAACAACTACGCAGTAAGCGAGACTGATGGAGAATATCTGGTACTTCTGAATAATGATACAGAAGTGATTGGAAAGGACTGGCTAGGAGAAATGCTTGCGAACTGCCAGAGAAAAGAAGTCGGGATTGTCGGAGCAAAGCTTTATTATCCAAATGGTCAGGTGCAGCATGCTGGAGTCATTGTTGGGATTCGGGGAATTGCTGGTAATATGTTCCGGGGACTTCCAAAAGGTTATTCCGGGTATCTGCACAAAGCAAGTACTCAGCAGGATTTGTCAGCGGTGACCGCAGCATGTATGATGGTAAAGCGTTCTGTATATGAAGAAGTGGGTGGATTTGAAGAGCAACTTGCAGTGGCGTTCAATGATATTGATTTCTGTCTGAAGGTACGCAGATGTGGATATCTTGTAGTGTATGATCCTTATGTGAAACTGTATCATTATGAATCCAGATCGAGAGGGGCAGAAGATAATGAGGAAAAGATCAGAAGATATCAGTGTGAGATTGATTATGTACGCCGGAACTGGTCTGAAATCATGGAAAAAGGAGATCCGATGTACAATCCTAATCTTACGCTGGTGAAGTGTGATTATTCTTTGCGTGAAAAAGAAGATGGATAGAGAAAAGATGGTGGTATTTTGATAAAGAACAATCAGCGGATGTTAAATAAAGCGCAGGTATGTATGGATGCGGGAATCATTGGTGCTACATATTTTTTCTCATGGTATCTGAGATTTAAAAGTGGGTTTTTTGTGCAGGACGTAGGGGTTCTTCCGGCGAAAACGTATTTTTCAGCTTTGTTTTTAATAATCCCTGGATATCTGCTTTTGTATAGTATTTTTCAGCTTTATATGCCGAGGAGGGTAAAAAGTTACCGTAAGGAGCTGATGGATATCATCCGTGCCAATGGAATTGGATTTATGATCTTTATCCTGGTACTTTATTTTATAAAGCAGGAGCATTTTTCAAGACAGATGCTGTGTATTTTCTTCTTTATAAACATCTCGCTGGAATTTGCTTCGAGATATCTGATTCGCACAATTTTGTGGAAAATGCGAAAGCAGGGACTGAATCAGAAACATATCCTGATGATTGGAGAGAGTCAGATGGCAGAACAGTATATGGACAGGCTGAGAGAGAATCCAAAGTGGGGATATCAAGTGTTTGCCCATCTGAAAGATGAAGAGAAACTGGAAAGAATACTGGAGGGGAATGAACTGGATGAGGTTGTGATTGCGCTTCGTGCAGAGGATTATGGAAAACTGGAGCGGATTGTGGATGTCTGTGAGAAGGCAGGGGTACACACGAAAATGATTCCTGATTTTGGAAATGTGATTTCTACCAGGCCTTATATTGAGGATGTGCAGGGGATTCCGGTGATCCATGTCCGCAGAGTTCCACTGAATATCATGCGGAACAGGGCGGTAAAGAGGGCAGTTGATCTGATTGGGGCAACGGTTGCAATCATTCTTTTTTCACCGGTCATGCTGCTTACTGTGCTGGTGGTTGCCTTGACAGAGGAAGGGAGTGTGATCTACCGGCAGGAAAGAGTTTGACTGCATAACCAGGTATTTTATATGTACAAATTTCGGTCTATGATCATGCAGGATGAAGAAAAGGAAAAAGCAGAATGGTCTACCAGGAATGATCCGAGGATTACACCGGTTGGAAAGCTGATCCGCAGAACAAGTATAGATGAATTGCCGCAGCTTTTTAATGTGCTGAAAGGGGAGATGAGTCTGGTGGGACCAAGACCGGAAAGACCGCAGTTTGTGCAAAAGTTCCGGGATGAAATTCCACGTTATATGGTAAAGCATCAGGTACGTCCGGGAATGACTGGATGGGCGCAGATCAATGGCTACCGGGGAGATACTTCCATTGAGAAGCGGATCGAATATGATCTTTACTATATTGAGAACTGGACAATGGTATTTGATATGAAAATATTGATTCTGACAATTTTTAAAGGATTTTTTGACGGAAGATGAAGATAGATGTGATCATACCGGTCTACAGACCGACAGAAAAACTGCATAAAGTATTGTACAGGCTCTGCAGACAGACGCACCTTCCGGAGCAAATCATTCTGTTACACACCAGGGATGGGATAAAGCTGGATGTTTCGGTTTGTAAAGACCGGGTTTCTGTTACAGAGATTCCGATTTTGGAAAAAGAATTTGATCATGGAAGAACCAGAGAGCAGGGAATCTGGATGTCAGATGCAGATATTGTGGTCATGATGACCCAGGATGCAGTTCCGGCAGATCCGTTTCTTTTGGAAAAGCTTTCAGAAGTATTAAATGAGCATCCGGATGCTGTGGCAGCTTATGCCAGACAGATACCGGATCAGAACTGTGGTCTGTTGGAAAAATATACGAGAGTTTTCAATTATCCCCCAAAAAGCCAGATTAAATCGCAGAAGGATTTGCCAAAACTGGGAATAAAAACTTATTTTTGCTCCAATGTATGTGTTGCCTATCGGAGAGGAGTCTATCTGGAACTGGGAGGATTTCCGTATCCGGCCATCTTCAATGAAGATTTGATCTTTGCAGCAGGAGCAATCCAAAATGGATGGAAGATTATTTATAAAGCAGATGCACGGGTGATTCATTCTCATGAGTATACTTACAGAGAGCTGATAAGGAGAAATTTTGACCAGGGTGTATCGCAGGCATGTCATCCAGAAATATTTGAAAAAGTAAAGTCAGAGAAAGAAGGCATACACCTGATTTGCACACTTGTGAAAAAGCTTTTAAAAGAAAGAAAATATTTGCAGATTATACAGCTGTTTGTGGAAAGCGGGTGCAAATATCTGGGCTACCAGATGGGAAAACATTACCGACAATTACCGGAAAGTTTCATCATGAAACTGACAATGAATCATAATTACTGGAGAGGAAGGAATGATGAGGATGCTTAAAAAAATTGCAGGATGGTCATGGAAGAAAAAGATAATAGTGATTATTTGCGTAGTGTTGACACTTGTTCTGGGGGCGGCAGGTGCCGTATTCGGATATGCTGCCAGTAAAGTGAACAAAATTCAGAAGATTGAAGTAAAAAAAGAAACGTTGAAAGAGTCTATTACAGAAGAGGTGGAGCATAAAAGCGGATATCTGAATGTGGCAGTATTCGGGCTGGATTCTAGGGATGGGTCACTAGATAAAGGAAATCGAAGTGATACGATCATGATCGTAAGTTTGAATCAGGAAACTTATGAAGTGAAAATGGTATCGGTGTACCGTGATACTTTTATGCGGCTGAAAGATGGAAGTTATAATAAGGCGAATGCAGCCTATTCTTATTTCGGACCGGATGGGGGTGTTGCTCTTTTGAATGAGAACATGGATATGAACATTGAGAAGTATGTATCTGTGAACTTTAATGCCTTAGTCGATGTAATTGATGCGGTGGGAGGAATGAATCTGGAGCTGACTGATGCAGAAGTAGTCCACATGAATAATTATTGTGTGGAGACTTCTGAAGTAACCGGAAAAAGTTATAAGAAGATTGAGCCGGAAGTCGGAGGTAGCTATCATCTGAATGGAGTACAGGCGGTTTCTTATGCGAGAATCCGTTATACAGATGGTGGAGACGCGCAGCGTACAGTGCGTCAGAGAATCGTCCTTCTGAATATCATGCAGAAGCTGCAGCAGATGGATCTGACGACGATCAATAAGATTGCTGACAGTGTTTTTCCACAGATTGCAACCAATTTTTCTTTTACTGAAATTCTGAATTATGCGAAAGATTTTCAAAAATATAAAGTAGGTGAAACACTTGGATTTCCAAATACAAGGTATTCCAAAATGCTTTCTGGTGTAGGAAGTACAGAAATCGCAGATACACTGGCATCCAATGTTGCCGAAGTACATCAGTTCCTGTTTGGAGATACAGATTATCAGGTATCAGGGACAGTAAAAGGAATTGATGATGAAATAAAAGATGCGCTTTCCAGTGGAAAATATGAGGAAGCAGACGAAACTGAAAAAGAGGATGAAAAATCGGAAGATAAGACATCTGAGGAAACAAATCATACAGAAACAAATATAAAAGTAACGGAAGATGGAAATGCAGGAACGGATTCCGGCAGTTCAGCGGGAGACAGTGGTTCGGGTTCGCAGGCAGTGACAGAACCGCAGCAGCCGGATACAGAAGCACCACCGGATTACTATGAGGAAGATTACTATTACGGTGATGATTAGAGGAGGAAAAAGGAAATGAGAAAAAGAACAAAGTGGTTATGCAGTGTATTACTTGTTGCAACGATTGGTCTGACAGGATGTGGACAGAAACAGAAGACGGAAAGTACGGCAGAGAAATCCAATGAAAATCATTTTGTGGGAGAGTGGATCGTTGAGCCGGAGTATGCAATCAGCAAGGTTGGAGATGAAAATACGCTGTTTGTAGATGGAAGGGGAGAAAAAAAGGCAATCCTTGGAACTGTAAAAGGTGCAATTGCTACAGTATGGCAGGATTGGAGTATTACAGAAGGAAAACAGGGAGATGAGAAATGGGGGTGCATCCAGGAGCCGGAACAGCTGGAAGAGACTCTTGGCAATCTTGGAATTACAAAGGATAAAGAAATTATTCTGATCGGTGAGACCCTAGATGGATGGGGAGATGATGCGAGACTTCTCTGGGAACTCCGGGCAGCCGGATATGAAGATGTGAAGATGGTAGATGGCGGATGGAAGGCGTTGAAAGACAGTGGAATCAAGACACAGTTCCTCGCATCCAAACCGGAACCGGCAGAAGTAAAAATCGATGAAATTGATTATTCCCATGTGATGACAACCGAAGAATTACAGAAGAATTATGACGAGTACAAAATTGTGGATGTGCGTACCGATGAAGAATATGAAGGAGCAATCCTGTATGATGAAGCAAAGGGAGGACATCTTCCGGGAGCAATTCATATCCGGTACACGGATCTGTTCGATGATGCGGGATATCTGAAATCCAATGAAGAACTGACAAAAATGTTTGAGGATGCCGGACTGTCTAAAGATGATGAGATCGTCACTTATTGTACAGGAGGAATCCGTTCGGCATATACACAGCTGGTAATGGAAATGTGTGGATTTGAACATACATACAATTATGATCAGTCATTCTGGAGATGGGCTGTTGTTGGAGATGTAGAATAATGGTTAGCGTTTTGATGTGTACTTATAACCGGAGATTTTGTTTGAAACAGGCGATTGACAGCGTACTTTGTCAGACGTATCCGGATTTTGAATTTGTCATCGTAGATGACGGATCGACCGATGGAACAGAAGAACTGATTAAAAGCTATCAGGATCCACGGATCAGATATTTTAAACTGAATCGGAATTCGTTTTACTGTTATGCAGCAAATCAGGGGCTTTATCACTGCCAAGGAGACTATGTGGCATTTATGAACAGCGATGATGCATGGTTGCCGGACAAGCTGGAAAAGCAAGTGACGGTTATGGAAGAGGATCGGATGCTCGGGGCATGTTTTACGAGAGTATATCTGGTTGATGAAAGTGGCAATGATCTGTCAGAAGAATGCAGGGATATGGCAGAGCTTTTTGACAGGAAGTGTTCGACACAGAAAGAATATCTGCATACGCTTCTGCAATCTGGGAATTTTCTTTGTCATCCTTCGGCGCTGGTCAGAAAATCCGTTTTGGACAAGATTGGATATTTCAATCTTTTGTATCGTCAGCTGGCGGATTATGACCTGTGGCTTCGGCTTGTAAGTGAGTCAGAGATCACGATTTTGGAGAAACGGCTGATTCGGTTTCAGTGGGATATAAAAGGGAAAAAACAGATCAGCATGTCGACAAGAGAAAATTCGGTGCGTTCATTTAATGAATCTGTTATGATCCGAAAAAACTACATTGAAAAGATGTCTGAAAAAAATTTTTCCCAGTTTTTCAGGGGAGATTTTCAGAATCCGGATTCTACATCACATTTACAACTGGAATTTGAAAAGGCATTCTGGCTGATGAAATGTACAACTAAAGAGCCAGGACTGAAAGCGGCAGGGATGGAAATGCTGGAGAGGGCTATGAGAGAAGAGAATGCAATGGAAACTTTAAGAGCGCATTTTCATATGGATATTTTTGATTTGTATCAGTGGACTGGAGAGCATATGTATAAGACGCCATGGCTGATGAGTGAAATTGAAGAAGGAAGCCAGCAACTGGCGTATTATAAAGATATTCTCAAACAGAAAGATGAGTATATCGGGCAGCAGAAAGAACAGCTTGAAAAACAAAATGCAGCGATTGAACAGCAGCAGGAATATATAGAAGGACAACGAAGGCAGGCCGCGCATTATGAAGAACAGCTGGATGAACTTGGCAGACGGATGGAACAGAAAACAGGGCAGCTTAAGAAATATGAGGATAAGATCAGGGAGCAGGATGAAATGATCCAGACATATGCAAATTCAACCAGCTGGAAAATAACAGAACCGATGAGAAAAATCATGCGTCTGCTGAAAAAGTGATTTATAGAAAAGATGAATATACTTAATCCGGGATAAGGACAATCAATTAGTGAATAGATTGAAGATATGTTATAGTTAGAAGAAAGAAGATTAGACGAGGAGAAAAGATTATGAAAAGAACAGCATTATTTCTTGCAGGAATTCTTGCGATTTCATCACTTTCAGGATGTGGTGCAAAGAATTCGGCATCAGACAGCAGTGAACCATTTGAAGGAAAGTATGTAGTAACCGCCGATTATGTGAAAGAAAATTTGGACGATATCATCATAGTGGATGCAAGAGGTGAAGATGAGGCGAAAAAAGGTACTGTAAAAGGTGCAGTGGCAACGACATGGCAGTATCTGGCAACCTGTGAAGACGGGGAAGCGGGAGATGCAAACTGGGGATGTATCCTTGATACAAAGCGCCTGAGCGAAAGATTAGGAGAGCTTGGGCTGGCAAAAGATAAGGAAATCGTGCTTTTTTCAAATGCGGAGAAAGGCTGGGGAGAAGATGGCAGGATTGCATGGGAGCTGATCGCGGCAGGCTATGAGGATGTGAAAATCGTAGATGGCGGGATCAAAGCACTGAAAGCAGCAGGAGTTGAGACTGTCAAAGGAGCAGCAGAGCCGAAACCGGTATCGGTAGAAATTGATTCGATTGATGAAACGCATGTGATCAATACGGATGAGCTGAAAGAGATTTATGACGACTGTAAAATTGTGGATACCCGTACAGATAAAGAATACAATGGAAAGACAATGTATGGGGAGGCAAATGGGGGACATCTTCCAGGGGCAATCCAGATCCGTTATACGGATTTGTTTAACAGTGACAGTACATTAAAGAGTAATGAAGATCTGACCAAGATGTTTGAAGATGCAGGACTTTCAAAAGAGGATCATATTATTACTTACTGTACCGGAGGAATCCGTTCAGCTTATATGCAGCTTGTAATGGAAATGTGTGGCTTTGAAAATTCAGAGAACTATGACGAATCTTTTTACAGATGGTGTGTGGAAGGAGATCTGGAGAAATAAAAGAGAAGCAGATCAACGAGATCTGAACATCGTATGAATATGAATGGATTTGAAAAAGCGGGACGTTGGCAATTTAGTCAGCGTCCCGCTTTTGTAACCTTTTTGGGAATAATTATTATTTTACAATTTTTTTCTTACCGAATGCAATGATTGCGCCAAGAGCAGCGAGCATTGCAACCGCGAGAGCAGCGATAGGAGCGGTATCTCCTGTCTTTGTTGTAGCAGCAGTAGTGGTTTTACCGTTATTCTGGTTTTTATTGTTATCTTTGCCATTGTTGTCTTTCTTTGTATCAGGATCAGCGACAGGATCTGTTACAAAATGCTTCTGGATCACTTCACTTTTTGCACCGTTTTCGATGGTGAATACGTGGGTGATTCCGGCTTCTTTGAGAAGCTGAGTTGCTTTTGCAGCACCTCTTGCACCACTGTTGCAAAGAACGTAAATTGTTTTTCCTTTAAAATCTGCTTTGTGAGCAGTTACATATTCTGTAAATGCTTTTGCGAGATCATCCGGAAGTTTGTTATCTTTGTCAAAAAGTGGAAGGGAAAGAGATCCCTTTAAGTGTCCTTTTGTGTAAGAAGCTGTAGAACGTACATCAAGAATCAGGTAGTTCTTTGTATCTGCCATTTTATTGATTACATGAGTGTCAGAAACATAGATTGCAGCAGCTTTTACATCAGCATCTTTTGCACCACCAGTGATAGTATGCACTTTTGCAAGATCATATCCGGCAGATTTTAATAAAGCAGTAGCTGCTCTTGCACCACTTGCACCACTGTTGCAGAGAAGATAGAGTTCTTTTTTCTCAAGAGTGGCTTTGTTGTCTGTTACATATTTTGTGAAATCTTTGGAAAGCTGGTCATCTGTAGTTTTGGCAACTCCGTTTGCATTGAATACAGGTGTTGACATAGAGCCTTTTAAGTGTCCACTTCCATAGTTACCTGTCGCACGGACGTCAAGGATTACTACGTCGTCTTTTCCGACAGCAGCAACAGCTGTTTTTCCGTCTACGGCATTTCCGTCTGTTCCAGACATTGCGTACAGAAGTTCCAGACCTTTTGCACCGTTTTCAATGGTGTATACTTTACCATCTTCTTTGATGCTTGTGTTATAGCCAAGTTTGCTAAGAAGCAGAGTTGCTTTCTGCGCCCCTCTTGCACCACTGTTGCAGATAATGTAGATTGGTTTGTCTTCTGTTATTTTTGAAGGAATTTCTTTTATGAAAGCTTTTTCCAGCGCTTCCGCTTCAGCAGTGTCAAGTTTGTTGTTATCATCAAACAGAGACTGAGAAATAGATCCCTTCAAAGTACCTGTCTTTGTCTGTGCTTTTGAAGAACGTACATCAATAATGTATGCACTTCCGTCTTTTGCAGCGGCAATAGCATCAGTTCCGCTTACGAATTTGTAGCCGTCTACAGTTACAAAAGCACTTTGTACTGTTTTATCGTCTGCACCACCGGTAATGGTGTAGATTGTATTCGGGTCAACACCTTTGTCTGCAAGTAATGCAGTGGCGGCTTTTGCACCTCTTTGGTCGCTGTTACAGAGGACGTATACTTTTTTGCCTGAGAAGGTAGAAGGGTTATCCTGCACATATTTAGCAAAGGTTATTGCATATGGATCTTGGTTGGTTTCTGCTACAACCTGTTTTCCTTCTTCATTCAGATAGAAAACAGGAAGAGAAAGAGATTTTTTCAAATGACCGATTGCAAAGTCCTCTTTTGTACGTACATCTACGATAACCACGTCATTTGAATCAACAGCAGCTACAGCTTCAGCACCGGTTACAGAATTGTTTGTTCCAAGGAATGCGTAACGAACTTCAAGACCTGTTGCTCCGCCTGTAATGGTATGAATACGACTGGTATCATATCCAGCACGTTGTAATAAAACAGCAGCAGCACGAGCCCCTCTTGCACCACTGTTGCAAAGAAGGTAAAGCTCTTTGTTCTGGAAATTTGTGTTATTAGTTACAGTTTCTGTGAAAGCTTTTGCAGTAGCATCTTCAGAAGTTTTGATGATACTGCCATCCTCATTAAATACAGGTGTTGAGAAAGAACCCTCTAAGTGAGAAAGCTCATAGTTTGCAGAAGAACGAACGTCTAAAACAGCAACAGTATTTTTATCGGCTGAAATAGCATCTGGGCCGCTTACATTTGCACCAAAAGTATATGCTTTATATGCAGTTTCGAAATCTGTGATAGCATCAGATTCATTAGCTGGAACTGCTTCGTCTTCAGAAACTGCTTCGTCTTCAGAAACTTCTTCCTGAGTAGTTTCTTCTGGATTCCCCTGATCTTCAGAAACAGTAGTCTGCACATCACTTTCTGTAACGGCATCAGCAACCGGATCAGCGGCAAAAGCTGTCAGAGAGCCGTTCGCAAGTAATGCGAAAGACAGAAATACTGGTAATAATTTTCTTTTCATTTTTCCTCCTTACTCTCAAAATTAGGTTACGATTACATTGTAACAGTTTTCACAAAAATTTCATAATTGTTTTAATCTATATATAAAAATGAAATAGATAAAATCTATAGGTATAATTGAGAGATTTTATTAAACTAACTGCTGTTTCGTGGTAGAATAAAAAGATAAAAATGAAAAACGGGGATATGAAAATGAAAGGAATTATTTTGGCAGGCGGATCAGGAACCCGGCTCTATCCACTTACGATGGTGACATCCAAGCAGCTTTTACC
>OGYD01002715.1_pt1 | contig 11086 bp, 5 predicted proteins | sample 1576441 | NCBI WGS metagenome assembly OGYD01 (sample SAMEA3541537, study PRJEB24748) | human gut metagenome | biome: human gut; feature: human-associated habitat; material: faeces | place: China | collected 2012 | reverse complement strand
TCCACCGATATCGTGAGCAAGCTCAAGGCAGGCCAGTGGGTGATTGGTATGCTCGGTTCCTTTACCGACGCCGATTACGTGGCCGCACTCGAGCAGGCCGGTCTGGTTGGTATCGCCATCGAGAAGCTGCCCCGCAAGCTTTCCAGCGCCCAGTCCATGGATGAGATGACCTCGCAGAACTCCGTCATGGGATACAAGGCCGCTATCACCGCCGCCGATGCCTATGGCGCATTCCTGCCGATGATGACCACTGCTGCCGGCACGATTCGCCCGGCCAAGGCTCTGGTGCTCGGTGCAGGTATCGCCGGTCTGCAGGCCATCGGTACATTGAAGCGCCTTGGTGCGGTCGTCACTGCATACGACGTGCGTCCCGCTTCTCAAGGCGAGGTCGAATCCCTGGGCGCCAAGTTCCTTGATCTGGGACTTGACTTTTCCAAGGGCCAGGACGAGGGTGGTTACGCTCGTGCGCTGACCCCCGAAGAGCAGGCCCAGCAGCAGGCGGCTGTCGATGAGAAGGCCGCTGGCTTCGACATCATCATCACCACCGCCAAGGTTCCGGGCCGCAAGCCTCCGGTGCTGCTCACTGCGGCCGGTGTCATTCTTGATGGGGTTGTATATCGGACGCAAACAATTATTTGTAACTTCCGAAAAACATACTCGTTTTTGGGTGAAGACTCTTATCATTTCCGCTATCGCTTTTGCTCCGCTTTTCCAACTGAAAGAGCTGATTATGGCTAGTGACAGTGAGCTCATTCGCCAGACTGCCGGAACGGCTTTTGATATGTGGCAGAAGTTTGCTTTTACATTTGTGCTGGTTGCCTCTTTTGTGTTGCTTTATCAACGGAACAGATTCAAGGATTTTGTATCAAATCTTCGTTATTATGGCAAGATGAGTCTGACTAATTATATCACCCAGTCTATTGCCGGAGCTATTATTTATTTTCCCTTCGGACTTTATCTGGCTCCGTATTGTGGGTATACGTTGAGCTTGTTTATTGGTTTTGTACTCTTTTTGTTGCAAGTACAGTTCTGCAAGTGGTGGTTGAAAGGACACAAGCAGGGACCGTTAGAGAGTATTTGGCATAAATGGACCTGGATGTGTTCCAAAAAATGAGGAACTCTGACAGGAGTTGCATATGCTATACAGAAGAGAGGAAAAGGCAAATTACTTTTTGCCTTTTCCTCTCTTCTGTATAGGGACTGATTCTTGTTTCCCAAGTTTCCCGAATATCATAAAAAGGATATCAGTTCAGGATTATAATCAATTGTTTTTGCCTTCTATCTGAATTTGAATTGCTTGTCCTGTACGTTGCAGACATTCTATAAAAATAGAAAGATGATTGGTTTTCTGCATCAACTCACATATAATTTCCTTTTCTTCTGTGCACCAAGGTTCATAAGCACGTGGGAAAGTTTCACGTTGTTTACGGATATAAGGTGGAAGGACTGTTTTCTGAATACCTAACTTTTGGACTTTTTGTTTTATACGGCAAATATCTTCTTCTGTACAATCATTAAAAGATTCTTTTGTAAAGAACCCCGGATGTTTTTGGTCAATGTCAAGATAGATTGTAGTCTTAGATAGGGATTGAAAGGTTTTCTCTCTGCTTTCTAGTTCCTTTATTAGATTGTTGATGTATTCATCGGCTTGAAAAGATGATACAATGATGGAACATTCGTGGCGGGAGTATTCTTTGTGGCGATTGGCAGACAACCAGTTGAAAGAGCCTTCGATTAATGTATGGTTATCAATAGCCAACGATTTATTGTGGATACCTTTTACTTCAATGAGGGTTACACCACTTTCTATCAATGCGTTCCGTCCATCCTTGGCATGACTGAGTAAATGTTTATTTTTCATATCATAATCTAGGGACGAATCGGTGTAGATTGTGACATCAACTCCTCGTTGAACCGTATGCCGTATCAACGGAATCAGCTGGTCGTTTTCTATGGCATGGATAGATATGAATGGAGATACAATCAGCAGGCGGCGTCTTGCTTTCTCAAAAGCTTGACGAAGAGTCTGAACATGCTCTTCTGTGGTGGACAGACGAAGGGTGGGGTGGTAGGTGCACAGTGGGATTTCCTGTTGGTAAATAAAGTTGTTGGAAATCTCGTTGGATGGAGCATCGAAAAGCCATTTAGCCATATTCCCTGCCGGAGTATTTTCTTCCGGATGGAAAATATTCATGTTGCCAAAAACAATGAAATGATGCTGGGCGCGTGATATCGCTACATTGAGCATATTGTATTTTCCATCACGTTCCATAAAAAGAGAATGGTCTTCAGGAGAGTTGACTGTTGAAAAAAGAACAATCGGACATTGGGCACCTTGCAGGGAATGTACTGTGCCGATGATCATCTCTTTATATTTCTCATTTCCTGATATTTTTTGTATTTGATGCCGTATTTCGGCCTCTTGGGCTTTGAAAGGAGTTACTACGGCTACAATTTCATGAATAGGCTTTTTATAGGTCTTTTCCAAATTATCTTTCTCCAGCTCCAGCCAACAGACAATGGCTTCCGCTTCAGCCCGGTTGAGGCGGCTTCCTGTTTTTCCGGGGCTGCTGTAACTGTTGATGTGTACATATCCTTTAGAGGGGAGGGACTTGTATTTTACTTCGTTACCTTTTTTAGGAAGTAACCTGCCGTGGTAAACATAATCATTGCAATAAGCAATAATGGAATCTACGCATCGTCTGTGTTCGGTCAGAAAAGCTCCTTTTTCACCTTTTACTGTAAAATTACAGCTTTTACGTGCCAGTTTCATTATACTTCCGGAAGAAGAAAGGAAACCGTTGTTCTCCAAGAAACGGTATTTTTCCGAGGACTGGTTGGAAACAATGCCCAGATTCTTTAAATTAATGAATGAATATTCATCAGAAATGGACCATACGGGTTCTATTTGTTGAATATCGCCTACTAAAATCGCTTGTTTGGCCAAACTGAAGGAGGGAACGGCAAGTTCGGGTGAAACTTGTCCGGATTCGTCTACAATCAGCAGGTCTATTCCATTGTATAAGGGAACATCCCATTTTCCGTTCTCCGCATAGGTCATATACTTGGGTAGGGAGTGGAAAGTAGAGATGAAAACAGGCATTACACAAGCCAGACGTTTTAGTCTTTGGGTATAGGCTTCCTGTGTACGCTGTTTACCTTCATCGCACTTGCTTAACCGGTGAATAAACTCGGCTTCCCGATAATGTATGGCATACCAGAACATTTGATACCGATAACTGATATCCAGCCTTACTGCCATGTCTTCTGTATAAGGCAAGTTGCCATACTCAGGGTTGGAACTGATCTTTTCGTAACGTTCTTTGAATTTTTCTGTCAAAACCCACTGTTCTATTACTTTGTCATAGGAGGGTAATGGCTCATGGAATTTGCGGATAAACTTCTGTAATATATTGTTTTCCTTCCGGTTTCCATATTCTGTTGTTTCGGCAGCTTGGATACAGAAGATAATCTTTTTTTGGAGAGCTTGCATTTCCTTACGGAGGAATTGTTGGCATTTTGTTTCATCTTGATAGGCTTTTCCAAAAAAGTTATTGAAACATTGTAGATAAAAGTTTTTGTATTCCTCTTGACGTTCGGGAGTATCGTATGTTGCTGGAAATCCATCCCCCATGGGGTTGAACATCATTTTGTATTGTTCTTGTAGTTCTTTTTTTCCTGACAGATATAAGCCTAACGTATCTAGTTCGGGTAGCCAGCGGTTGGATAACCGGGGATGTGCCGTGTCATTAGTTGTTTCCGCTTTGAAATCTTTCAGGATATTGGTGATCGCCTGATTATTAGCTGAACTTGCAACTATAATTTCCGGTTCTTCCGGATTGTTTAGGATATTATGGGCAAGTCTGTTTGCTATGACTGTTTGCAGGAAAGTGGTTTTTCCTGTTCCCGGAGGGCCGTTGACGACAAAAATATCAGTACATTCCGGTGTAGTATACATTGCCAGTGTTTCGCGTTGAGATACAGACAAAGGGAAGTCGCCACTCATTTGTGCCCAATGTTCTCGGTTGCAATAAACTTTTCGGGTGGTTGGACTGGGAAGAACGTTGGTTGGTTTGGTCTGTATCAATAAATTCAACAAAGGATGCGGAGTGGTATCGTTATCTTTTAAGAGCTTGTCATATAGTGTGATTATGGGCTGTGCCATATTACGTTCGGAGGCTTTTATGATAATGATTTCTGGATTATCATGGTAATTCATCGTTCTGAAAGTTTTGCCGGTTGCTTTTTTGAAAAGCTGTTCGCATGCTCGCCAATAGGTTTCCCATTCTGTAATTTCTGTATTGAAATCGGATAGTAGTCGGTCTACTTTTGGAAGAGAGGTTATGGTGCGGTCATTGGCTGCATTGGGTTCCAAAAATTTACGAATAAAGATTGGAATTCTGTCTGATTCGTTCTCGCATACGGTTAGTTTACCGTCAGGCAACATGGTGGCAGTAATCAAAAAGGGATATTCCGGTCTTTCTGATTGGGAAGTCCAGCCGTTTTCAAATTCGGGCAAAAGAATACAAGGAGCAATCATTACTTTTTGTTTTTCATTGCTATCTTCTGCTTTCCAATCAGGGAAAATAACAGGAATACTTTTGAGAGGAACGAATTTAAGTATTTTATCACCGATGTTTAAGGTGATTCGTGCTCCTTTGGGAGCAATGGCTTTGCGTTCTGCATCTTGAAGGCAGGTTTTCCAGTATTTTAGCAAGGTTTGGTCCATTTGTCTTTACGTTTGTGTGATGGAATAATGCACAAATATAGAAAAATAGGTGAAAAAAAATATGATAATTGGGGTAACATTCCTGAATTTATAAGTTTTATTTGGAAAATGTTAGAGTAGTCCTTGTTGGCGGTAAATGAATTGGAATAAAACGGGATAATTGTAATATTTTGTGTTGATGAGGCTAAGAAACCGGACTTTATGAAGCAAATGAAGCTAAAATAGACGAAAATTTATCTGTTTGGGGAGCGTGGATATACTAATTTTGCCAATAAATGAAACTTAAATCTATGATGAAAAGACTTGTTAATTTATTGGCTGCTTTTATTCTTTCTGTAAATTGTATTAGCGCCCAGAATCTTACTCGTTGGGTTAATCCGTTTATTGGAACCGGTGCTGTTCAATCTAGTCTTTCTGGGAATAATTATCCGGGAGCTACTGTTCCTTTTGGTATGGTGCAGTTGAGTCCCGACACTCGTGAAGCTCCTGATTGGGCGCAAGCTTCAGGATATGATTATAATGATTCTATTATTTATGGTTTCAGTCATACGCGTTTAAGCGGAACCGGTGCTTCTGATTTTATAGATATACTTCTATTCCCTACCATCAGTGATAAAAGGAAATCGACTTTCACTCATCAACACGAACAGGCGCGTCCGGGCTATTATCAGGTATTATTGAAAGATGAGAAGATTCAAGCGGAGTTGACGGCTTCTGTACACGTAGGAGTGCATCGCTATACCTGTTCTGATGGTGACCAGTTGAAATTATGGTTGGATTTGGACCACTCGGCAAATAAGGGGAGTTGGAACCGCCGGATTATTCAATCACAACTCCGCATGGTTTCTCCTACCGTAGTAGAGGGATATCGTATTATTACGGGATGGGCAAAGCTGAGAAAGATTTATTTTCATCTTGAATTTTCCCAACCGATCCTATCCAATCAGTTATATGATGGCAATCGGATGTATGAGAATACTCCTGTCATTAATGGTACGGAACTGCGTGGATTGTTTTGCTTCGATAAGAAGTGGAATAAAGAATTGATATGTAAAGTCGCTTTATCTCCGGTTTCCATTGAAAATGCCCGGTTGAATATGGCAACTGAGGTCCCCGGATGGGACTTTGAATATATTGCTCGTGCTGCCGAAACTAGTTGGGAGAAAGAATTGAAGAAGATTATCATTCAAGGTACCGATTTGCAGAAAAAGATTTTTTATACGGCTTTATATCACACTATGGTACAACCCAATACGATGAGTGATGTTAATGGTGAATATATGGCATCCGATTACGTCACTCGTTCTGTGGCAAAAGGGGAGGTGCATTATTCTACTTTTTCTTTATGGGATACTTTCAGGGCCGCCCATCCACTTTATACTTTGATACACACGCACCGCATTCCCGATTTTGTTAAGAGCATGATGAGGCAATACGATTATTATGGCTATTTGCCTGTATGGCAATTATGGGGACAGGATAATTATTGTATGATTGGCAACCACTCCATTCCTGTCATTGTGGATGCTGTTCTGAAGGGTGTTGCCGGGGTGGATGAAGAGAAAGCCTATGAAGCGGTTTTTAATAGTTCTATCGTGTCTCATCCGAATTCTCCTTTTGAAGTATGGGAGAAATATGGATATATGCCGGAGAATATTCAGACACAATCTGTTTCTATTACTTTGGAGCAGGCTTTTGATGATTGGTGTGTCGCACAGTTGGCTAAGCGATTGGGAAAAGAAAAGGATTATAATCATTTTATGAAACGATCTGCTTTCTATCGGAATTTGTTCAATTCTAAAACCGGGTTCTTCCAGCCTAAGAATGATAAGGGTGAGTGGATTGAGCCATTTGACCCTTATAAGTATGGGGCGAATGGAGGTTATCCTTTTACTGAAGGGAATGCTTGGCAATACTTTTGGTATGTACCCCAGAATATCCCCGATTTGATTTCACTGACAGGGGGGAACAAAGCCTTTGTCGCAAAGTTGGATACATTCTTTACGGTTAGCTACCAAAGTGGTGCATTGAATGACAATGCTTCCGGTTTTGTAGGACAGTATGCGCATGGTAATGAACCGAGTCATCATGTGGCTTATCTGTATGCTTGTGCGGGGGAACCTTGGAAAACACAGAAATACGTGGCGTATATTATGAATGAACTGTATAACGATTCTTCTTCAGGTTATGCCGGAAATGATGATTGTGGAGAGATGTCTGCTTGGTATGTGTTTGGAGCACTTGGCTTTTATCCGGTAAATCCGGTAAGTGGGGAGTACGTTATTGGTACTCCTATGTTGGAAGAAGCTGTCATTCAGTTACCCGGTAGAAAGACTTTTACGGTAAAAGCTCCGCGTAAGGAGGGCAATGAGGTTTATATCTGTTCCATGAAACTGAATGGTGAAAAATATACGAAGAATTATATTACTCATCAGGATATCATGAAGGGCGGAATATTGGAGTTTGTTATGACTGCCTCACCGGGAAAATGATAACAAATGGTGAAGTGTTGGAATTTGTGCCGGGAAAGATTTCTAAATGTTGAATAACTCCCTTTTATAGGTTACGATTGAAGCAAAAGAGTCTAAAAATGGCGAGTTTTTCTCTACCTAATGGGAGAGGTATATCTACTTTTGTTTCAGAAGAAACTATTAATCATGAAAAATATGAAACATTTTAAGACTTATTTAGCAGCAATGGCTTTGGCCCTTTCCGGATGCCAGAGTGCAACTGATTCCTGTGAAACTACAGAATTGTGGTATGCCCAACCGGCAAAAGTTTGGATGGAATCTTTACCTATCGGTAATGGGCGTTTGGGAGCTATGACTTATGGTGGAATAGAGGAAGAGAAACTGGCATTGAATGAATCGACAATGTGGTCCGGCCAGTACAATGAGAACCAGAACAAACCTTTCGGACGGGAGAAAATGAACCAGCTCAGAAAGTTGTTTTTTGAGGGAAAACTATCGGAAGGAAACCGTATAGCCGGAGATAATCTTCATGGCAACCAGACTTCTTTCGGAACTCATCTTCCCATTGGAGATTTGAAGATGCAATTCATTTACCCCGAAGGTAAAGTGACCGACTACCGCCGTTCGTTAAGCTTGGATGAGGCTGTCAGCAGCGTTTCTTTCAACTCCGGTGGTGTGAACTATAAACGTGAGTATTTTGCTACAAACCCGGATAATGTTCTCGTACTCCGCTTGACCGCTGATAAGCAAAAGTCCATTACTATGAACATGGGATTGGATTTGATGCGTCAAGCTGATCTTTCTGTAGAAAATAACCAATTGGTGTTTACCGGAAAAGTAGATTTTCCTTTGCATGGTCCGGGCGGAGTCTGTTTTGAAGGAAGAATAGCCGTTTTGGCCGATAACGGAGAGGTAAAGATGGAACAGTCTGGGGTAAGTATCAAAGAAGCTGATGCCGTGACTTTGATTGTCGATGTGCGTACGGATTATAAAAGTCCTGATTACAAGACTCTTTGTGCTGACGGTGTGGAGAAGGCTGCAGCTAAATCTTATGATGAATTGAAGCAGGCGCATATAAAGGATTATAATACGTTGTACAATCGTGTTTCTATCCATTTCGGGCAAGACGCTAACCGGGCGATGCCTACGGATGTCCGTTGGAAACAAGTGAAGGAAGGCAAGACCGATACCGGACTGGATGCCTTGTTCTTCCAGTATGGTCGTTACCTTACCATTGCCAGTTCGCGCGAGAACTCTCCCCTGCCCATAGCTTTGCAAGGTTTCTTTAATGATAACAAGGCTTGTAATATGGGGTGGACGAATGATTATCATTTGGATATCAATACTGAACAGAATTATTGGGCAGCCAATGTCGGTAATCTTGCCGAATGTAATGCCCCCCTCTTTACCTATATAAAGGATTTAGCTCATCACGGTGCGAAGACTGCTGAAGTGGTTTACGGATGTAAAGGCTGGACTGCCCATACCACCGCTAATGTTTGGGGATATACTCCCGCATCCAGCACGATTATTTGGGGACTGTTTCCTATGGCAGGCTCATGGATTGCTTCTCATCTTTGGACACAATACGAATTTACACAAGATAAGCAATACCTGGCCGAAACTGCCTATCCGCTTTTGAAAGGTAATGCACAGTTCATTTTGGATTTCTTGGCAAAAGACCCGAAGAGTGGTTATCTGATGACAGGGCCGAGCATCTCACCCGAAAACTGGTTCCGTACAGCAGGTGGTGAAGAAATGGTTGCTTCCATGATGCCTGCCTGTGACCGTGAGCTGGCCTACGAGATCTTGTCGAATTGTGTCCGGGCTTCAGAAATATTAGATACAGACCGTGAGTTTGCCGATAGCCTGCGTACCGCTATCGCCCAGCTTCCTCCTATCCAGTTACGTGCCAATGGTGCTATCCGTGAGTGGTTTGAAGATTTTGAAGAAGCGCATCCCAATCATCGTCATACTTCCCATCTGCTAGCTTTGTATCCTTTTTCCCAGATCACTTTGGAGAAGACTCCCGAATTGGCGGAAGCTGCCCGTAAGACTATCGAGAATCGTTTGTCTGCCGAAAACTGGGAAGATACAGAATGGAGCCGTGCCAATATGATTTGTATGTATGCTCGGTTGAAAGATGCGCAGGAAGCATATAAGAGTGTCCAATTGTTACAGGGCAAGCTTTCACGTGAAAATTTAATGACTGTATCTCCTGGTGGCATTGCTGGTGCGGAAGGTGATATTTATTCGTTTGATGGGAATCCCGCCGGTACAGCTGGTATGGCAGAAATGCTCATACAGAATCATGAGGGTTATGTAGAATTCTTACCCTGTTTGCCTGTTGAATGGAAAGATGGTAGTTTTAAAGGTCTGTGTTTAAAGGGAGGAGCTGAAGCAACTGCTGAATGGACGAATGCTGTCATCAATAAAGCTTCTTTAAAAGCTACTGCTGATCAGGTTTTAAAAGTGAAAATTCCTCAAGGGAAAAAATATAGAGTGCTTTTAAATGGTAAGGAGGCAATTGCAAATCCTGATGCAAAGGGTTTAATAACGGTGGATATGAAACGTGGAGATTTGCTGGAGTTATTGTAAAAAAACAGGCTGCTTTGCATAGCTTGATTGAGGATTACATCTTAGTATATTGAGGTGTAGTCCTCGTTTTATGATAAGACAACCTGCAAAGTGATGAAATAGTAATATTGTCCATGTTCTCAGTAATTTTTTCTATTCTTTAAGTCCTTGAATCCTTGTTACTTTGCATTATAAAACTAACTAATATATGATATTCATGAAAACACAATCTAATTTTTATCTATTTCTTATCGCTTTGATTTCTGCTATGGGAGGTTTCCTGTTTGGATATGACTGGGTGGTAATCGGAGGAGCAAAACCTTTTTATGAACAATACTTTGGTATAGCAAATGATCCTGTCATGCAGGGGTGGGCAATGAGCAGTGCTTTGATTGGCTGTTTGTTTGGGGCACTAAGTGCCGGTAAGCTGAGTGACCGTTTGGGACGTAAGCCGATTTTGATTTTGGCAGCAGGACTGTTTATCTGTACGGCTGTCGGTACAGGGGCTGTTCATTCTTTTACTTTCTTTAATGTATTTCGTTTGGTAGGGGGCTTTGCTATAGGGATTGCTTCTAGTTTGTCACCTATGTATATAGCAGAAATTGCTCCGGCGCATCTGCGTGGACGGTTTGTGTCCATCAATCAGTTGACGGTAGTATTAGGTATCTTGACTTCTCAGATTGTAAATTGGCAAATAGCTGAGCCTGTGGCATTAGGAGCTACTCATGAAATGATCCGTGAATCATGGAACGGACAGATGGGATGGCGCTGGATGTTTTGGGCAATGACTGTCCCGGCCGCCTTGTTCTTTGTTTTTAGTTTTATATTACCGGAAAGTCCTCGTTGGTTAGCCTCTTCGGGAAAACGGGAGGCGGCACTCAAGGCCAGCGCCGAAGTGCTGCGGGCTGCCATGCTGCAAAAGGGCTTTGACCTGATTCTGGTTTCCTCGATTTGGGAAGCCAAGCGCCGGATTTTTGAGGATAAGGAAATAGAACTGATCTTGTGCGATCTGGAACTGCCGGACGGCACAGCAATGGAGCTGTTTCATACGCTACGGCGGGTGGCGGGGATGTTCCAAATGAAGAATCCCCCTGTCCGGCTTCTGCCGTTCTTTATCCTCACCGAGAACAACGACCCTGCCACGGAATATGAATACCGGCATGAGGGCGTGAACGACTATATCACCGCCCCGGTCAATATCCCGGAGCTGATCCGGCAGGTTTTGTTCTTTGTGGAGTAATTGAAAAATTTTATGGAGGTGATGATGTGATGGGACATTAGCTGTTTTTGATATAGAAGAATCCGGCAA
>OGYD01002705.1_pt1 | contig 11109 bp, 8 predicted proteins | sample 1576441 | NCBI WGS metagenome assembly OGYD01 (sample SAMEA3541537, study PRJEB24748) | human gut metagenome | biome: human gut; feature: human-associated habitat; material: faeces | place: China | collected 2012 | reverse complement strand
CTGTGATCCGCGAAAACTGGGAAAATAAATCAGAAAAGGACGCTTCCTTTTTCTCTGCCAGATTCAGATGGAAACGGGCGTATCCCATCTGCCCCGCACCTCCAATAATAACCACCATCAAGCCCCAGATAAGCAAAAGCACCCAGGGCAGAAGCATGCTGCGCATCGGAAATACCTGCGTCAGCACATTCTTCACTTCCGGTCGTGCCTGTATCACTTTTTGCAGCTCTGATATTCCATTTGGCGCCGTATCGGCAATCTCCGCACCAATCAGGGACGCTGCTAATCCCGTTCCCATCGCAAGTTTCCAGTTTCCGCGCAGTGTCTCACGCGCCATTTGCCTAAATTCAGATGCACTTCTCATTCTTTCGCCCCCTTTCTTTCTGAAATCATTGTATCATTTTTCTATCTTGACCGTCAATATACCGCTTCAAACCGTAAATAATTTGTAATAAGGTCGTAATGATTCTACTGTCGTCAAAGGCAAATTCAGAATGCCGGAATCACTCTCCCAGCATTCTGGGAGCGTTCTCCTCCGCAAACGGGGCTTCGGCCCTCGCATTCTATACCGCGCGCATAAGCGAGCGCTGGGGCGCTTTCGCTATCGCAAGCGCGTCGATTGGCTCGGAAACCGGAGCGTCTATCTGGGGCGGGCGCACAATGCTCGCGGGGGCGGGCGCATCATACTCGTTCTGCGAGGATCTCACGGTGGGGATTGGGGCAATGGCGTACTCGCGCCTCGACAACACATGGCTGGGGCTACCCGTCGGGTTCATCGACTGGAAAATCACCGACAGGCTGCGCCTGCGCACATTTTCCGGCGCCGCGCTGCTCTATGATATTTTCGGGGACAATTCTCTTATTCTAAACGCCGTCGCCGAATACAGGAACTCTTATTACAGACTCGCAAACTCCATGGAGGGCAAACGAAGCGTTTCGGACAGCTTTGTGCAATTTTCAGTCGGGGCGACATACAACATTTCAAAGCGCGCCTACATATCGGCGGCAATCGGAGGGAATTTTAACCGCGAGATTGCCCTGAGGATCAACTCGCGTTCGTCGGGAGAATATGAAGTCGACGCCGCACCGTTTTTTTCGCTGCACGCGGGACTCTCATTTTAAGCTCGCGGAAGTTTGAAAATTTTGGCGCCCTTTGCGGACTTTACACTACATGCCTCCCGCGCGCAACCTTGATTTATCGCGCTTTCGGCGCAAATACTGATTTGTAAGCTCGCGCCTTTTTTATAAAAAATTATAAAAAAAAGCTGTTTTTAGCCGATACGCCTTTCGCGGGCGCGATAGACATTTTGAATTGCGCCGCGCCAAAGAGTGCATATCGCGCTACGCCGCGCAGGATATTGAGGAAGCGGAGTTGCAACTGCCTTCTTATTTTTCTTTTGCACTCTCCCTGGCCCCTTCTATTGATTCGTGCCCGAAAAATATATCCCTCTACTTCCTACGCGCTGTTTGCGCGTATTGCGGGAAGTAAATACTAACGCGAACCAGCCTATAAAATGCAATCCGCCATACTCGTACTTTTTACGCTAAAATTTAGAATCAATGCTCAATATTCCACTGCATTAAAAAGATTTTCAGCCGCAATAAATAAAAAATTCTGCCATGCCTTTGCCAATTTGCAAATCTGCGCCTGCACATTCGCGGAACAACCAGCGCATTTGAAAAATCGGCGTTTGCATATTTGTAAACTGCCTGCTTATTTGATGACACAGCGCTTGCGCATTTGTTAAACAGCTTACCAATTTGAGGGGGAAGTGCTTGGGCAGGCGCAGCGACAGTGCGGCATGATTGCAAACACCTTGCATATTAAAAAATGCAGCGCGGGCGCATTCAAAAAGCCGCTTGCTTGTTTAAGAAGAGGGCGCTCTTGCGCGGGCGGGAAAAAACGCGCCATCCGCAAGACAGACGGCGCGATATGCTTTTACTCTTGTATCATAAGCCCCGCGTACCCGCATGGAACCAGCACCCTGCCCTTGTAAAAGTCGGGGACTCCCGCGTTCGAGGGCATTTTGTATTTACCGAGCAGTTTTGGATTTTCCGGCTCGGAAAAATCGTACACCCCCACGACCCCGTGCACCCTATTTGCAACCGCGAGCTTTTTAGACTGTTCGTCATACATCGACAGCCCCTCGTCTGATCCCTGCGGGAATTCTGCGCGCGCCCTCGAGGAGTTGTCATTTGAAACTTCCGGCAATTTGTCGCCGCCGGGGAATGGGTGGCGCTTTAAATCTTTGTTGGGCGCCGGATTTTTAGGATCGTCGAACGCATACCCGCCGCGGCACATTGTTATAAGTTTGTCGCCGAAGGCCGCTACGGAACCCGTCTGCGAGCAAAGAGGGTAGTCGTCATAAAAAGTCATCTTCGGCTTGGCGCCAGACAAGTCGAAAATCATTCGCCCGCCGCAGTGGCGGTTTAGGGCAAAATACTTTCCGGAAGATAGGCGGCGCGCGCCGTAATCGTTGTACAAAAGCTGGCTGCCGTTCTGCGACAGCGCAGGCCTCGGATTTTTGCCGGATATGTCGAAGAACCATATCGCAGGGCCGGCTGTCGAAGCGCCTATAAATTTGCAGCCGTCGAACGACCAGACATTCTGGGCGAATCCGCGCCATAGGCGCTCCCGGGGGATTCTCGCAATTTCGCGCGGGGTGAACCCTCCTTTTTTCGCCGCTGTCTGAGCATTTGATATGTCGTAAATGCCTATTCCTTCAAAACCCTCGGCAACTACGAGAATATCGTCGGAAATCTTGACATCGGTCGCATACCCGCATTTCAAGTGCCCGACCACAGGGGTGTTTTTGTCTGCAAGGTTGAAAATCAACACGCCATTGTGCGAAGCCGTCGCGTACGCCAAATCCCCCTTCACGGCAACCGCCCGCACAGGATTGGACGAATCCGCAATAAGCGCCTTAAATCCTTCAACCTTGCCCGGGCTGAACTTTGCGCCGCGCGCCGGCGAAGTCCCGGCAGGCTTTGTTTGGATTTTTGCGATGCCAGGGAATTCCGCCATATAAATGCCTGTAAAGTTTCCCGCAACATACAAAACTCCGTCGCCGACGGCTATTGATGCAACAGCGTCGCCCTGTGGGATATTGGGATCGAGAATTTGCTTGTATATGATTTTTAAAGAGGAGTCGTCCGGGGCGACTTTCGGAAGTATGAAATTCCCGATTATTTTGGGGTTTGACTTGTCTGAAATATCCACGACAAATACTCCGTTAACCGTATCCGAGGCGAAGCAGTAGTTTCCGGACACGCGCGGAGTCCAGAAATCGCACGGGCCAAAATATATTTTCGGAAATTCCACCCGCGACAATTTTTTGGGATTTTTCCTGTCGGATATGTCGAAAATTTCGAGTCCGTGCCCCGCCCCGTGCCGCAATTCCTTAGGGCCGCTCTTTTTGTGCTGACCGGTAGAGGCGTACAAGAAATCTCCCACAACGTCTATGCCGTCGCCGTAGCCGTCGAGCTTGACTTTTGATATGATTTTCGGGTTTGCGGGGTCCGAAAAATCTATGGCGGTAATCTCCCCCGCTCCCCAATCGCCGCTGTAAACGATGCCGTCCCTGTAATAGACGGATTGAGACTCCTGCGTGACAACCGACGAAACATGCTTCATTTTCTTTGGATTCGAAACATCCACGCATTGCACGCCAAACACCCTGTTGCCGATAAAAGCGTAGCCGTCGGCGACATCAAGGCCCGTCGCCATTTCGGCAGTGTCGAAGTGCGAAAGTATTTTGGGATTGGAAGGGTCCGATATGTCAACCGACCAAAGCCCGCACTGGCGGGAAGTGAGAAAAGCTACATTGCCCATTATTTTAAGCTGGCGCACATTGCCCATTCCGTCAACAAACCCTATTTTTTTAGGCTGTTTTGGGGAAGAAATATCGTACACCGAAAGCCCGTTATTTTCGAGGGCGTAAAGTTTTCCCCCCGATATTTCAAGCGCCATCGTTCCCTTTGTTCCCTCCACTTTCGAGAACTCGATAGGGGCTCCATATCGCGGGTCCGAATGGGAGTTTTTTATTTTGGCAGTTTCTGCAAGTGCGCAGGCGGCAAAAGACACCGCAAGAAAAGTTGCTAAGAATTTCATGCCGCAAAGAAATATTATACGCAAAAAGCAATGTCAACTAGCAATGCGAAGGCGCAAATTGATGCAGAAATTAAAAAAAAGTACTCTAACGAACAAATTTTTGTTGCGTTCCCGATAAAAATGGGGTTGTATCTTCAACTTAACCATAAAACCGGCTCGGCTAAAACGGAAATTTCCGACTAACTTTCGGGCCTTCGACGGGGAAAGCGGACGGCATAAAAATCCGCCCCGCGTCGCGAAAGATTTAAAAACAACAATTCATCACACAAGGAAAAAGCACCATGTCAAGAGTATGCGCAATAACCGGGAAACGCCCTGTCAAAGGTCGTAAGATTATCCACAAAGGCCAGAGCAAGAAAAGCGGCGGCATCGGCTTGCAACTCGTCAAGCAGAACAAGCGCACCTTCAAACCCAATGTCCAGAGAGTGCGCGTCCGCGCCGAAGACGGCTCGGTAAAGCGCTTGTGGGTTTGCACAAAAGCCATTAAGGCGGGTCTCGTAGAAAAGGCGTAGTCAAGCGCGCCTTCAAAGCTCCCTCCCGACATCCGCGCATAAGCGGGTAATTGCGGGAGGGATTTTTTTTGCAAAAATTTTTGGCAAAAACCAATCTTTGCATTTGGGAACTTCACATCGCGCGCAAATTTAGGGGAATTTGCCCCCGCATATTCCAATGCAGACTTATTCCAATGCAGACTCTATGCGCAGCCTATCAAGCCGAAAAAAAATATTTGGCGCAGGCAGTTTACTATTTTGGCAGCTAAGGAAAAATGCTTATCTGATCCGAATTGCGGTATTTTTAAGTATGCACTATAAAGGCAAAAATCCCCTGACACTTATCAATAATCAAGAAACACTATTACCACAGAAGATATTGGCCGAAATAAACTAAACGTGCGCATTTGGACTCATAGCCAAATTCTTCGAATAAATAATATTTGCGCTACATAAATAAAACCGCATAAAACGGCCCTGTTGCAAAAGCGCACCGTGCTTTTAGCGCAAAATTGCATAAAAAAGGCGCGAATGTATCGCGCCATATCCTTAACTTTCGCAATGCGCATCGGCGCATGGAAGCTTTTTGGGGGTTGATCAAGATTTATGGGCTAATCCAAACCTAAGAATACAAACTGCTTGCTAAATTTAAGATCCTGCTTTGTAGCAAGCTCAATCTTGTATCCGTATTCTTTTTTCTCGATCTGAATAACCGGCGAAGATTTAAAATTATCCCTTATATAATTCAAAATCGCCTCCGGTATAATGGAATTTGGAACGGCCGAAGTTTTAGCGGAAACTTCCTTCCAAACACCATCGGAATCAAATTCTATTTCAGTGCCGTCCGTATATACGATATCGTAACCATCGGTAATTGCCCCGAGAAAGCTTCTGTCCTGTTTGACAACGGCCACCTTCTTGTCCTTAAAATTTGCGGAGGCAAACTGCTGGGCCGTTTGAGGCAACGCCGAGAAGTCTACAAATTTGTCATCGGCGTATCCGGTGATTGCGGAAAATATTAACGATACCGTTATAATTGATATTATTTTTTTCATCTATGTAGTATTTGTTTTCTTAAACGGCTTTGAGCCGAATTCCGTTATTTTGACTATTTATCTTTAAAAATTGTTCATCGGAAAAATTTTTTTTGTTTTAATATAAAAAATTCCGCACTCAACCGCGAATTGCAGAATGAATTAGATTATCTTTACGCAAAATCTTGCCGAGCATACTACCGTATAGTTCAAAAAAAAATACCGCCAATAATTTAAAATAAATCAACGCCGATTTTTAGCCTTGATAACCCTGGCGACTCAAAAAACAAAAACAAGCCGCCGCCACTTAAATTAGGCATAAAAAAATCCGCCCCCTCAAAAGAAGACGATAACCTTCTAAAAAAAGTCGAGCGGGCGGGATTCGAACCCGCGACCCTCTGGTCCCAAACCAGATGCGCTAGCCAGGCTGCGCTACCACTCGATTTTCGAGTTATTCCACCCTATTTCTTCGATTTTGTCAATTACTCATTTTTATAAACTACGTCTAAGAAAATAAAAAAATCCCGAAACCTTGTCCGGGATTTTTGCATAAATGCCATTGTTCTGCACTGCGCAGATTGCCCGCACCTTCGGCACTACTTCTTGGCAGGCGGCGGGGGCGGAGGCGGCGGAGCGACAGGCGCGGGCGCCGCGGGATCGACGTCAACCATCTCAACGTCGAATATCAGAGTCGAATTCGGGGGGATTCCGGGAATTGCCTGATTGCCGTATCCAAGCTTTGCAGGAATGTATAGGCGAGCCTTTCCACCCTTGCCTATCTTCTGCAAACCTTCCCTAAATCCAGGTATTACGCGGCCAAGATTGAACTCTGCAGGGGCGCCGCCGTGTTTATCGGTACTATCAAAAATAGTTCCGTCAACAAGCTTGCCGGTGTACTTTACTACTACATTGGAATTTTCGGAAGGCAGCTTTGAGTCGCCCTTAGCGATGATTTCTATGGCGAGCCCCGTGGGAGACTTTTCTATGCCTTCTTTCTTTTCAAGCTCTTTCCAGAATTCGGCGGCTTGGGCATTGGCGCGTTCGGCGGCTTTTGCGGCATTCGCCTCGGCGCGAGCGCGGAGGAATTCAAAAGCCTTCTGCCCTTTTTGCATTACTTCGTCGGGAAGCTTCTTAGTTTCGTTTACTACTTTCATTCCCTCGACAAATGCGTTAAACTCTTCGGGAGTGAATTCCAGTTCAAGCAGCCCGTTGCGCTCAAACATTATCATTCCGAATGTTTTTATGTAGTCTTCTTTTGTCTCGGCCATGGATATCGTAGCTGTCGCGAGGGCTAGTGCGCCCGCGCATATAGCAGTTATGGTTTTCCTTGTGTTCATATTTTTATAGAATGGATTAATTTCTCCTTTTTATGCGTTGACCGACAGTCAAACATATTCGTTCCAAGATTTCAATTTAAAAGCTCGCCCGCGCGGAACTTTTTGCAAGAGCTGAGCGTCGGTTTATATATCGGCGCAATAGTCGCAAAAATTTAACTTATTTATTGCCCGCAGCAAATGCCGCATATATATAAGAGCGCATGAATTCTCAAAATTACCGATTGCAGGTCTGGTATTCCGGGCGCGTACAGGGCGTCGGATTCCGATGGAAAGCCGCTGAAACGGTGCCGAGCTGCCGCCGGACTGCCTGCTCATCGAGCTTGCGAGCGCGAGCGGCTTTGACATGGACGCGGTCGAAACGCTGCGCCTTTCGTATCTCAAGGCAGGGGGACTGCCCGGGCGCGTCGCGCCGGAGACGGCGGCGCGCGCCATCAAAAAGACGTTATGTCGACTCATCAAGGAGGAAGCATGAAGATCGGATTTGCCTTTTGCGGCTCGTTCTGCAACCATCCCGAGCTGCTGAAACTCTACGAGGACATCGCGCGCGAGCATGAGATCGTGCCAATCTTGTCGGAAAATGCGGCGAAGTATTCCACGCGCTTCGGCACGGCGGAGGACTTCGTCACCCGCGTGGAGGCGCTGGCGGGGAGGAGGGCCGGGTGCGATATCGTCGAAGCCGAGCCCCTCGGCCCGCAGGGGGCGATGGAAGTGCTCGTCATTGCGCCCTGCACGGGAAACACGCTTGCCAAGCTCGCCCACGGCATCACGGACGGCGCGGTGACGATGGCGGCAAAGGGGCACCTGCGCAACGGTAAGCCCGTTGTGCTTGCCATTGCGACGAATGACGGCTTATCCGCGAGCGCGCCGAACATCGCGGTGCTGCTGAACCGCAAAAACTACTATTTTGTCCCCTTCGGGCAGGACAACGCCGAGGCGAAGCCGGCCTCGCTGATCGCGGACTTCCGCAAAATTATCCCGACGGCCGAGGCGGCGCTGGAGGGAAGACAAATTCAGCCGATTTTGCTGTGAAACGAAAAAAGGCAGGAATTTCCTGCCTTTTTTGCGATGTAACAATAAACTTGCGCGCGATCTTTGTCAATGCTCGCTGAACTTGCTTGAAAAATCCCCCTCGCTTCTTTATACTTTGCCATAGAGAGAAGAGAGGAGGGAGCGCGAATGGACGAAAACCTGCGCGAGACAACAGAGCTTCCGGAGAGCGGAGGGACTGCGCCGAACGAAGAGAATGAGCCCGAGACGAAGAGCATCCGCTTTGTGCCCAGCGCCTATGACCCGCGCGGCATCGAGCAGTGGCTTTCTGAGCGCGCGGCGGAGGGGAAGCTCCTGCTCCGCTACGACGATTTTGTGATCGGCGAGCCGCGCGACTGCCGCTATCATCTGGAGCCCGCCGCGGACGATGACGACCCCGACGAAACCCTGCGCGAAAAGCGCGCCCGCCTGGGCTGGGAGTACGTCTGCCGGACGAAGGACGGCATCTTCTATATCTGGCGCGGTGACAGGACTGCGCACGTCCCCGCGCCGAAGGACTGTACGGACTCCTACGGCTACCGCAGACTGTGCAAAAAGCTGCGCCGCAGCTATTTCCTGCCGATGATCTTCCTGGTGGTGGACATCTGGCTCGTCTATTTCCTTTTTAGTGCCTTGAGTCTCCCGGTGATGTCGTTCCTCACGATGGAAAAGAGCGAGGTCATTCAGTTTGTGTCCATTATCTTAGGCAGTATCCTCGGTATCCTGAGCGAGGCAAAGGAGAGAAAAGAGATGTGGACGCTCAAGCGCGCGATGGAGGCGTGCGAGCGCGTGGAGAAGATGCCGCGCAACCGCTGGGCGAAAGCGGACCGCGCGCTTACGATCATTGCCGGTGTATTGGCGCTCGCGCTGATTTTCTGGCGAGTGGACGATACGGCCTACGGCGACAGCTATGACGAGCCGCCGCTGCCGTATATCGGGACCGAGATGCTCGGCGGCGAAAGGGGATCGGACTGGTATGGTGTGCGCGATCTCTCGACGCTGCTCGGCGGGCACGTGTACTCTGTCGGCGAAACGCCGTATGCGGGAACGATCGACACTTGGATGCAGTACAGCACGGAGCTTGACTTCTACGCCCCGCGTATCTCTGTGCTGGCAACGCCCTTGACACATGAGCTGCGGGACTATTTTATGGAAGACGGTGCGCAGACGCTTTCGATTGACGGCTTTGACGAGGCGTACTACGCAGAATTTATCAAACCAAATACCCGGCTTCCAAATGAACCGGACGATGTCCACCAGTTTCTTATTCTGCGCCGCGGGGGAGAGGTGCTCTACTTCCGCACCGAGGCGCCCGACAGCCTGCGCGAGCATCTGGACGAATTTGCAGACATCTTTAATCAGTACAGCGAATTAGCATAAAAAGAAGTGCGTTCCTAACGGGAACGCACTTCTTTTTTGCTATCTTGTCACTGCTCGAACTTTTTGAGCTCGTCGAGCTGGCCCTCCAGCGTGGTGAACGCCTCGGGCAGCTGTGCGACGGCAGCGTCCGCGCGCTTGAGCTCGTTCGACACGCTCTCACACGTCGCGCCGAGCGTCGAGAGCACCTGCTCGCAGTGCCCTCTGCATGCCGCGATCATCGCCTGCAAACGCTCCCGCGTGGCGGCGTCGAGCGCGTCGGCGCGCTCACGGGCGGAGAGCTCAATGTCGGCGATGTGCGCCTTGACGCGGCCGTATTCCTCGACCTGCGGGCGGAGCTCGTCAAGCTCGCTTAAAAGGCGCTTGCGCTCCTGCTCGGCGGCGGAAAGGCGTTCGGCGTGCTGCGCTTCCAGCTCGGCGATGCGCTGCTCGGCAGCCTCCTCTTTGGCTTTCAGCTGGCGGTCGCAGTCGGCCTTGGCGCTCGCGAGCTTCTGCGCGCCCTCTTCGATCTGCGCGCGCAGCTCGGAGATCGTCTCCTGCGCGGCGGTCAGACCCTTTTTGAGCGCGTCCTGCGCGCTGGACGCGGTCGAATAGGACTCGGCAAACTTGTCGCGCTCACGCTCGGCGGCGGCGAGCTTGTCGCGCAGCTCTGCATTCTCGCGGCAGAGGCCGTCGCTCTCCTGCTCGAGCGCTTCGATCTGCTGCTTGCTCTCGAGCGAGGTTTTTTCGATATAACGAATGACGTCATCGCGGTTGAAGCCGCCGAAGACGGAGCTCTTGAAGGTATTTTCCATGTTTCTCCCACCTTTTCCTTTGTCAAAGTTATGGTAACACAAACCCGCCGCGATGACAAGGAAAAAAGCGCGACCTCTTAAGGCCGCGCTTTTACGGTTTTATCGGAGAGGGAAGGAAAAGCTCTTGCCCTTCTTGGTGAAAGTAAAGCTCTCCTGCTCTTCGCCGCCGGCTTTGGTGCAGCGCACGCGCTCGGCGCTCACGCTGCCGCTGATGTCGCCGCAGGTGACGCTGTCGCTTGCGCGGACGTTGCCCTTGACCTCGCCGCAGCGGACGCTGTCGTTTGCGGACACGTCGCCGCCGACATTGCCGCAGGTGACGCTGTCGCTCGCGCGGACATTGCCCTGCACGTCGCCGGTGCAGTGCACACTGTCGCCCGCCTGCACATTGCCGCCGACATTGCCGCAGGTCACGTCATCGCCCGCGGTCACATCGCCGCCAACGTCGGTGCAGGTCACGCCGTCACCGGCTCTGACGCTGCCGGAGATCGTCGAATCAGTGCAGACGACGGAAAAGTCGCTGTAAATATCCTGCGCCGTGCCGGAAAAGTGCAGCTCGACGGTCTTGCGGATCTCGTCGTATTTGTCGTGGCGGAACAGGCTCCCCTGTTTCGGTTGGAGCAGCCGGTGCCCCTGGAAGAGCACGGCGTGGATGGCGTCGTCATCCTCCCACGGCAGTTCGACCGCGACGGACAAAATCTGGCTGTCCGCTTCCGCTTTTTGGGCGGTTTTTGCCATGCTTTCGCGTCCAAAGAGCTCGTCGAGGCTGAGCTCCAGCGTGTCGGCCAGCAGCGGCAAAAGCTGCAGGTCAGGGCAGCAGACATCGCCCTCCCACTTTGACACGGCCTGATTGCTCACACCGAGCTTGTTTGCCAGCGCCTCCTGTGTCAGTCCTTTTTCTTTACGGCGGCGCAGAATGCGCGCGCCCATTGTCGATTCTTC
>OGYD01002701.1_pt1 | contig 11120 bp, 6 predicted proteins | sample 1576441 | NCBI WGS metagenome assembly OGYD01 (sample SAMEA3541537, study PRJEB24748) | human gut metagenome | biome: human gut; feature: human-associated habitat; material: faeces | place: China | collected 2012 | reverse complement strand
TGTGCGCCGAGCCGCCGGACTGTTGCCGCAGTCACGGCGGTTTTTGTTTTGCGGTCGGACTGGTGTGTCCCCCTCCTTTGCTTTGCAGCTGAGTCTTTTACTTTCATCTGTGAGCTATCTTTTTCGCCTCCTCCGTGTTAGAATGATTTATATAGCCGTGCCGTTGGAAACGGCACATGGCAATTTGCTATGCGTATGCATAGCAAAAGACCGTGCTCCCGGGCGCACGGTCAGAGATGGAATGACCTTCCGAGCGAATCGCCGTATGGCAGAGAGCGCACATGCTCTCATGGGGTGCTCTGTCTAAGGCCATGTGGGTTCGTCAGCGCGGAGAGCGTGCCGTACCGAACCGAAGGAAACTCCACCCGGGTGAAATTATCCTTCTACTATTACTTAGAGAAAAATCGCAAAATCGGAAGGTCCCAAATTATAAACTTTTTGTGAACGCAGAAAGGGTGGTGAGCTCATGTCCTTCAAGGATACCCAGTCTTATAAAGAGCTTCAGGCGGATTGGCGCTGGATACACTCCATGGACCCGGAAGCTGCCGCCGCCGCAGACCAGTGGGTGAAGGAGCACCCAGAGGAGTGGAAGGAACTGGAGCACATGCTCTACTACAGCGAAGCCAACTTTCACAAGCGAGTTGCGCCGGATACTCTGGAAGATGTGGATATCAAACAGCCTCGATCTTACAATCCGGAAGCGTTCCTGCCGGAGGAAGTGCGCAACGCGATCTACGATGATATGCGCTGGTTTGACCGGGCGAAGTATCTGCCAGAGGGATCTGATGAAGACCCGCTCATGTATGTGCGCAAAGAAATTGACGAGGGACTGCGTGAGCTGACTGAACTACAGCGGGAGGTTCTGTTCCGCACCGTCATCAACGGCGAGTCCACCGAATCCGTCGCACAGGACAAACAGTGCTCGTCCAGAAACATCCGGGAGATCCGCGCCCGTGCGCTTCGACAGATACGGGCCAAAATCAAAAGACGTGAAGGCTACGGCAGGCCCGACGTTGCCAGCATTATTTTGCTGTTTATGTTGCTTGTTGGTGTTCCGCTTGCTTGCTGGGGAGAACAGCTTTGGGCCGCATATCCCTGGCTGGAGTCTGTGGCTGCAGTGCTTAGCGCATTGGTTATGGCTGTCATGTTCCAAAATTCCCTTCGCAGAGAAGCAGAAAGGCTGCTGCGCCAGCATTGGGCCAGCCTGAATGGGGCGCAGAAAAAAGAATGACTATGAAAGAGGGAGTGAAGCACTTGCGGTGCTTCACTCCCTCTAACTATGCTTTTTACTCAGTTGAAGCTGCATCAGGATTCTCGTAAGGTTTACCATCCTTGTTATAGGTCAAATTAAATACAAGATCAGACAGCCATTTCTTAAACGAAGGATTATCCTGGAACTGCTTAAACAATTCCATATTGTCCGCCATAATCGAAAAGATGACCTGTTGCAACGCACGTTCGCTTTCCAAGCGCGCACTCTGCTCATCAGAGTTTCTCATGGCATTCTGATATTTTTCGTCCTTAGAGACCATGGCCGGTATCTCAAGGATCTGCCGCCGCACGTTATCCGCATCATTCCAATTGATGTTACCAAACATATCATTGAAATTGGAGAGAATGACAGACAACAAATCCATTTCCGGTTCAACGATATGCCCAACCTTTCCCGCCGGTACGGGAGCCACCTCCGTATCGGCATCTTCCAGGCGAATGGACATGACCTCACGCGCCTCGTTGCGGTAACTTTCGAGGTCGATCGTTTCAAGAATCCCCTGCGAAAGATCGTCCTCTCGCGGAGATGGCAGCTTTGGTATCAGCAAATTAAGAAAGATGGACAACCGTTCCCAGTCTGCGTTACCATACGGCAAAATCGCTCCGAGAAAGCCATAAGTACGCACGAACGCCTTTGCTGCGCTCTTAAATCTAATCTGGTCATCCGTGTCAAGTTGCTTGTAAACGGCAGTGCAGGCATCTAATGTGGGATCAAGTTTGTCGCGATCCGCTCCGTCCAGGTACAAATTGACAAGCCGCTCGACATCTTCGTTGGAGAACACCTGGTATTCCTCCATTGTTGCAACCAGGTCGTATAGCTTGTTCGGATCGGTTTCGCCGGACAGAATCGTGGTGCGGTAATATCGCGAAAATGATTCCTGAATCATCTCCGGTTTGTTGGCAAAGTCCAAGACGAAGGTATCGTACTTTTTCGGGCAGCAGCGGTTCAAGCGGGAGAGCGTCTGTACCGCCTTGATGTCATAGAGCATCTTGTCCACATACATGGTGTGGAGCAGCGGCTCATCAAAGCCCGTCTGGAACATATCCGCAACGATGAGAATGCGATACGGGTCTTTTTTGAACTCCTTCGGTATCTTGGCAGCCGGGAAGCCGTTCAGCCCTGCCGATGTCAGCGGCGGTTCCTGCCCTTGATACTTGTTCTCGCCGGAAAAGGCGATGATCGTCTTATATGGACTGCGCCTGTCCGCAAGGCATTTATTGATGGCGTAATAATATTCGATACAGCGAGGAATGCTGGAGGTCACGACCATAGCGCGAGCCTGCCCGCCGATTTTTCCTTTGGCAATGACTTGTTCGTGGAAGTGGTCTACCATCATAGCCGCTTTCTTGGCTATGGTATAGCTGTCGCTTTCTACAAAGCTGCGCAGCTTCTTCTGCGCCCGCTTCTTATCGAACATCGGGTCATCCTCGACGGTCTTCATCAGCTTATAGAAGCTGTCGATAGGCGTATAGTATTGCAGCACATCCAGAATGAACCCTTCTTGGATTGCCTGTTTCATCGTATAAACATGGAAAGGTCTGTGCTTAATATCGTCACCGTCCTGATACGGAACGCCGAATGTTTCCAGCGTTTTATTCTTCGGGGTTGCGGTAAACGCAAAGTAGCTGGCATTGTTCAGCAGTTTGCGCCCTTCCATCATGGCGTTGATCTTATCCTCGTTATCCATCTCGTCGTCAGAAGCAAGCCCTGAAAGTGCAAGGTTCATCTGCGCAGAGTTTCTTCCGCTCTGTCCGGAATGAGCCTCATCGATGATAATGGCGAAATGGTTATCCTTGTGTTCTGCTCCAATCTGTGGAACGATGTACGGGAACTTCTCAATCGTGGTCACGATAATACGCTTTCCATCTGTAATGGCTTTCGTAAGATCGCCGGAGTGCTCCGCCCATGCGACCGTGTTGCCGACCTGCATGAACTGCTTGATCGTATCCCGAATCTGCTTGTCGAGAATCCGGCGGTCGGTGACTACGATAACGGAATCCAGCATCGGACGACCGTCCTGTTCAAGCCCAATCAGTTGATGAGCAAGCCAAGCGATAGAGTTGGATTTGCCGCTGCCTGCGCTGTGCTGAATAAGATACTTTTTTCCGACACCATTTGTTTTCACATCGGCAAGCAGCTTCGTTACAACATCGAGCTGATGGTAGCGGGGGAAAAGCTGCTTTTCCTTTTTCTTTTTGGTGTCCTCGTCCACCTCGACAACGACCTGCGCGTAGTTTTCTATAATCAGCGTCAGTTTTTCCTTGGTGAGAATATCCTTCCAAAGATAATCGGTCATAAGGCCGTCTGGATTCGGCGGGTTACCTGCTCCATCATTGTATCCCTTGTCAAATGGCAGAAACCAGCTGTCTTGTCTGGCAAGTTTCGTGCAGAACTTGACACGGGCATCGTCTACGGCAAAATGCACCATGCAGCGTTTGAAGGTAAAAAGCGACTCGCGCGGATCGCGGTCATCTTTGTACTGCTGCACAGCATCGTCTACATTCTGCTTTGTAAGTTGGTTTTTCAACTCAAAGGTGATAACAGGCAGACCGTTTATAAAAACGCACATATCAAGGGCCAGCTTCCCGGCATCCTGTGCATAGCGGAGCTGACGAGTCACGCTGAAAATGTTCTTTTCAAACATCTCCCGTGCCTTGGCATTGTTCTCGGTCGGCGTTAGATAAAACATGATGAGGTCGACCGGATACACCTTGATGCCGTTACGCAGCACATCAATGATACCGCGCTTTGCAATTTCGCCTTGCAGGCGGTTCAGGAACTGGCGCTTTTTCTGCTCGGACTTGAACACGCCCAGCTTGTCCATTTGCGACCGCTGTGTATCTTGCAGAAAGCGGAACAGACGAGTCTCATCTATGGCATACTCTTTATTGTAATCGGCGTTGGAGCCTTCCTCATAGCCGTTGTGCTCAACAAGCCATTTTACGATAAGCGTTTCAAGTCCGCTTTCTTTGGTGTTGGTAAACATAATCACACCCCCCATTTTACAAGTTCATTCCAGCGATAAAATCATGAATATTGGTGTACACTACATCATTCAAATCGGGATATGTTTCCAGAACTGCATTTACCCATTCTGGGCCATGACCACCTACCGTCTTAATAAAGCATTCCAATTCACCGACAGGAACGAGGTGTATCCCCGCTTCGCACAAGGCAGAATTCAGTCGTCCATATGCTGCGGTTGCATCTCCTGCGGGCAGTGATCTAAATCCAGATGTTTTCAAAACCTTCCATTTTGACTCTGTGCTTATTACATTACGGATCTCACTAATCTCTCCGCCAGAAAGGTCTTTGGTTGTTGATCCATCCAGTATGCGTGTGATTTCTGATTTCGCAACGCTGCGGACAACAGACTCTTTTGCGCTATGAAGATTCGAAATTATTATTTTGTAATCTGTGCTTACTGAAGTCCAAGCTACTCCAAAAGCTTCAACAATGCCCTTGAAGACAGACTCATCATTCAAGACATCAATATCCGGGACTAATCTTATGCTAATATTAAGAGAACGTAGTGCTTTTACTATCTTAGCCATACGGTGTTTGCCACCGCAATGAATAAATAATGTTTCTGAATATTTCCCTTGCTTTTGCTTTATATGGTTTTCGATGATTGAGTACATTTTGCAATCTGAGTCACTCTCGCATAGCACCACAGTTTGGTGAAACAGGCTGGTCATTATATTAGAATATTTCAGAAGCGGATCTGACCAGATTTCCTGGAATTTCTGATTTTCCAATAGAGAAAACGCATTTGTGTCACCATTTCTGGTTATCCGTATGATTTTTATGCGTTCGGGACTGGCATCCAATAAGCCCTTTATTATTTCTTCACTATGGGTCGAAATAAATGCTTGCTGTTGATCACCAAGAGTTTCTCCAATAATTTGCCCCATAATACGAGCCTGGGGTGGATGGAGGAATGACTCTGGTTCATCAATCAAATATGTACAGAAATAATCGAGCATAAGGTACAGGAGAATACCCGTGAAACTTTTTATTCCATCACCCTGATTTTGAACTTGCTTATACTCGTTCAATATTGCGGCATATGCTTCTTGGCGCACTTGCTCATCTTCGAATTCCCCTTCTAATTTAACCGGTTCACCAATACACAAAGGGATTTGACCGCCAAATTGTGTATTGGGAATCACTTCTGTACCAAAGGCTTTTTTGAAATTTGAAGCCAACCACTTTCTGTAACGCGGCTCAAATGCGGCATAATGGATAGGGTGCTGTTTATCTGCATTTCGTGCAATAGAAGAGGCAGCATTACATATGCTTAATCGGGCTTCGGTATGTAAATTAGCAACAAATAAATCTCGGAAATCTCCAAAGCAAGGCTCATTGGGGAAATTTTGCGCTGTAGTATCCCAATAGTTGATGCTGTGCCCCATAAAGCTGTAAGTAGTATAGCGACCCTGTTTTTTGCCAACAGAAACAGAGTCCAGCAAAGATTCAAAAGGGAGATTGCTTTTAGTTATTATTACATTGGATATCACAACCGATGGCAATTTCTTACCGGTTAAAGTATAAATATCTTTCAACGACTGACTTTTTCCTGCATTATTAGGGCCGACAAAAACGACAATATCATTGCGGTTTATTTGAACTTTTTCGCCAGTATTAAACTCCAATTCGGAAATATAGCCGCCCGCCTTTTCAACAGTCATTACTCCGCACCCTCCTGTTCCTCAATTTCTTCTTCGCCGCCGCCCTCGTTCTCCGTATCAGTGTATTCATCCACAAACTCGTATTCCGGGATATCGATGCCACGGACATCGATTTTGCCAGTGACGGTATCAGCAATAATCTTGTTCTTATATTCTTCCAGCACAGCAACTTCTTCTGTCAGTTTTTTTATCGTATCATCAAACTTATTGTTTAAACCATCTAAATACTCAACAATTTCCATTTGTTCTTTTTTTGAAGGAATTGGTACAACAACACGTTTTAGCGCAGACCAGTAGAGGTTTCTTTGTATAGAGCCAACCCCACGCGAGATTACCAAATATTGGTCAACCATGCAACGAGACCGAAATAAGTAGTTTGCATAATGACTATCAAGGGTATTGTCCAATGAAAGCACAATATATGCCGGACTAACAATCCCAGAATGAAACGAAACGCCTACCGAACCACGCCACGCTTGCTGATTATTCAGAACGAAATCTCCGGGATCAACACGCTGATAGTTGGTCAAGTCCTTGCTTGTTGCGTTAGTTCGTTTCTCCTCTCTTTCAACAAATGGAACCACGCCAGCATCAAGATAGACTGACATTAGTGGCAAATCTATGCAATTGTTAATAGACTTAACCTGTGCAATTGCATATAGCGGAACTGTGTACCATCTTTGTGGAATATCTCCCAACCACTTAACGCCACTATACTTCATGGGCGCATCTGCTGTCAGCCCGCGAGTGATCGCATGGCTTACCATTGACCGCTTCAGCGCATCAATTGCTTTGATTTCTTTTTTCTTGATATTGATCAGCTTATTGATGTTTGAAACCTTCCAGTCCAGAAAGCGCACAATCTGATCCTGCTCCTCGCGGGGCGGGACGGGCAACAGAATTGATTTCATCTCACTATATCTTGTCGTCCATAAATCTGCTACAATTCCACGCCCATTGCGGTAGTATTCCTCAGAGAACGGCTGACTTCTTAGCAGATAATGAACATATCTTTCGCTCAAGCCGTTTCTTGGAGTTAGTACAATATTGATTAAAGAAACGGATCCATCCAATTTCGCTACACCGCATGAACCTTTTCTGTCAGAGCGACTGTTGATAACGAAATCCCCAGCACATACGAGTTTTCGATTATCACCAGCATCTGTTTTGACCGCCGTAGCCAATTGTGGAACAACACCTATCCGTGCAACAGAAAGTGGTGCGTAGTCCTTATCGGAAACTTTTGATTTGCGTTCAGAAAACAATGCGCCTATTTTCGTGCATTGCCAATGTGATGGGAGTTCATCCAGCCAAGCTGCCTGAGCAGGTGTGTAGTCTGCATATTTTTGCATATTATCTGACGCCTCCCATTATCTCCGCCAACAATCCGTCAGCTTCCTGCTCAAGAGAGGAAAGGTTACTCAAAATATCACTCATGTCCCGCAGCTCCACGGGCTTGTAAAAATACTTCGTAAAGCTGATTTCATAGCCAATCTGTGTTTTCTTCTCATCCACCCATGCGTCCGGCGTGTAGGTCAGAACCTCGTTTTTCATAAAGGCATCAACGCCGCCCTCATAGGTGAAGGGGATGTTCTCCGTGTCGCGCAGATCAACATCCGGTTCACCCTCGATTGGCTGCGCGGCCGGGTCTTTCTCCGTGATAAAGGGGCGTACCTTTTTCAATGCGGCGGCTTTCAGCTTGGTAGCCTTGGCAAAAGCGGTCCAATCATCCAACGGTGCGGTTTTCGCAGCTTTTTCAATAGCTACGATCACGCTGTCGTATTCATCCGACTTCTTGAATGTATCCGCCGGAATTGCTCTGTCAGGATACACGCGCAGACGCAGCGGTCGCTCCACCGTCACATTCCAATAACCGAAGTCCTCGTTGTTCAGAATTATGCTGACTTCGCTTTCCTCCATTGCAAGGAACATGCGAACGATCTCCTTGCGGATTTCTTCGGTAAATTCGCAGTTCTTCTTGCCCATATTCTTGCGCAGTGCCGACTTCATCGCCGTTGCGTCGATAAGCTGAATTTTACCCTTGCGGCGATCCTCCTTCTTATTGGAAAGCACCCAAATGAATGTGCCGATGCCCGTGTTGTAAAACATATTCTCCGGAACGGCGATAATAGCTTCCACCAGATCGTTCTCGATCATATAACGTCGGGCATTACTCTCGCCGCTTCCCGCATCGCCCGTGAAGATGGACGAACCGTTATGTACCTCTGCAATGCGGCTGCCGAGGGGCGTATCTTTCTTCATCTTCGCTACATTGTTCAGCAGGAAGAGAAGCTGACCGTCGCTCGTGCGCGGGATCATTGTAAGCTGCTCACCGCCGTCCAGATAAGCGTTGAAACGGCTGTCGAGGATTTCTTTTTTGCCACCCATCTTCTCGGCATCGGTTTTCCAACTCTTTCCGTAAGGCGGATTCGAAAGCATAAAGTCAAACTGCCGTGTAGCATTGCCGTCCAAAGACAGCGTTGAGCCGTAACTGATATGTTCTGCCTGGTCGCCGTCACCCTTGAGTAACATATCTGCCTTACAGATGGCGTAAGTTTCCGGGTTGATTTCTTGTCCGAAAAGGTGGATAGATACATTTTTGCCGCGCCGTGCTGCCAATGTGGTAAGACGATCCTGTGCAACGGTGAGCATGCCACCTGTTCCGCAGGCTCCGTCATAGCAGGAGTAAGTAGCGTCCTTGATTTGATCCGCAATCGGCATAAAGATAAGGTCTGCCATCAGCTCAACAACATCACGGGGCGTCCAGTGTTCGCCGGCTTCCTCGTTATTTTCCTCGTTGAACTTACGGATCAGTTCCTCAAAAATCGTACCCATACCATGGTTGTCCAGACCCGGATGCTTGAGAATGGTCTTTTCTTCATCCTTGTACACTGGGTTCGGACTGAGGTTGATGTCCGAAGATATAAATTTTTCAATGACTGCGCCGAGGATGTCTGCCTCGATCATAGTGTCAATCTGATTGCGGAACTTGAACTTCTCCAGGATCTCCTGCACATTCGGAGAGAAGCCGTCAAGATATGCTTCAAAATCCGTTTTTAAGGTCTGCTTTTTCGCACGGCTGGTAAGGTCACGTAGACGGAACGGCGACGCATTGCAAAAAGCCTGCCCTGCCACATTGCATAGCGCAGGCCACTGGTTATCGATACCTGCCGCATCCAACTTTTTCTTCATATCCAGGACAGACTCTTTGCTATCCTCCAAAAGAGCATCCAAACGACGGATGACCGTCATCGGCAGGATCACATCACGGTACTTGCCGCGCACATAAACATCACGCAGGCAGTCGTCTGCGATACCCCATATAAAACTAACTATTTGATTATGCACCTGATTGTCCATATTTCTTCGTTTCCTTTCTCGCTGTAATAAGGCACCAATGATCATATCCTGAATGGTATCTTACTAAAGTTTCTACCCGTTATTCTGGACTATTAAGATTTCAGCTTATAAGTTCTGTTTCGATTTCCGCCTTCGGCTACGACAATTTCCTCCGCAGTCAGTTCAGAGAGGAGTTTCTTGGCTCGTGTACTTTTGACTCCAAGGAGCTCTGCAATATCGGCACTTCTGGCCGAAATATGATCAGTAAGGTATGCAACGATTTCTTCTTTCTGCCGCGCAGATTTTACCGTCGCTTTTTTATCGTCACTTTTTATCGCCGTTTTTTTATCGTCACTCTTGGAGAATAAGAGCGTTAATGTTGTCCGCTCTGGCTCCAGTTGCTCTGTAATCTCCGGAGTTGTCCAATTTTGCTCGCGCCAGACGCGGAAGATATTCGGAATGCCGCTACCAGCACGCTCACCAATATCAATCAGGTTGAACATTTTCAGCATCGCACCGTTCCGCGGGTCGGATACACCGCCGCTTTTCGCCGCGTCCACCTCAATACGGAAGCTGCCAGGATTGGACATGGTGATGCTGTCCCGCTTTTTAATAATGACCAGTCCCTGCCTGCCATAATAATCGGCATGAACCAGGCAATTTGCCAACGCCTCGCGCAGTGCTTTATGCACATCTGTATCGTCCACTCTGGTACCGCCCTCCATTTTGAAGGGCACTTTGATGTCCTGAATCAGCTTGTTGTAGACCCGGAAATAGAAGTCATACACATTACCGCTCCAATCGCCAGAGGAGGAAATGATACGATCTGTCCAACGGGTATCGGCATCATACTGCTCCTGATAGTCCAGAAAGAATGCGTTGAATTCCCGCACAATATCGTACTCGTTGCCAAACATGAGAAGTCCGGCAGAGGTGGGATGCTTCTTTCCGTCAGAGCCGATGCCCACGGCACCCAGCTTCAGAAGGAAATCTTCATCCTCCAACGCTTCCCACACATGGCCGGGTCGAGAAAGACGCATTCTCTGACGGTAGCTGCGGATGCTCTCCTGGTTGAACACCGTCAAGTCCATTTCGCTCAGAATGAGCATGTCTTGCGTTTTCACGGATGCGTCCCGCACCATGGCCTGATATTCCTCCTTGGTGCAGCGATAGTCGCCCTCACCGTTACGGCGGTATGTGCAGAGCGGATTGCCGTCCACATACACCGGTTTATAGGAACGCTCGGCACGGGGGACATTGATGACCACGATATGATCGCCATCGACCTCTTGCACAAATACATCTTTGGATGACAGCACATTCACGCTGGTCTTGTTGGGATTATTGGCGATGTCCCAGAACTCCTTGATAAGTCTGTCCGGATCGGGCAGATCCACTGTGTGCAAGGATTTATCTGCCCATTCTTCCACTCCCAACAGGATAATGCCGCCGTGGGTATTGGCGAAGGCAGAGTAGGTTTCCCAAATGCTTTTGGGCAGACCGCCAAGGGCTTTCTTCGCCTCAATGCGGTTGTTCTCCCGATATTGCTCGATTTTGGAAAAGTCAATCATGATTTTCCTCCTTTACGAGCTCGATGATATCGCAGAAATCACAGTCCAGAACTTCGCAAATCTTCGTTAAGATTTCCGTACTGACATGCTGGTTCTTGCCCAGCTTGGCAAGGGCGGTGGTGGACATACCGGTAGCCAGACGCAGATCCTTCTTTTTCATGTTTTTATCGATTAGGAGCTTCCAGAGCTTATTATAACAAATCGTCATCGTAACACCTCGTGTCAGAGTATACACTAATACAGGTT
>OGYD01002700.1_pt1 | contig 11121 bp, 16 predicted proteins | sample 1576441 | NCBI WGS metagenome assembly OGYD01 (sample SAMEA3541537, study PRJEB24748) | human gut metagenome | biome: human gut; feature: human-associated habitat; material: faeces | place: China | collected 2012 | reverse complement strand
AACCTCTTTGTTACTTTCTGGTGAGAAAGTAACGCAAAAGCACTTTCACACCGCCGCCCTTTATGGGCTGGCAGTATGAAAGTGCTTTTGCGCGCTTCCGCGTGGACTGCTGGAGCTGGCTGCGTCTATCGGTCGCTTGTGCTGCCGGTCATGCGCTGCCTCTGCCTCCAGCAAGGGACACTCATTATCAGGCCCGAGTCATTTTAGCAAAATTATCTTGCCATTATCATCGATTTTTAGTATAATTTGTTTAAATCCCATCCACAGAAAGAGGTGATTCCCATGGGCCGATATACTCAGTTTAAGCATACCTGCCCACCAAAGTAAAAGGAGGTCTTTACATGAAAAAATCCTTATCGATTATTCTTTCTCTCGCTATGGTCTGCACTATGTCTGCTACCGCTTTTGCAGCCGACAGTTCAACTGACTTATCTGCTATCGCAGACGCAACAATTCAAGTTACGCAAACAACCAGTGAAAGTGGAGCAATTACGAACACCTTTAATAATTTGGACGACTTTGTGAATGCTGTGCACACTGCAAATCCTGCCATTTCTGATTACGAAATTGCAACTTATATTTTGGACTACACCGGTCAAGAGTACCAAGATTTACCCGAAGAAGAAATTCTTTCTTTCCTCACCTATGATAACATCAGCACTTCATCTTCTTATGTACGAGTTGATGATGAAGGAAACACCATCGTTTCCAATTTTGACGCTATTCCTTTAGCCGATTGGACATCAGATGATGGATATATGAAAATCACTACAAATTACAGTTACATCAAAACTGTTGGCCGTGAGAAATACTATTCCGTATGGGCAAGGGGAACATGGCAAGAATATCCTGCTATTGCATTGCAAGACGCCTTTGTTTTGGGCACTTCTGGAACTTTCGATGACAGTTATAGTGAATATGGTTCTGTTTCTCAAACTTTCACCTGTACCAGCGGCTGCACACAAAAAACATACAAAAATCGAAGTGTATCAAGTTCCAACACCATCGATGAAGATTTAAGCTTTGACTATGAACGATTTATTCCTGTAATGCACTTTGTTCCAATTTCTCCAAGATGTGATTATTGCACCGGTGGTGCAAGGGACTATTACTTCAGTGCATACATTCGCTACGGCATGATTGCCGATGAAAGCGTAAATATCCAAGCTGGATACGCACACAAGACCATTGGTTTCGGCGATATTAGCGTTGGAATTGATGTAAACGGCACACCAAGTTTCTCCGCCAGCGTAGCTACCGTAGTCCCTTACGTTGCAAGAGCTGTCACCGTTACCTACTAAAATAAAAGCGTGACCTAACAAAAAAGCTGCAGAGGCTTCTCTGCAGCTTTTTTACTCGTCTTTTTTCATTCTTTTTAGAATGAAAAAACCCATAACCGTTATTGCAACAATAGCTCCCGCATCCGGCCAATTCATAACCGCTCCCATTGTTGCGCCCAAATAGCCTGCAATAAATGTTATAATAGCCGCAATAAATTCCATTGTTACACCTTCATTTCTATTTTCTAAAAATCTTACTCCAAAAACTCTTAGGTCGTTCCAGCTCTACCGAAGCAACAGCACATCCAACCTCACTAGAAAGACGCTGCTGGTGCATCGTTCCGGCATGAAGTGCCTGCGCTGCCTGCACCGTCTGCTGTGCGGCGGTCAGCGCGTCAGTGAGCCGGGTAATGGTCTTAGCCTGCTGCTCGATCTGCCGGTCTTTCACTTCAAGCTGCCCTTGTAGCGTGTCGATGGTGGCCCGTAAAACGCAAACTAAATCGCCAACTTCGTGGTTTTCGGTTTGCGTTTTAGTTTGCGATTGGTTTTCGATTTCAGTTTTCGTTTTTTCAAAAAAAGCCTGTTTTATCAACGCTTCTTGTTGTTCATCAATCGCAAACTGGTTTCCGTTTTTTCGCAAACCTGATCGCAAACCGAGGTTTGCGATTTGCTTATTTACTGCTGTCTTTGATACCCCTATCTCGTCGGCTATCTGCCGGATTGTTTTCATGCCCTCACACTCCCCGCACTATCGCTGGCTGGTGTGTCCGGCTGCTCTGCTATGTATTGTTTCAGATCTTCATCAAGCTCAAAAGGAAGTTTCCCAAGGCGGACGGTTTCTTCAAAAAATAAAATTGTTGCCTGTTCCAAAGTCAGCCCATTTTCTGCAAAAACCTTTTCCGCTTGCTCTTTCAGCGCCACGTCGATCTCCAGCGCAACTTCAACCAACTGCCCCATTCCCATCACTCCAACAGCCGACCATAATCCCGTTTCGCATACACTACACGAGCCACTGTCACCAGCTTTTTTTCTTCATCTACCCAATAAAACATCAGATAATTTTGCACCAAAATTTTTCTGTATTCGTGCTTCAAGGGACGGATCGGCTGGTAAGTCGGGGTTGCATACGGAAAGAGCAGCACACCTTCCGCTGCATTGACCAACTCCCCCGCCAAGCGATCCGCTGCGTCCGGATTTTGAAGTTCTCGGCTGATATACCGCACGATTTCAAGCATATCTTTCCGCGCCACAGGCAGATACTCTAATTTATACAACCTGTTCCCCTCCAATAGCAGCTTTCATCGCTTTCAGCACATCTTTGGAAGAATAGCGTTGTTCCGTCAACTCAGCCTCTCTCTCGGCCTCTTGCAGCTTGAAATATACCTCGCTCTCAAATTGTAGGTTTTCAAACGCCTCCATGCTCAGAACAACCATATCTCCATAGCCATTCTTTGTCAAAAAAACAGGTTGAGCCGTTTCATGCACCGTCTTTGAAATGTCCGCAAAATTATTTCTCAAATCAGAAACAGGTCTAATCATATTCATAACATCAACCTCCTATGTTTTTATTTTAGCATAATTACGCTAAAATATCAACATTCCTCACGTTAATTATTTTTCAGCTTATGTAGACATTTAGAGGTCAAAAAAGTCTTGATTTATGCAGCTTTCCGGGCGCAATAGAGAGGGGGGGTGGTATGTTTACCCTCAGAGCGCCGGAAAAACCCTCCTGGACCGTCCATGGGCCGAAAACCGCCCCTAATCCTTACCATGGCCTAATGCCTCCACCAGCAGATCACTCAACGCCTGTGACGGTCGCACCCGTGCCACCATGTGTCCATCCTCCTGCCACACCGCAGACGGCTCGCTATCCCACCATTTTCGGATTGTCTTGGGATCAAGACCAGTGTCCCGATGACAGTCCGCCTTACGTCCGTCCGGGTGCTTCTGCCTCCACACATGAACTATTTTCTCTGCCGTTGGTCTACCTTCCGCAGATTTCATTGAAATGCCTACCGCTTTCATGTCCTCTTTTCTTCTTCGAGCTAAATACAAATGCTGATCTTGTTTTAACCAGTTTCTCTTATTGACCGGCATAGTCATGCCGGATAGCTTGGCAATATCATCTCTCGGAAAGGTCACATAGTCCTCATTGAACATCTCCAGAGCGCATACAATATCGTCCTTCGTGAAGCGGTTGATGTCCTCCACGCTCATGTCATCATAGGGCTTGAGCAGAGCGAAAGCGTCCCTGCGCAGCTCTGCTTCGTCTATGCCGCACTTTTTAGCGTAGATGGCCAGCGTCATAATTCCGTAGAACCGATGCCCCACCCGGATCTCGTCAGCGATCCGATGCAGCCACCAGTCATATAGATCCCGCTTCACCGTCCAGCGCCCCCGGCGCTCCTTCTTCACCACCCGGCGCTCATACCAGTCTGGGTACTTCTCTTTGGCCTCGGCCAGCGACAGGCGACTCTTTCGCATGAGCGCCTCTATGCGCTGCTGCTCTCCGTTGCTGTCCGGGATATAGTCCAGCAGCTTCTCCAACTCCACCGCACCGCCATACCGATAGGCTACCACAGGATAGTCCTTCCCCAGCTTAGAACTGGTGCCAACCACACGGAACCCCTGCAAAATGCCCTGCATCTGCGGCTCCTTGATGGACGAAGTAAACCTGTTCCAGATCTGCCGGGTGAGGGCGTATTTCAGTTCTTTCAAAATTTTCTGATTCTGCGGGTACATAGGGATCGGCTCCGTCAGCACATAATACAGATGCAGGCCGGTCCCGCTGTTTACCACGAAAGTGGCCTTTGGAATAATATCCTTGTTCATCTGATGCAGCGTGTCCCGGAGCTGCGGCATCCCTACGCCGTCCAGATCAAAAACCATCGCATAGAGATACCTGGCATTCTGCCCCCGGCGCTGCCGGCCAAAATATGAGATAGGGGACATGATCGTAAAGTCCGTGCCTTTGATGTCCTCCAGTTCCCTCAGCTCGTCCGTGATCACATGACGGTTGGCTTTACCATCGCCCTTGATCTCCAGTGCAACGCCGTTCTCCTGCACCACTTTTGACTTCTGAGGGACTACAAGAGCGATACCGTTTCCCTTGGCATCCTCAAAATGCCCTTTGCGTTCAAACGATCCCTCCGGGAAAATCTCCCGGTAAAACTCATACGGCTCCACCGGCTCCAGATATTGACGAAGATGGGCATTTTTCTCCCGATAAAGTGCCTGTTGCCGCTCCAAAGCAGTCTGCTGATCCATAACCATAAAAATACCTCCAGTCCAGAAAAGAAAAAAGAAGCAAAAAAGAAAATCCGCTACGGCGGGGAATCGCCTGCGGGCGGGAAGGGGGAAAAGGGGAGCCAAAGAGCGCCGCCTACGGCGGCTTAAAGAGAAAGTCACCTCCCCTTTTCCCCCTCGCTCCGGGGCATGGAAATGATGGAAAACCTTACAGGTTTACCACATTCCCACACCCCTCCGCACACCCCCTTTTTCCCCCCGACTTTCTCCCTTTCTGAGAGAAAAATTTTCTTTTTGTTCTTGAGCCAAAGTCTCTTAGGGGGGCATATATTATCAATAGGTTTTTCCCTGTTTTCACCTGTTATTATAGCCTGTCCGAGTGCCGGTTGCAAGCCCTTCGGACAGGCTATTTTCACAGGCTCATATCGCCCCAGGAATGACCTCTCTCGTGCTGTTTTTCCTGCCTATAAGTCTGATGCTCCGGCAGCAGATCTCTCGCCTTATCGACGAGGTGAAGAAGCTGCTTCGGCAGGTGACGCTCCAGCATATCCAGTACACGGTCGATTCCCTCCAGCAACCGGTCTGAAAAGCTGCGTTCTTCCTCCAGCGCCTCCTTCAGTTCTTTGTTCTCCTGCCGGAGATTGAAGTTTCGGGTTTCAAGAAGCTCCAGATTTTTCTTCTCCAGTAGCCGATCCATGGTAGAGGGGATTTTCTTCTGCATCTCTGCATTTTCTTTTTCCAACGCAGCGTTTTTCTTCTTCAGTTCCACCACCGCCTGCTTCGCAGCGGCTCCGGTCATGGCTACTTTTTTGAGCTGCTGGATCTGCTCCACGGTAACGCCCTTAACAGCCCCTGTGAGCGTTTTTTCCGGTTGGATGGTATCAAAGTCCACCCGCACCCGTTCTGCGGCCTTCAGTGCCGCCACAGTGCCGGAGAGCGACTTAATCTCTCCCTTCAACTCCGTTTTCTTTTCCTGCATATCTGCCAGCTCCTGCAAAGCTGCCGCTGTCTGCTCCTGCACGGCCTCGGACTCTTGGATCGCCGCCCGGTACTCTGGCAGCTCCATGTGCCGCCGGTTGCTGCCAAGAGAGATAATTTCAAATTCGTGCTGCTGGGCGATTTCCGTCAGCACTTCCTTTTCTCGATCCATCCAAGCCTTCCACTCAGTCTGTTTCTGGCCAACGCCTGTAAAGCCCTGCTGCTTGAGCGCCTGCTTCATAGACACCCTCGTAGACAGCCCCCTCGTCTGCTCCGTTGCCACCGGGATATAGTCTACATGAAGGTGCGGCGTGGCCTCATCCATGTGCAGCACCATGTTGAACACATAGAGATGGGGATTGCGCTCCTGAAAGGTCTTTGCGAACGCTGTCAGCGCCTCCGCTGCCCGCTGGCCGCCCTCCGTACCACAGCCGCAGTCGTTTAGGTTGCCGATCTGAAAGATAGCCTCATGGAACAGCTTCTCCTGTTTGCTCTGCCGGATATGCTCATAGTAGTCTGGGATCTTATCCCTTGTCTTTTTCTTTCCAGCGTTGTACGTCTCCAGCGCCTCGCCGAACAGGTTGTTATAGGTCCGCTTCAGATCCTCGTTGACGAAAACAATATTCTGCTCCGACCGTTCACGATCTACATTTGCTGCGGTGAACTCCCGGTTGTTATGCCGGATACTCCCCTGTCCCATCATTCCAGAAATGGTTGTACCGATACCTCTCACCCTTCCTTTCTTCTGCGCTGTTCTTCTGTGTTTTATCCTGCTCCCATTTTATCATACAGCTACCGATAAGGCAACCTCTTTGTTACTTTCTGGTGAGAAAGTAACGCAAAAGCACTTTCACACCGCCGCCCCGTTGTGGCGTCAGTATGAAAGTGCTTTTGCGCGCTCCCGCGGGTTTTTCTCAATAAATCTATGTTTCACAATCTACAATTTTTTTCATTAAATTGTGTAGAAATTTTTACATTATAGTGATTTGATTATTAATTGAAGATAGAGATTCTATCGTTCAGGCCATACAGGCCTAAATCAAAATTTTCAGGAGGATCATCATGAAAAAGTTTGTATCAATGGCTCTTGCCTTAACCGTGGCGGCTTCTATGGCTGTCCCCGCCTTCGCTGCATCTGAACCTGTTGCTCCTCAGAATGAACCGACAGCAGCGACTGAAAGTGTCTCCCCTTGTATCTATTGGACGGGCACTGCAAAACTCAACACCACTGATTATGTGAACATCACTTCTTCCACCAACATCTTCCCGGATTCCCCCCTGGTCACCAGTGATGCCAACAACCCCGGCAATGTCACGATCCGCGTAATCAATGAGAAGGGTGCCCAGGTCGGAGAAACCAAGACCATCGCCCCCGGCTCCTCTGTCCGCCTGGATCAGATTCCTGCTTTTAGTGGTACTTACACCATCCAGGGTAAGGCAAGCGTAGCCGGAACCTATACCTTCAACATCGACTAATTTCCATTCACTCATCACTTACTGAAATGCCCTGGCAATGCCAGGGCATTTCTTATTTGAACAGAAGCGATGCACCATAAAGAAGCGATATATGTACTGGATAAAACCAATAAAAGAAATATTTTATAGACAAATTTCCGCGTTTCCCGTTATATAACAAAATTATAAGAGCTGCAACAACAATAAAAATCGTTGGCTGATTTCCTGTTGTCACCATATACATTATGAGAAATCCTGCACTTTGTAAAAGTCTACTTTTTCTCAAGAAATATAACATGGATACATAAACAATGCCTTGGCTTCCATAATCGCACTTAACCAGTTCCGCAATTATTGCCATTATTATAACAACACCAAGCTGGCACAATATTTTTGTTACCTTGCTTTTTCTGCCGTCCCCACTTATTTTAAGAGCAACCTTCTCTATAATAACCAGCGTAAGAAGTCCCAAAAACAGTGTGAAAAAAACATTTTGGTATTGCAAGTAAAACGGGAAAGTTCCCTCAGCTATTGAATAGCGACTGAAGAATCCTATATCAAATGGCACTTCTGAGATTAGAGCGAAAGCTAACATTCCTCCAATATACCGTTTTCGATTTTTGGTATAAAAGAAACCTTCCGACAGCAATAAGCAAAATAACGGAAATGCGATTGTCCCAATTCCATTAAGAATATTCTTCTGAAAAGCATCAATTCCATAAAACTGTTCTGTTGACATTCCTCCTGCCAAATACAATGGAAACAGTTTATCATTCATAATGGATTCTAAAAAAATTTTGCTGAAATGATCTATAAGCATGGTAATACAAGCAATTATCTTTATTTTATTCCCTGTAAGACATTGTACTGCCTGCAATCTTTTATCAACTCTTTTTATCATGAATCTTTTCATTCAAATAAACGCTTCCACCAGCTTCTACGCGGTACTGTTTCTCGTTCCTGTTGAAGCTCTTCTCCCTCTCCAGCAACGAGCTGCTGTTGAATGGTACCAGCGTGAAGGGCCTGAGCCGCTACCGCTGTCTGCTGGGCGGCAGCCAACGCATCAGTAAGCCGGGTGATGGTCTGCGCCTGCTGCTCGATCTGCCGATCTTTTACTTCAAGTTGCCCTTGCAGCGTGTCGATGGTGGCCTGTAAAACGCAAACCAAATCGGAAACTTCGTGGTTTTCGGTTTGCGTTTTAGTTTGCGTTTGGTTTTCGATTTCGGTTTGCGATTTTTCAGAAAAAGCCTGTTTTATCAAGGCTTCCTGGTGTTCATCAATCGCAAACTGGTTTCCGTTTTTTCGCAAACCTGATCGCAAACCCAGGTTTGCGATTTGTTTATTTACTGCTGTCTTTGATACCCCTATCTCGTCCGCTATCTGCCGGATTGTTTTCATACTTTCACGAACAGGCCCACAGGACACACGCCCTCAAACCCAGGCGTAGATATGTACCAGCAGCCGGGGCCTGTTGGCTCCCAGGCTACTTCAAGGGTAATCTCGTGCCAGCCATCAGGAAACAAGGCGGTAAAACCCTGCCCTGCGTGTATGCCGTCCCCTTCCAGGAGCAGCCGAGAGTGCGGATCATCGTCTGCCGGATCGGGGAGCTGCAACTGCGCGATCCTCTCTTTATCCCAGCTCATAGACCTTTCCTCCTTCCCCTAAAATAAATCGCTATGCGATCCCGTCCGGGTGAGATATAAAATCAGCTCGTCCCCGTCCACTTCGTAGATCAGCAACCAATCCGGCGTAATGTGGCACTCACGACACCCAGCATAATCCCCGGAAAGTTGGTGATCCCTGTTCTTCTCTGGCAACGGCTCCCCCGCAGCCAACTTTTTAATAATATCCGTCAGCAAAGAAATATCAAAGCCGCGCTTTTTCACGCGCTTCAAATCCTTCTGAAACTTTGTGGTTGGTCTTATGTTATACATCAGCAAGCAGCTCCTCCATCATCTGATCGACATTGGAATAGGTCTTGCCGAGGCTCGGATCGGCTTTCATTCTCTTTACTTCCTTGATTGCTTCAACAGTTTCCGCGTTCGGCACATCGCCGCTAATTTCAAAGGGTATTCTATACTCCCTCACAGCCTTACGCGCAAAAACATTGAACGCCGTTGTCATCGTCATTCCCATATCAGCACAGAACGCCTCAAACTGCCGCTTCAAGTCTGCGTCCATACGAATGTTAATATTTGTATTTGCCATAGGTAGCAACTCCTTTCACTCTCATTATATCCATTGTATAACTTTTTATTTACAATGTCAATATATGTTTCTGACCGTTTACCCAAGCACTGGCCCTTAAACTTCTACCCTGGTATGTTCGCATTTAGAGGACAAAAAAGCCTTGATTTATGCGGCTTTCCGGGCGCAGTAGAGAGGGGGCCGGTATATTTACCCTCGGAGGGCTGAAAACGGCTTCTAAAGCGTAACAGGGGCCTTTCTGGGCCTTATTCCTGGCCCCCATCGTGCAGTGCGTCCAGGATCCAATCGCTCAACTCCTGGGAAGGGGACACCCGCACCGTTATATGCCCATTTTCAAAGCGCACCGCTGGCGGCGGGCAATCCCACCACTTACGGACGGTTTTCGGATCAAGGCCAGTTTCCCGGTGACAGTCGGCCTTGCGCCCCTCCGGGTGCTGCTGCCGCCATTCATAAACCCGCGCCTGGGCCGACGGGCGGCCATTCCCCTCACGCCAATTACTATGAACTATGTCCCGCGTTGCCCTGGCTATCTTCAAATGCTGTTCCTGTTTGCGCCAGTTCCGCTTATTGACAGGCATAGTCAGGCCGGAGAGCTTCGCTATATCGTCCCTGGGGAATGTCACATAGTCCTCATTGAACATTTCCAGGGCGCACACCACATCATCTTTTGTAAAGCGGTTTATATCCTCAACACTCATATCATCGTAGGGCCGGAGCAGCGCAAAAGCGTCCCGGCGCAGCTCGTCCTCGTCTATCCCGCATTTTTTTGCATAAATCGCCAGCGTCATAATGCCATAGAAACGATGGCCCACCCGGATTTCATCGGCGATCCGGTGTAGCCACCAGTCGTAAAGGTCACGCTTGACCGTCCAGCGGCCCCGCCGCTCCTTCTTGACGATCCTCCGCTCATACCAATCCGGGTACTTCTCTTTCGCCTCGGCCAGCGACAGGCGGCTCTTTCTCATAAGCCCCTCAAGCCGCTGCTGTTCCCCGTTGCTGTCCGGGATATAATCAAGCAACCGCGCCAGCTCCACCGGCCCGCCGAGCCGGAACGCCCTCACAGGGTACTCCCGTCCCAGCTTCGAGCCGGAGCCGACCACCCGAAAGCCCTGCAAAATCCCCTGCATTTGCGGCTCCTTGATGGTGGAGGTAAACTTATTCCAAATCTGCCGGGTAAGGGAATATTTCAGCTCTTTCAAGCATTTTTGGTTGTACGGGTACATAGGCACCGGCTCTTTCAGCACATAATACAGGTGAAGCCCTGTCCCGCTGTTTACAACAAAGGTTGCCTGGGGCAGAATATCCTTGTTCATCTGGTGCAGCGTGTCCCGGAGCTGGGGCATACCCACCCCGTCCAGGTCAAAAACCAAGGCATAGAGATACCTGGCATTTTTGCCGCACCGCCGCAGCCCAAAATAGGAGATCGGGGACATAATCGTGAAATCGGTATCTTGCAGCTCCCGCAGCTCGTCCAGCTCGTCAGTGATAGTACAGCGTTTCGCTTTACCGTCCCCCTCGATCTGCAAGGCAATCCCCGTTGCCTTGTCAACCTCACCTTTCGGCACCGTCACCGCAATTCCGTTTCCCTTCCTGTCCTCAAAATGGCCCTTCCTCTCGAAAGATCCTTCTGGGAAGATCTCACGATAAAACTCATACGGCTCCACCGGCTCCAAAAACTTCTCTAAATGCTCGTTCTTTTCCCTGTAAAGTTCCCGCAGCCGTTCCAGGGCTTCTTGCTGATCCGCCATTCCTTACACCTCTTTTCGTACATTCTGCAAACCCATAGGGGGAAAAGGGGAAGCCAAAGAGCGGCCCCTTCGGGGCCTTAAAGAGAAAGTCACCTCCCCCTTTTCCCCCTCGCTCTGGGGCATGGAAATGATGGAAAACCTTTCAGGTTTACCACATTCCCACACCCCGCCGCTCACCCCCATAACCCCCTCCGACTTTCTCCCTG
>OGYD01002697.1_pt1 | contig 11136 bp, 8 predicted proteins | sample 1576441 | NCBI WGS metagenome assembly OGYD01 (sample SAMEA3541537, study PRJEB24748) | human gut metagenome | biome: human gut; feature: human-associated habitat; material: faeces | place: China | collected 2012 | reverse complement strand
TGTGGAGCATCCCGAAGAGGCAGAGATTGCGGAGCATCCCGAAGAGGCAGAAATTGCGGAGCATCCCAATGATGCGGAAAATCCCGGAGACGCAGAGCCGTGTCTTTGGTGCATGATGCAGCAGACCGGGATGCGTGAGGCGGAGCGCGAGGCTTTCTTACAGGCATTTTCCGGTGAGGCATCGAAACGGCGAGGCGGTTCACTGGTGGCGTTCTGTGTGCTCGGAGGTATTTTCGGAGAGGGGATTGATCTGAAAAAAGAACAGCTCATCGGGGCGGTGATCGTGGGAACCGGATTGCCGCAGATCAGCAATGAGCGCGAGATTTTAATGCGTTATTATGATGAGAGAGCGGGGGCGGGCTTTGACTATGCGTACCGCTTTCCGGGAATGAACAAGGTATTGCAGGCAGCCGGGCGCGTGATACGGACGACAGAGGATGTGGGAGTGATTGAACTGTTGGACGAGCGGTTTTTAAAGAGTGATTACAGAGGGCTGTTCCCAAGAGAATGGGAACAGCGCCGGATATGTAATGTAAATGAAGTGGAGCAGATGTTAGCCGAGTTCTGGGAGAGACGGCAGGAGTTTTAAGAATTCTTCCGTGGACTGCGCGATTGGAAGCGTCGGGTTGACTGCGGTGACCATCTGGCGTGCCGGGAGCTTTTCCTTGATCTTTACGATAAAGAGCTCTTTGGACTCGCGGTTTAGGCAGTAATCCGGGATAAACGCGATTCCCAGGCCGATACGTGCCAGATCAATCAGAAGATCGTTGCTGCTCAGCTCGATCTGCGGCATCAGTTCAAGCTGGTGCTGCAGAAAGAGGTTATGCAAAAATTCGCTGGTGGTGCTCTTGCGGTCGAGCATCAGGATCGGGTACTGCAGCAGCTCTTTTAAGTGAACCGGCCTGTTTTCCAGTTCCGGGTAATATTCGCCGTTCGCGATGAAGATATCGTGGAACGAATGAATCGGAATCGTGTGAAGACGGCTGGAAAGATGCGAGTTTGGATAATTGGTCACGATGAAATCCACCTGGCCGGATTCCAGCAGATCGACACACTGGGTCGAAGTCTGGTTTGTCACCTTGATGTGGACATTCGGAAAGGAGCGGTGGAAACGGTTCAGGTACGGAACGAGGAAATAGCGGCAGATTGTGTCGCTCGCGCCGATGCGGAGCTGGCCGCCGCCAAGCGTTCCCGCTTCCATAATCTGTGCTTCACCGCGCGCAATCAGGTTGATCGCAGGCTCTACGTGGCGCAGCAGCGTTTCTCCCTCCGGTGTTAACTGCACGCGCTTTGTACTGCGGATAAAGAGCGTGATTCCAAGCTTTTTCTCCAGTACCTTGATCGACTGGCTGACCGCCGACTGCGAGATAAAAAGCAGCTTGGAGGCCTCGGAAAAACTGAGTGTGGTGGCAACGTAATAGAAAACCTTATATAACTCGTAATTAATATCCAAAATAAGCACCTCTTATAAAATATGATATCTTCACTCTAGCACACTTCCCCGAAAGAATGCAAGAAAAAATCTGCCGGAGCCGTGAACTTTTTCTCCTCTTTTTCGAGTAAGAGAAAATTCACGGTTCCGGCAGATAAGAAAGGGGAATCAGCCAAGCACTTTGGCAATGGCGCTGTCCAGCGTGCGGATCTGGCGCGTTGCAGAGTATCCGTCGAGTTTCGCTGGCGTCGACAGCCGTGGCTCAGACCACCACGCTGACCCTTGACGATGCTGTGCGTATAGCCCTATCCGACAACCCGACGGTGAAGGTTGCCGACAGTGAAATCACCAAGCAGGAGTATGCCAAGAAAGGCACGCTCGCCAACCTTATGCCAACCCTCGACTTCTCAGCAGGCTACAACCGCACGTTGAAGAAGCAAGTGATGTATATGGGCGACATGAAAGGATTCGGTGGCGGCTCTTCGGAAGGCACGGAGGGAGCGGAAGGCACGGAAGCCGCATCGGCGATGCGCGACGGCATCAAGGTGGGAATGGACAATACGTGGTCGGCAGGCTTCGCGCTTTCGTTGCCACTTGTCAACGCCCAACTGTGGAAACAGCTGAGCATCTCTGCCGACGATGTTGAGCTTGCGGTGGAAAAGTCGCGACAGTCGCGCATCTCCATGGTGTCGCAGGTGAAGCAGGCATACTATGCCGTGATGCTCGCCGAGGCAAGCCGCGACGCACTCAAGGAAAACTATGACAACGCAAAGAAGAAATATGACGACATCAACCAGAAATACCAGCAGGGACTGTCGTCGGAATACGACCTTATCCGCGCCGACGTCGCGGTGAAAAATGTGGAGCCAAGTCTGTTTGACGCCGAAAATTCCATTGTGCTTGCCAAATGGCGGCTGAAAGCGCTCATCGGAGTGGATCTCGACATGAGCATCGATTGCACGGGGTCGCTCAACGACTATACCGACCGCCTTTATGACGGCTATATGAAGGTAGACACCACGATGCTTGCCCAGAACTCATCGTTGCGACAAATCGACCTGCAGCAGCGGCAGCTGCTCAAGTCGCGCGACGTGGCGAAGTCCGCTTATTATCCGACGCTCAACCTGTCGTTCGCATACCAATGGAACGCGATGGCAAACGATTTCCGCTTCAAGGACTATCGTTGGAATCCGTATTCAACGCTCGGACTGTCGCTCAACATCCCGATTTTTTCCGGCGGACGCCGCTACAACTCGTTGAAGCAGACAAAAGTGCAGATTGACCAACTTGCCCTCACGCGCCTCGACACCGAGCGCAACCTGATGGTGGGCGTGCGCCAGAGCGTCGACAAGATGCGCACCGGCATACGCCAGTATGAGTCGGCATGCAAAAGTGTCGACCAGGCGCGCAAGGGCTACGACATCGCCGTGAAGCGCTACGACACCGGCGCCGGCACGCTGCTCGAGGTCAACGACTCGCAGCTGGCGCTCACGCAGTCGCAACTCAACCGCAGCCAGGCGGTCTACTCATATCTTGTGGCGCAGGCGCAGCTTGACGAGACTCTCGGCACGGAATACACTTACGAAAAATAAAACAGAACCCCAATGAATATCAAGACACTCAACAAGATTGCCATGACAATGGCTGTCGCCATCGCCGCTACGGCATGCTCCGGCGGCGACAAAGCCAAAGAGGAAAAGAAAGCCGCCGACGGCACAATGAATGTGGAGGTGGCAAAAACAGACTACCGCGAGGTGGACCAGGTCAATTCGTTCACAGGCACTGTGGAAGCCAACGTGACAAACAACATCGCCCCGCAGTCGCCTATGCGCATTCGCAAGGTGTATGTGGAGGTGGGACAGCACGTGTCGGCAGGACAGAAACTTGCCGATATGGATCCGGCAAACCTCGACCAGGTGCGCCTGCAGATGGAAAACAACCATCTTGAGTTCAACCGTGTGGACGAGCTGTTTAAAATCGGAGGATGCTCAAAGTCGGAATGGGATGCCAAAAAGATGGCATACGACATCTCGCGCCGCAACTATGAGAACCTTGCCGAGAACACGCGTCTCATCAGTCCTATCAGCGGTGTCGTGTCGCAGCGCAACTACGACAGCGGCGACATGTACAGCGGAGCCAGCCCGATTTTTGTGGTTGAGAAAATCCGTCCTGTCAAGATGAAGGTCAACGTCTCGGAGTCGCTCTTCACCAAGATAAAGAAAGGCATGAACGTAGACTTCACCCTCGATGTCTACGGCGACGAGGTGTTTACCGGCAAGGTCAATATCGTTTATCCGACCATTGACCCGTCGACCCGCACATTCACCGTCGAGCTTCTGATTGCCAATGCCGACGAGCGTGTGCGCCCGGGAATGTATGCTCGTGTCACTATCAATCACGGACGCGCCAAGCACGTTGTGGTGCCCGACCGCGCCGTGCAGAAACTTGTAGGCTCGGGTGACCGCTATGTGTATGTTGTCAAGGGCGACAAGGCAGAGTACCGCAAAGTGGAGCTCGGACAGCGTCTCGACACCGAATATGAAATCCTCAGCGGAGTGAATCCCGGCGAAACGGTTGTCGTGGCTGGGCAGTCGCGCCTGAAAAACGGCGCCAAAGTGAAGATTGTGAAGAAATAACAAAAGGATTGCCCTATGAGTATATATCAGACAGCCGTCAAGCGGCCAATCACAACAATCCTGATTTTCCTCGGCATCGCCATCTTCGGACTATTCTCGTTGACGCGGTTGAGCATCGACCTCTATCCCGACATCGAGACCAACTCCATCATGGTGATGACCACCTATTCAGGTGCGAGCGCGGAGGACATAGAAACCAATGTCACGCGTCCGCTGGAAAATATGCTTAACGGCGTGAGCGACTTGAAGCACATTACGTCGCAGTCGAAGGAAAACATCTCCATCATCACGCTGACGTTTGAATACGGCATCGACATCGATGTGGCAACCAACGACGTGCGCGACAAACTCGACCGCGTCACCACGCTCCCCGACGGAGCGCAGAAGCCTATTCTGTTCAAGTTCGGCACCGACGACATCCCTATCCTCATCCTTTCCGTGTCGGCAAAGGAGAGCATGACGGGATTGTATAAGATTCTCGACGATCAGGTGGCAACGCCGCTGGCACGCGTGTCGGGCGTTGGATCGGTCTCGATTTCCGGTATCCCCGACCGTGAGATACAGGTGCTTTGCGACCCTTACAAACTCGATGCCTATGGCATTTCGATAGAGCAGATAAGCCAAGTGCTTGCCGCCGAGAATCTCAATGTGCCGGCGGGCACAATCGACATCGGCTCGAATGTCTACTCAATGCGTGTGCAGAAAGAGTTTGCCGACGTCAACGAGATGCTCGACCTCGTGGTGGGCACCTACAGCGGAACGCCGGTCTATCTGCGCGACGTGGCGCATATCGACGACGCGCCGCAGGAGCGCGCCCAGGAGGCGTATACCAACGGCGAGCTTGGCGGCATGATTATCGTTCAGAAGCAGTCGGGAGCCAACTCTGTCGAGATTTCCAAGGCTGTTAAAGCCCGTCTGACACAGATAGCGAAAAACCTTCCGAGCGATGTGCATATCGGCTTGATTGTCGACACGTCCGACTATATCATCAATACGATAGAATCGCTGAAGCACACTATCCTCATCACGATGCTCATTGTCAGCTTTGTGGTGCTGCTGTTCCTCGGACGCTGGCGCGCCACGTTTGTGATTGTGCTCACAATTCCAATCTCGCTGCTTTCGGCGCTCATCTATCTGCTTGCCACCGGCAACACGATGAACATCATCTCGATGAGTGCGCTCTCGATAGCCATCGGTATGGTGGTCGACAACGCCATCGTGGTGCTTGAGAACATCACCACCCACATCGAGCGCGGCAGCCGTCCGCGCCAGGCGGCGATGTTTGCCACCAACGAGGTTGCAATCTCCGTAATCGCCTCCACGCTCACCACTATTGCCGTGTTCCTGCCGCTGACCATGATCAGCGGTATGGCAGGAATCATGTTCAAGCAGTTGGGATGGATGGTGACAATCATCCTGTCGGTATCGACCATCGGCGCCATCACACTGACACCGACCCTCTGCTCGTTGATGCTGCGTCTTGACAAGAAATACAACCTGTTCCAGAAAATGGTGTCAAATCCGTTTGACGCATTCCTGAAAAAAGTGACCGACGGCTATGCCGCGCTTCTCCGCACAGCCTTGCGCCATCGCTGGGCGACGCTTGCCATCATCGTAGGCTTGTTTGTCGCGTCGATAGTGGTGCTGATGCCGCATATAAAGACGGAGTTCTTCCCGCAGCAGGACAACTCGCGAATCGGCATCACCGTGAAGCTGCCAGCCGGCACGCGTCAGGAAACGACGCGCGCTCTTGGTTTCCGCATCTATGAGCAGCTGAAAAGCAACTGTCCGGAGGTGACTACGGTAAGTTTCTCAGAGGGACAGGCCGGCGAGGACAACATCTTCGGCAGTATGCAGGACAACGGCAATAACATCCTGCAATACAACATCAGCACCGTGCGCTCGACGGAGCGCGAGCGGTCGCTCAGCGAGATATGCGATGCTATCCGCCACGACCTGAACCAGTATCCTGAAATCCGCACGTTCAACGTTGCCGCCGGCGGCGGTGGCGGCGGAATTGGCGGCGAGGCGGCGGTGGAGATTGAAATCTATGGCTACGACTTCACTACGTCCGACCGCATTGCCTCCGACGTGTCGGCAAAGATGCTCAGCGAGGACTGCTGCTCGCAGGTGAGCATCAGCCGCGACGAGTATACTCCCGAATACCGCGTCGACTTCGACCGCCAGAAGCTCGCCCTCAACGGACTTAACATGCAGACAGCCGCTTCCTATCTCCGCAACCGCGTGACAGGCAGCGCGCTGACAAACTATCGCGAGGACGGAGACGAATATAAAATTCGTGTGCGCTACGACAAGAAGTTCCGCCAGTCGGTTGAGGACATCGAGAACATAACCATCTACAACAGTCAAGGCAAGGGCATCAAAATACGCGACCTTGGCAAGGTGGTCGAGTCGCAGACGCCGCCAACCATCGAGCGTCGCGACCGCGAGCGCGTAATCACGGTGAAATGCATCGTGGCCAAAGGCTACGCTCTCTCTGATGTGGTCAAGGCAGCCAACAAGGCGATGGGCGAGATAGACATGCCTGCCGACTTCACATGGCAGTTCGGCGGAACGTTTGAAGACCAGCAGGACACATTCACCGATATGATAATGCTCATGGCATTGATCATCGTACTCGTGTTCATCATCATGGCATCGCAGTTTGAGTCGTTGACCTATCCGTTTGTCATCATGTTCTCAATCCCGTTTGCGTTGACCGGCGTGCTGATGGGACTCTTTGTCACAGGCACACCGCTCAGCATCATGGCGATGCTCGGCTTGCTGATGCTTATCGGTATTGTGGTCAACAATGGTATTGTGCTTATCGACTATATCATGCTCTGCCGTGAGCGCGGCCTCGGTCTCGTCAACGCCATCGTGATTTCCGGACGCTCGCGTCTGCGCCCGATTCTTATGACCACCCTCACCACCGTCATCGGTATGATTCCTATGGCAGTGGGCAAGGGCGAAGGTTCCGAGATGTGGCGCGCCCTCGGTATGTCGGTGGCATGGGGATTGTCGTTCTCCACGCTCATCACCCTCATCATTATCCCGACGCTCTATAGCGTGTTTGCCCGCATCGGCATCAAGCGTGCACGCAAAAAAGAGTTGAAAACGTTAAAGAAATAAGACAATGAAAGCAGTATTTATAGCATACAACCAAGCGCACGAAGACGACGTGCTGACAGCGATGCGCGAACTCGACATCAAAGGATTCACCGGATGGCCGTCGCTCGTCGGGGCTGGACAGCGCGGCGGAGAGCCACACCTCGGCAGCCATGCGTGGCCAACGCTCAACGGGGCGTTGCTCACCGTGATTGACGACAGCAAGGTGGACACGTTGCTCAACCGGCTGCGCGACATCGACGCGGCAAGCCCGCAGCTTGGACTGCGTGCCTTCACCTGGGCGGTGGAGCAGGCAATCTAAACGATTCAGAAAACAGCACGCTGAAAAGTGAACCAAAAAAAACGGCATTCCGGACGTTCAACGGCCGGAATGCCGTTCCGCTTTTACGTCACCGGAAAATGGCTATTGGTCACGGCATTGTTTTTATATTTGTGCTGGCTAAGAGGGGATTGCCAAAAACAAATAAGATATGTTGCATAACATATCTTATTTGTTTCACGTGTTCAAAAGATTACTTAATTTAGCAAAAAATAAGCAACTTTATGAGGCTGCAGAAAATATCTATTTTTTACCTTGTTGCCTTTTTCGCTTTGCTGTCTTCAATAGGCAATATTTGGTCTGGCGAGAACTCTCTCGACCTCTACGACAGCCACGCCCGCTTCTACGACTCTATGATCGGCCGGACAACATCCCAAGACCCCCTTGCTGAAAAATACTACCACCTCAGTCCCTACCTCTGGTGCGCCGCCAACCCAATAAAATTCGGAGATAAAAATGGAATGTATTTAAAGGGTATTGATGGAAACCCTGTGTTTTTTGATAAGAAAAGAGGATGGACATCAAATGCCACCCCAAGTATTGCTAAAATTGGTGGCGCTATGATGAGAACCAAACAAGGAAAGAAAATTTTATCCCGAATGATGAAAACTGACTATCCAATCACCCTGCTTATCGACAGGACTTCTACTAGTAATAGAATGGGCGAAATTACCGCAGGAGAGACTTATTCAGATTACACATTTGATGACAACGCAAAGGCTCAAGATTTTAAAGAAGTGGTTATTGTAATTTATGAGAAAGTTATAAAAGACAACATGCAAAATGAAGAATTTTACAGAGATTCTGGCTTTTCAACATCGGATATAATTGGTACTGTAGCAGCACATGAGGGTGAGCACGGGACAAACAAAAAGGCCAATAGTGGTTTCGTGTCAGAGGAAGAAGCCGAGACTAAAGCTCTCAAAAGTGAGAAGAAAGCTATAGATGATTTGAAAAAACGAAATAATAAGGCATCAAGATGAAATTATTTTTTGTTTTACTATTTACAGTTGCGTGCAACTTTTATTTTGAAGCAGCAACCAAAGAAACGCTTGAAATTTTTGATATTATTTCATCATTGGAATATAGCCACTCTTATCCTTTAACTTATAAAGATGTAGAGCCAGTCACAGGTGACACAACTTGTTTGATTATTTCTGATGGAGCTGAATTTTTAGCAACTCCACAAAATCAACGTTTTTGGATTCGTGATTTAAAGACTGGAAAATATTGGAAAAAGGATAATCATGATTTTGATTTGAACTTTGGGCTTTATTCAGCATGTAATAGAAGAATATCACATGGAAGGACATATATTATTGTAATTTACAAAGGCGTTATTACGGTGTATGATTGGCATGATAGTATGGTTTTTGTGTCTATTGATAAAATTTTAAAAGAATTAAAGTATTCTCCTTTAGATAGATTGAAAACTTTAGAAAATGTCTTAAATGCCAAAATATCCACTCATATTTTTGAACAACCATTAATACAGAAAAAAATAAATCTGCGTTAAAATATTAAATATGACCACTTCTCCAAGCAGGCAGATCCCAGATTTGTTGAGCCGGATATTTCAGTTGACAAAAATACTGGAATTTTTTACATTAACGATAAAAAAGAAAGTGTATTGAAATGAAATCATTACCATATATTGTAATCGTCTATATGTTAGCACAGTCCTCTTGTACCCCGAAATTATTAAAAGAATATGCTGGATCGCCTCGTACCTTTTACGAAAAAGATACAGCAGAATTGAAATTAGATATTGACAGTGTGAAACAATATAGCCGTGTATTAAGTTTTTTTGGGGTCAAGAACAATGAAAAATATTGTATTTTCATTGATAATGAAAAGTGTGGCCAAAACTTTAATAAGAGCCGATTTTATGGAATAGTGAGCGCTGTTCGGCGTGTTCATTTAAGCCCTATTGGTTATGGACATTATAAATATTATATGGTTTTCGGAGAAGACACAATTCCTGTAGATTTAAATATACAGTATTATGTTTGCCTAAAACAAAAATGATTGAATCAAACAAAAAGATAATTTTCAATATGGAGGGTTTAACGATGATTGGTATAAAAAATAATAACGGCTTTTTCAGAATCTCAGTAGCTGTTATAATGCTGTTAAGCATATTAGGGCTTAGGATGAGGGCTGCCCCCCATGATACCGTAGACAGTTATAGCGAGACATTTTATGCTTTCTATGGCTTTTTCCCATATGAATTCTACTTTAGTGACAATAGAGCAAGGAGGTTAACCGTTAACTTTTATGGTAAAAACCGCTTAGTTATCGAGAACAATTCGTATGTGTTAGGCATAAAAATTGTGCGAGATAAAGATAGAGGTCTGTTCCCTTTTCGTGACACAATTTATTTTCATGTGATTGACCCTCCACAAAAAGAATTGAGTGTACGCCACAGGCAGATAATAGTTGACAGCGTTACTTCGACAAGGCATATTACTGCCTCTCAAACAGTCCCACCATACAGAGATATAAAATTTGAAGACACCAATATGGTTTTCCCGTTATTGCAAAAATCTGACACAATTTTTGTCAGCAGGAATAATCGACATTTGAGGATAAAAGATTTTGAATTTTCTGTTTACCAATACGTTACTCTGCCTAATGGAGAAGCATTAAAACAGGAGTCTGTGAAATTTCCTCCACAAGAAAGAATGCGTCCCATCATATATAAAAAGTTTTTAAAATGGGTCGAAGAAGAAAAAAGCAAGGACGATGGCTTAGTCCCGGATGAAACCATTCTGAAAATAATAGACAAATATTATGATTGGGATGCTAAATAACAGCATAAACGAGAGAATGACATTTCATAGGCAAATTCACGAATAGCTTTTGATTTATACGAAATGATTAGCAATCAACGAATAGGTGTTGAAGAGCCATCTACAATAAATGCTGAATTTTTGGGCTGGCAAGATGGAAACTCTGTGTGGAGACAAAATTTTTCAAAAGGGCCAGTGCCAATTGATTGGTGAAATATAAAAAAACGAATAAATGATGAAAAAAGGATGTATGTTTAACAAAAAAAACAAAGTAAGTGAGACCATGATATGCAGATATATATATATCACCCTCACCTTGATAGTTGGATTGAACGTTATTGCTTTTCCTTGCCTTTCGTTATTCCCCTTCCAATGGGCGTTAATATTAGGAGCATTATTTATTAATACCTTTACAAACAAAATGCCACTAAAATGCATCACAGTGATAATCATACTACTATCGTCAGTGGCGGTGTTCTTTATGGATATAGTAGGAAGTTTGTTTTTCAATCAAAATGTTTGGTTATTATCATCTTTATCTTTTTTTTCGATTCTGAATATGTTGGTTAGCGTGAAAATCTTGATTGATATGTTGACTTTTTTGTCACTAAAATAACTAAAATCCCTCAATATAAACGAAACGATTTTCAAGCCTTATGAAAAATCATGTCACAGATATGCCCCCTATCAAAGAAACCACTCCATATATGCCCAGAACCACATTTAGAGCTATTATTGATAACAATCCTAAAGGAATAAACATAAGAAAAAATGGAAAATAAAATTTTAAGACTTACTACATCTTCATTGTTTGCTCTTCAAGGAGCA
>OGYD01002688.1_pt1 | contig 11166 bp, 8 predicted proteins | sample 1576441 | NCBI WGS metagenome assembly OGYD01 (sample SAMEA3541537, study PRJEB24748) | human gut metagenome | biome: human gut; feature: human-associated habitat; material: faeces | place: China | collected 2012 | reverse complement strand
CCTTCCCCCTCCACACCGCCACCCTGGGCAACGCCCGGATAGCGGGTCTGGGGGAGGAGACCGGCTCTGTAGAGCCCGGCAAGTGCGCCGACCTCATCGTGACACGGCAGAACCCTCTGGAGGACCTGAAGGCCCTCCGCCATGTGGATGTGGTCATCGCCCGGGGCAAGGTTTACCGGAGTCCCAAGGTCAAAAAAATCGAAAAAGCTGAGCGGGAGCTGGATAAATTCCTGTAAATTTCCGAAAATCGCCCCTCCGGCGGAGGAAAACACTGGAAATACCCCGGCCACCGTGGTAAAATCAAGGCATAGAAATAGGAGGAAAATCACTATGGGACTTTTCAGCAATAACAAAAAACCCTGCCCCCTCTGCGGCAGCCCCACCCCCCGGCTCCTGGCCACCAAGGTGGAGGATATGCCCCTGTGCAAAGAGTGCGCCGGGAAGATCGACCTGCCCGACGGGGCCCTGGACCGCATGACCCTGGCGCAGCTGGAGCAGTACATGGCCTTTTACGAGGAAAACGCCGCCCTGCGCGAGACCTTCAGCGAGGACTACCGCTACGGCTTCGGCCTGCTCAGCGGCGCCCTGGTGGTGGATAGCGCCCACCGCCTGCTGCGCATCAAGTCCTACGATAGCGCGCTGGTGTTCGGCCCGGAGAATTTGCAGTCCTTCCGCATCCTGGAGGACTCCGATCCCCTGTTTACGGGAAACGCCGACGGCCTCACCTGCCACCGCAGCGATGTGCCCGATAAGGTGGAGGCCCTGATCCCCAGCATCGACCAGTTCATGCGCCGCAAGCAGGACTTTGAGCACATGGAGGAGATGCACCGCATGATGGATCGGGACCGGGATCACGACCACGACCATCCCCGTCCTCCCCGGCCCGAGTTTGTGTGTACGCCCCCGGTGCGCAAGTTCCGCCTGGAGCTGACCTTCTCCCATCCCTATTGGAAGAGCTTCACCCAGGAGATCGGCGCCCCGGACTTCAGCAGCCAGTATCCCAGCGCCGAGGACTATCTCCGGGAGTATGAGGAGAAGGTGGAGGCCCTCCGTGAGCTTGCCTCCCGGCTCCAGCACATCGTCAACCCCGACGCCCCCCAGCGCCGGGAGGATGACCCCCAGCCCGCCGCCGCAGCCGCCGCTCCCGCCCCTGCCGCCGACCCGGTGGCGGAGATTCAAAAGTATAAGCTGCTCTTCGACGCCGGTGTCCTCACCGAGGAGGAATTCGCCGCCAAGAAAAAGCAGCTTCTGGGCATCTGAAAATCCGAAGGCTCAATGGGGGGCGCAACCGGGGCTTACCCCACCGGACAAATTTCCTGTAAAGCTGCAAAAAACGGAACGAAACAGTGGGAATTGGCCCTTGACAAATGCGCTTTTCGGATGATAAAATCAAAATAGCGGTGCGATATGCCCGCAGATATAATTTCATACAGATCGGACGATGGAATCGGGAGAGACCGCCCAGGCGGCGCCGAAGGGGAACGCAGAAGCTCTCAGGCAAAAGGACCGATTTCGGACGATACTCCGAAAAGGCCGGACGATAACGCCCGACCACCGAAGGTGCAACCTCCCGCCGGGGAGGGAATCTCTCAGGTAACTCAACGGGGGCACAAGGCCGTATAAAGCGGCTTTGTGTCCCTTTTTGCTGCTTAAAAACCATTCATCTTTTGAGGAGGAACCAGAATGAGCGAACTGAAGCGTACCCAATTATACGATGTCCATGTGGCCGCCGGTGCGGAAATGGTGGACTTCGGCGGATGGGAAATGCCCATCCAGTACCCCGGCGGCATCATTGCCGAGCATCTGTACACCCGCCAGGTGTGCAGCCTTTTCGATGTGTCTCACATGGGTCGGCTGCTGGTGGAGGGCCCGGAGCGCAAGGCCTTTTTGCAGCATGTGCTCACCAGCAATGTGGCTGCCCTGGATGTGGGCCTAGCCCAGTACTGCATCATCCCCAATGAAAACGGCGGCGCCGTGGACGATGCCTACCTGTATATGTTCCAGGAGGATAACTACCTGCTGGTGGTGAACGCCGCCAACACCGAGAAGGATCTGGCCCACCTGCGCGCGGCCCTGCAGGGCTTTGACTGCACCATCACCGACATCTCTGCCGACTGGGCGGCCATCGCCGTCCAGGGTCCCCGGAGCAAGGAGATGCTCACCGCTCTCAACGGCGGCGCCCAGATGACCGAGCCCATGAAGAATGCCCTGGGCACCGTGTCCCTGGAGGGTCACTACGCCCGGGTGGCCAAAACCGGCTACACCGGCGAGCCCCTGGGCTACGAGGTCTATGTGCGCAGCGAGGACGCAGCGTGGCTGTGGAACCGCCTGGTGGAAATGGGCGCACACCCCGCCGGCCTGGGCGCCCGGGACACCCTGCGCATGGAGGCATCCATGCCCCTGTACGGCCATGAGATGGGCACCGCCCCCGACGGCAGTGAGATCCCCATTTTCGCCGTGCCGCTGGCTAAGTTCGCCGTGAGCTTCTCGGAGCAGAAGGGGGACTACATCGGCCGCGCCGCTCTGGAAAAGCAGCATAAGTACTTTGTGAAGTACATGGACCGTGACTTCTCCGACCTGTCCGGCCTGCCCCGGAAGATCGCTCCCATCGCTCTGGAGGATCGGGGCGTTATGCGCGCGGGCATGGAGATCTATCAGGGGGATAAGCTGGTGGGCTGGGTCACCAGCGGCACCATGGTCCCCTACTTCAAGACCGAGGGCGAGGGCCTTTCCACCGTGATCCTGGAGGCCAGCGGCAAGCGCGCTATCGGCCTGTGCTACATTGACAGCGATATTCTCACCGACGACACCGTGGAGGTGGATGTGCGGGGTAAGCGGCTCAAGGCCGTGATTCCCGCCCGGCACATGAGCGTGGGTGCGCCTCCCTTTGCCAGACCTCTGCTCTATGGTGTGGAGGAGGACGAGCATGGTGTAGGCAGCGGTGACCGCACTCCTAAGGCCCTGGAGCTGATACACAAGGCCCTGGAGAACCATATCTGGCGCCAGGAGCAGTGCATCAACCTCATCCCCTCGGAGAACACCCCCAGCCGCGCCGTGCGTCTGCTCAGCGGCAGCGATCCCGCTTGCCGTTACGCCGAGCATAAGAAGGTTTTGGCCTTCTATGAGAAGGAAGTGTTCTATTATCAGGGCACCAAGTTCATCGACGAGGTGGAGCGCCGCCTGGTGGAGGAGATGCGCGCTTACTTCGGCTGCACCGAGGTGGAGACCCGCACCCTCAGCGGCCAGATGTCCAACATGGCCGTATTCTCCGCTCTGATGGACTGGAAAAACCGCGTGGACCGCAAGCACGAGGCCAAGCGCCTGGGCTATGTGATGAATAACCACATCATCAAGGGCGGACACCTGTCTGCCCAGCCCATGGGCGCTCTCCATGACTATATTGCCATCGACCCCGTAACGGAGAAGCCGGCTGTGGTCAACTTCCCCGTCTGCGCCGATAATCCCTATAAGATGGATGTGGAGGAAACCAAGAAGCTCATTGACCGCTATCGCCCGGAGCTGATCATATTCGGCAAGAGCATGGTGCTGCACAAGGAGCCCGTGGCCGCCATCCGCAAGTTCGTGGATGAGCAGAACATTCCCACCACCATCATGTACGACATGGCCCATGTGCTGGGCCTCATCGGCGACCATTTCCAGAATCCCTTTGCCGAGGGCGCGGAGATCGTCACCGGCTCTACCCACAAGACCTTCTTCGGCCCCCAGCGCGGCGTCATCGGCGTGAATTACAAGGAGGACGACCTGAAGTACGGCCTGTGGAAGACCATTGAGAGCCGCACCTTCCCCGGCAGCGTCTCCAACCATCACCTGGGCACCCAGCTGGGTATGCTGATGGCCGCCTATGAAATGAACCAGTTCCGGGATGTGTACCAGAAGGCCGTCATCGAAAACGCCAAGTCCTTTGCCCGCAGCCTGAAGGCCCATGGGCTGGATGTGGCCGGCGACCCCGCCATTGACTACACCGAGACCCACCAGGTCATCGTGTCCGTGGGCTACGGCGAGGGCCCCGAGATCGCCGAGCGCCTGGAGCGCAACAACATCGTGGTGAACTACCAGGCCACCCCCGACGAGGAGGGCTTCACCGCCTCCGGCGCCCTGCGCATGGGCGTCAGCGAGATGACCCGCTTCGGCTTCGAGGCCGCCGACTTTGACCGCCTGGCCGCCCTCATGGCTGACTGCATCCTCCGGGGCACGGAGGTGAAGGAGGAAGTGAAGAAGCTGCGCAGCGAGCATTTGGAGATGTGCTACTGCTTCAGCGATGCCGAGATCGACGAGACTCTGGAGAATCTGGCTGCCAAGCTGGTGTAAAAAAGCGTTACGCCCCGCCTCCGCCGGGGGCGGGGCAGAGAAAGCAAACAATATATTTAATGGAGGTAAAGTATCATGTTGTATCCTGTCGAGCTGCAATATTCCAAGTCCCATGAATGGGTGAAGGTAGAGGACGGCGTCACTGTCGTGGGTATTTCCGATTTTGCCCAGAACGCCCTGGGTGATGTGGTGTTCGTAAACCTGCCCGGTGAGGGTGACAGTGTCACCGCCGGTGACGCCTTTGGCGATGTGGAGTCCGTGAAGGCCGTGTCCGACCTGGTTTCCCCTGTCAGCGGTACCGTGTGCGCCGTGAATGAGGACCTGCTGGACGCCCCGGAGAAGCTGAACAGCGACCCCTACGGCGCCTGGATCATCAAGGTGGAGAATGTGGACGGCAGCGAGGAGCTGCTGGACGCCGCCGCCTATGAAGCCTTCTGCACCGAGGAGGGCTAAGCTATGGGCAGCTATGTTCCCTCTACCGGGACGCAGCGGGAGGAAATGCGCAAGGCTGTAGGCGTAAGCAGTATGCGCGAGCTGTTCCGGGATGTGCCGGAGCAGATGCTCCTCACCGAGCCGCTGCATATCCCCGCCGGGATGAGTGAGCTGGAGGTCAGCCGCACCATGACCGCTATGGCCGCGGAGAATCGTGTGTACGGCACGGTGCTTCGGGGTGCCGGGGCCTACGACCACTATATCCCCTCCATCGTAAAGTATATCCCTGCCAAGGAGGAGTTCCTCACCGCTTACACCCCCTATCAGGCGGAAATGAGCCAGGGACTTCTGCAGTCCATTTTCGAGTACCAGACCATGATCTGCCAGCTGACGGGCATGGATGTGTCCAACGCCTCCGTGTATGACGGTGCCACCGCCGCCGCCGAGGCCGCCGCCATGTGCCGCGACCGCAAGCGCCGGGTGACGCTTATCTCCGGCGCGGCGCACCCCGACACCATCAACACCGTCCGCACCTATTGCTACGGCACCGGCGACGAGCTGCGTGTCGTACCCGTGAAGGACGGCAAGACCGACATGGACGCCCTGGGCGAGATGCTCACGGCGGATGTGTCCGGCTTCTATGTGCAGCAGCCCAACTTCTTCGGCCAGTTAGAGGACGCGGAGGCCCTGGGCGCTTTGACCCACCAGGCGGGAGCGCTGTATATCATGGGATGCAATCCCATCGCCCTGGCCATTATGAAAACACCCCGGGCCTGCGGCGCGGACATCGCCGTGGGGGAGGGGCAGCCTCTGGGCCTGCCCCTGGGCTGCGGCGGCCCCTACCTGGGCTACATGGCCTCCACGGAGAAGCTCATGCGCAAGCTGCCCGGCCGCATCGTGGGCGAGACCACGGATTCCGAAGGCCGCCGGGCCTATGTGCTGAGCCTGCAAGCCCGGGAGCAGCACATCCGCCGGGAAAAGGCCAGCAGCAACATCTGCTCTAACGAGGCTCTGTGCGCCCTGACCGCAGGGCTGTACATGGCCACCATGGGCCCGGATGGTATGGCCCAGGCGGCGGAGCAGTCCATGGCCAAGGCACACTATCTGGCCCGGGCCCTGTGCGCCATTGAGGGCGTGTCCCTGGCCTATACCGGAGAATATTTCCACGAGTTCGTCACCCATATGCCCCGGCGGGAGGCCGTTCTCTCCGCTCTGGCGGAGGGCGATATCCTGGGCGGCCTGCCTGTGGGTGAGGACGGCATTCTGTGGTGCGCCACGGAGAAGGTCTCCCGGGCCCAGCTTGACAAGGCTGTTTCCATTGTGAAGGAGGTGCTGGCAAAATGAAGCTGATTTTTGAAAAGAGCGTTCCCGGACGCCGCTGCACCATTCTGCCCGCCTGCGATGTGGAGAGCGTATCTCTGCCCGACTCCCTGCGGCGCGATGAAAAGCCCGCCCTGCCGGAAATGAGCGAGACGGACATCTCCCGCCACTATACGGAGCTGTGCAAGCAGGTCCACGGCGTAAACTGCGGGTTCTACCCCCTGGGCTCCTGCACCATGAAGTATAATCCCCGCATCGACGAGGAAATGGCAGCCCTGCCCGGCTTTGCGGGGGTGCATCCCCTTTCTCCCGCCCAGGACCGCAAGGGCATGCAGCAGGTGCTGGACACCGCCGCCGAATATCTCTGCCAGATCACCGGCATGGACGATATGACCTTCCAGCCCGCCGCCGGTGCCCACGGCGAGTTCACCGGCGTGCTGCTTATCAAGCAGTATCACGATGCCCGAGGCGATAAAAAGCGCACCAAGATCATCGTGCCCGACAGCGCCCACGGCACCAACCCCGCCACTGCGGCCATGTGCGGCTTCGATGTGGTGAACATCGCCTCCGGCCCGGACGGCTGTGTGGATCTGGATGCGCTTCGGGCCGCTCTGGGGGAGGACACCGCCGGCTTGATGCTCACCAACCCCAACACCGTGGGCATCTTCGACAAGAATATTCTGGAGATCACCCGTCTGGTCCACGAGGCCGGCGGCCTGTGCTACTATGACGGCGCCAACCTTAACGCCGTTATGGGCGTGGTCCGTCCCGGCGACATGGGCTTTGACTGCATCCACATGAACCTGCACAAGACCTTTGCCACGCCCCACGGCGGCGGCGGCCCCGGCGCAGGTGCGGTGGGCTGCAAGGCATTTTTGAAGGAGTTCCTGCCCCATAGCGCCCTGGCGGAGGAGCCGGGTCATATCCAGGTGCGCAGCTTTCAGGGCAACTTCCTGGTGGTGGTCCGGGCCCTGGCCTACCTGCTGGCTCTGGGCAAGGAGGGCATTCCCGAGGCGGCGGAGAACGCCGTGCTCAATGCCAACTATCTCATGGCCAAGCTCCGGGGCACCTACACCCCCGCCTACGACCGGCTGTGTATGCATGAGTTCGTGCTGGATCTCAGCGACCTGAAGAAGGAGACCGGCGTGTCCGCCCTGGATGTGGCCAAGTCCCTTATCGACGAGGGGATCCATCCGCCCACCATGTACTTCCCGCTGATCGTCCATGAGGCGCTGATGCTGGAGCCCACGGAGACCGAGGGCATCGAGACCCTGGACCATGCGGCGGAGGTGCTGCGCAAGCTGTATCATAAGGCCTTTGAGGATGCAGCGTCCATGCACACCGCTCCCCACAATATGCCCATCGGCCGGCCCGACGAGGTTCAGGCGGCCCGCAAGCCCGTCCTGCGCTGGAAAAACACATGATTCACAGGAGGAACTCCTATGTCTGATTATCAACTGCTGGTCATCGGCGCAGGTCCCGGGGGCTATACCGCCGCCCTGCGCGCCGCCAAGCTGGGGCTGCACACCGCCATTGTGGAGCGCCGGGAGGTGGGCGGCACCTGCCTGAATCGGGGCTGCATCCCCACCAAGACCCTGCTCCACGCCTCTCAGGTCTACCACGACGCCGCAAACGGCGCGTCCGTGGGCGTCCACGGCGCTCTTTCCTACGACATGGGGGAGATGTTCGCCTTTAAGCGCAGCGTCAGCGAGAAGCTCCGGGGCGGCATCCTCTCCCTGCTGAAGAGTGCGAAGGTGGATGTGCTTGAGGGCACGGCGCAGATCACCGCCCCCGGCCAGGTCAGCGTCACCGGCGCTGACGGCACCCGGACGGCGTACACGGCGGAGCGCATCTTGGCCGCCACCGGCTCTGTGAATGTCCGCCCGCCCATCCCCGGCCTGGATCTGCCCGGGGTCATGACCTCCGACGAGCTGCTGGAGGGGACGGACACGCCCTATGCCTCCATCGTCATCATCGGCGGCGGCGTCATCGGCGTGGAATTTGCCACCTTTTACAGTCACCTGGGCTGCCGGGTGACGCTGGTGGAGGGCATGGCCAATCTGCTGCCGCAGCTGGACCGGGAGCTGGGCCAGAATCTGGCGCAGATTCTGAAAAAGCAGGGCGTGGAGGTGCTGACCTCCGCCATGGTCCGGTCCCTGGAGCAGACAGGGGAGGGCCTGTGCGTCCATCTGGAGCAAAAGGGCAAGGAGCTGACCGTTACCGGCGAAAAGGTCCTGTGTGCCATTGGCCGCCGTGCGTATTTCGACGGTCTGTTCGCCCCGGACCTGAACCCGGCGCTGAACGGCAAGCGCCTGCTGGTGGATGAGGACTACCGCACCAGCATTCCCGGGGTGTACGCCATTGGCGATGCCTCCGCCGCCGTGCAGCTGGCCCATGTGGCTGCGGCCCAGGGGACGGACTGCGTGGAGCGGATGTGCGGCGGCAAGGGAAGCACGGATCTGAATGTGATCCCCAGCTGCATTTACAGCGCCCCGGAGATCGCCGTGGTGGGTCTCACCGAGGCCGAGGCCAAGGAGCAGGGCATCCCCGCCGTGTCCGGCAAATGCACCCTGTTCAGCAACGCCCGCACCATCATTGAGGATCCGGGCCGGTGCTTTATGAAGCTGGTGGCCCGCAGCGATACCCGGGAGATCATCGGTGCGCAGCTCATGTGTCAGCACGCCAGCGACATGATTTCCCAGCTCAGCACCGCCATGGTGAATCACCTGACGGCCCGGCAGCTTCTCTCCGTTATGCGGCCCCACCCCTCCTTTGAGGAGGCCCTGAGCGAGGCCGTGGAAAATCTGACCGCCAAGCTGGCATAAATCGCAGCAGGCAGGGAAGCGGATGGCTTCTCTGCCTGCTTTTTTAAGATGCTTTTGGAGGTGCTTTTATGGAGACGATACAGCAGCAAAAGGCCGCCCTGCGCCGCCGCCTGGCGGCCCGGGAGCAGGCCATGACCCAGCGGGAAAGGGAGCTATCCGACAGGGCCATTATCTACCATGTGACCCGGACGGAGGAGTACCGCCGGGCCCGCACGGTGTTCGCCTTTGTGGGCTGTGGCCGGGAGATCGGCACCCGGGCCCTGCTGGAGCGGATTTTGTCCGAGGGCAAGGAGCTGTGCGTGCCCCTGTGTACCGGCCCGGGGCGCATGGAGTGCCGCCGGGTGCAGGATCTGTCCGTGCTGCGCCCCGGTTCTTACGGCATTCCGGAGCCGCCCCTGGAGGCCCCGGCGGCGGTGCCGGAGGACATTGACCTGGCTATTGTCCCCTGTGTGGGCGCGGCGGCGGATGGCCGGCGGCTGGGCCGGGGCGGCGGCTACTATGACCGTTTTCTGGCCCGGTATTCCGGCTCCGCCCTGCTGCTGTGCCGGGAAAGGCTCCTGTGCCCGGATATTCCCCGGGAGACCCACGACATCTGTATTCCCGCCGTGATTACGGAAAAGGGGCGGCTCTGGGCCGCCGAATAAGACACCAAAGCCGCACCGGACTCCACCGGTGCGGCTTTGTGCTCTATTCAGCTTTCCTCCGGCTCCCGACCCGCAGGCGGCGGATATCCATGGCGCCAGCTTCTTTTGGGGGGCTTGCATAGGCAGTCAAAGGGCATATCGCCCTTACCGGGGATATGCCCTTTGATTGCCCCTCCGCCCTTAGGCGGAGGGGACTTGAAAGCAAAATATTGCTAACCTTAGTTACATATTATTTGCTAACAGTAAAGCTGCCATTGGCATTTGTGGTGACAGTGTATCCTGCCGGAACAAATGCTTTGAACTGCTCAAGCGTCAGGCCGCTGTTTACAAAAGTACCGCCCATAATGGTCAGTACCGCACCACCGTCAACAACAGGCTTGACAATGCTGCCGCTACGGTAGCAGTAGACATCGATTTTGCCATCCACAGTACCGGTCATGGTCTCGTCAAATGTAACCGAAGTTCCTTCATCCTCATAGCCGGTGTTCTCCCAGTGCATCACATCCAGCGCATACTCGGTTGCATTTCTTGCAAAGATATTGGTATTGCCCTTAATGACCACCTTGCCGCAGTTTGTAGACAGAGCATAGCTCGTACCCTTGCTGTTTCCGGAGGTGTCGTTCGCTTCACGCATATCCAATGTGCAGTTTTCAATTGTCAAATTGCTGTAATTCTGAATGAGGATAGCGATATTGTGGGCAGCATCACTGCCGTGGTTGGCCTTGTAGGTGCCGTTCTTCAGGGTAACGGTGGAGCCTTGCAGAAGCTGCATGCCGTTGGTGGTAGTGTTGGTAGAACCCTGACCATAAGAAACGCCAACGGATTTGCCGTTCAAATCCATGGTGAGAGTGTTGCCTTTGGCGGTTTTGATGCCGCTGATGTTATCCATATTATTGGCAACAGTTACAACGACATTCTTATTACCTGCGGTAGCAAGATCAGCAACAGCGTCCGCAATGGATGCGGCATCCGTTACGGGATAAGTAGCATCCTTATCATAGGTATTGCCGAAGCTGTCCTTTTCATAGGTTACCTGCGTAGCCACCACATTCAGACCGAAGTGGATGGAAGCGGCCTTCTCGGTAGAAATGGCGTTGGCCTCGTTGCCCACCGTTTCGGGCATATAAACCTTCATAATCAGGTAGTTACCAACTTCTCCGGGAGTGAGCAACAGGTCGTGGTCAAGAACGGTAGCATCCTTGAAATTTGCGGTGGCTGTGTAGCCGAGGCCATCATTCCGTGCGGAAAACGCCATACCGATGCAAATATCTCCGATCAGACTTGCTTCTTGGGAGAGAGTCTTTACCTTCAGATAGTCGGACAGCTTGTATTCCTTATTAAACTTGTTGACACCCGCCGTTTCATCAACAATATTCATGTTGATGCTGTACTTCAGCGCCAGATTGCCGTTGTTTTTGAACTTGAGTGCCACGACCTCGGTGTGACCCGGCTCCCACAGCCCCCTTTTGGAAAATGTCGGTTGCTTCATCGAGATCGTTCCAGGTTTCTCCATCGAGAGTGTACTCCACCTCAATGTCCAGATTCCCCGCCTGGATCTTGTTGACCCCGGTGGAGGCGGTGTCGGTGAACCACGCGAAGGTGGCGCCTACGAGCAT
>OGYD01002685.1_pt1 | contig 11183 bp, 9 predicted proteins | sample 1576441 | NCBI WGS metagenome assembly OGYD01 (sample SAMEA3541537, study PRJEB24748) | human gut metagenome | biome: human gut; feature: human-associated habitat; material: faeces | place: China | collected 2012 | reverse complement strand
CGGCTCTACAGCGGCGACACTCGCCCCGGAGGCTTCGGGATTGACGGCGACAGTTGCAGATGCGGTGCAGAAGCTCTCCAAAGACCCTATGTACTGGACAAGCTTCGTTCAGAGCTTCGGCAATTCGTATGACGAGGCGATCGAAAAGGGCGCGACGGAGGACGAGGCGCTTCTGGCAACGCTTCTTTCCTCGACGGCGAACGCCATTGTGGAAGTTGGCGGCGGCGTGGAGCAGCTGCCGGGCGAACTGCGCGAGGCAGGACTTACCAGCAAGGATAAAATCCGCAAGTGGGTTTCTTCGTCTCTGGACGAGGGTAAGGAAGAAGTCGTGCAGGGCATGATCGAGCGGCTTGTCAACAAAGCTGTCTACAATCAGGATGCGCCGTGGAACGACGACACGGGCAAAAACGAAGATGCAGTCTTCAATTTCGACCAATCGTTGAAGGAATTCGGAATGGGCGCAGCAATCGGCGGCATTCTTGGCGGCGGGCAGATGCTGGCGCAGGGCATCGCCGCAAGGGGACAGAGAATCGTAGACCCGACGGCAAGCCCATTCGATCAGGCGGTTCTGGACACCTTGCAGGGCGTGCAGACACCGGAGAATGTGACGCAGGTCAGAGAGCCAACAGAGCTGGACAATATTATTATGGAGACGCAGATGCAGCTGCAAAGCGGCATCAGCCCGGAAGTGGCGACGAATAAGCCGAAAGACGTAAAAAATCTGCTCAATGCGACGAAAGAGCAGATTACCAGATATATTCAGAACGCATTCAACAAGCAGAATCAATATAAGTTCTTGAAAATCTCTGACGTTTCTCCAGAATTGGCGGAAACGCTCCGGGCGGCGGGAATTGAAGTTGAAGGCTACGCACATGCTCTTCGAGATAATGACATCCGGCATGTAGATAATTCACCTGGGTCAAAGTCGAACGATAAGTACAAGGTCACTGCCGAGGTTATGGAGCAGGCACAGAATATCATAGATAACTATGACAACCTGTACCGAGGATACCATATTTAAGGTAGCCTTTCAGCTCATAGTCCTTGTCGAGCAGTTCCACGCGCTGTGTAAAGGTGGCGTGCCCCTCGAAGAAGGTTACAGGCATCTCGAATATGGGGTCCTGCATGGTTTTTGCCCCCGGTCCGGCCTTAAGGCTGCCCTTGAGCTTGGCACCCTTAATTTTGTCCACGCCAAACTCGGCCCTGGTAGGTCCACCCTCGCCAATGTTGGTAGAGTAGATGTGCCAGCCCGGCTGTGCGGTACCAGTAAAAATGATGTCGATGGTGGTGGGATTCACGCGCTTGTACTTGACGCTGAAGTTCACCTGAGCCTGCACGGCCGTCACGGCGGTGAGCAGGAGCAGAAGAGTGAGAGTGAAAAACTTCTTCATTATGTGTGAATTGGTTGATTATGCGTTGGTTACAGTCTGCAAAAGTACAACTTTATCCTTTGATGGCCAAACTTGGTGTTATGGCGTCTGTGCCACAACTTGGCCTTTTGCGAAAAAAGCAGTACTTTTGTGGCATAATAACGAAACTATCAACCCGTTGGCATAATTGGTTAAGGGTTGACGGGTTAACAGGTTGACGGGTTGACGAGCCGGCAAAGGCCAGTCACGCCTCGGCCTGATGGGCCGACAAAGCTCGTGCATGTCTGTCAGTTCGACCACCCGATTCTGCCAACGCGCAATTATCATCACAACTATGTCTGAAAGAAAAGTACGTGTGCGTTTTGCACCAAGCCCCACAGGCCCACTTCATATTGGCGGTGTGCGCACAGCCCTTTACAACTATTTGTTTGCGCGCCAGCACGGCGGCGACATGGTGTTCCGCATTGAGGACACCGACTCCAACCGCTTTGTGCCGGGAGCCGAGGACTATATTATAGAGTCGTTCAAGTGGCTCGGCATCAAGTTTGACGAAGGTGTGAGCTTTGGTGGCGACCATGGCCCCTACCGCCAGAGCGAGCGTCGCGACATTTACCGCAAGTATGTAAAGCAACTGCTCGATGCCGGCAAGGCCTACATAGCCTTTGACACCCCCGAGGAACTGACCGCCAAGCGCGAGGCCGTGCAGAACTTTCAGTACGATGCCCATACCCGCATGCAGATGCGCAACTCGCTGGTGCTCGGCGCCGAGGAAACACAGCGCCTGATTGACGCCGGCGAGCAGTATGTGGTACGCTTCAAGGTAGAGCCCGGCGAGGAGGTGCACGTAAAGGACATCATTCGTGGTGACGTGCGCATAATGAGCGACATTCTCGACGACAAGGTGCTCTACAAGAGTGCCGACGACCTGCCCACCTACCACTTGGCCAACATTGTGGACGACCACTTGATGGAGATTTCGCACGTGATACGTGGCGAGGAGTGGTTGCCCTCGGCCCCGCTGCATGTGTTGCTCTACCGTGCCTTTGGTTGGGAGGACACCATGCCCCAGTTTGCCCACCTGCCCCTGTTGCTCAAGCCCGACGGCAAGGGCAAGCTCAGCAAGCGTGACGGCGACCGTCTGGGTTTCCCGGTGTTTCCGCTCGAGTGGCACGACCCCAAAACGGGCGATGTGTCGTCGGGTTACCGCGAAAGCGGCTATCTGCCCGAGGCTGTAATCAATTTCCTCGCCCTGTTGGGCTGGAACCCCGGCACCGACCAGGAAATACTCTCCATGCAGGAACTCATCGACCAGTTCGACCTGTCAAAATGCTCGAAGAGCGGTGCCAAGTTCGATTATATCAAGGGACAGTGGTTCAACCGCGAGTACATACTCAAAACCGACGACGCGGTGCTCGCCCCTGCCTTTGACGAGATACTCAAGGCCAATGGCATCGATGCCCCCATTGAACGTGTGCAGGCAGTAGTGGGCATGATGAAGATGAAGAAGATTAACTTTATCAAGGAACTTTGGCCCCTTTGCGACTTCTTCTTTATAGCCCCCACCTATTCGGCCGACGACAAGTTTACCCGCAAGAACTGGAAGGAAGGCGCTGCTGCCGACATGGATGCGCTTTACCATCTGCTTGAGGGCCTTGACGACTTCAGCATCGAAAGCCAGAAGGCTGTGGTAGATGCCTGGGCTGCCGAAACAGGCAAAAAGCCTTGGAACCCCTGGCGCGTGTGCCTTGTGGGCACTGGTAAGGGCCCCGACATGTATGAGCTTGCCGCTTTCCTTGGCAAGGAGGAGACCCTGCGCCGCATGAAGGCTGCCATTGAGGCGCTGCACTAAGCAGGTTGGTTGAAGCAGGTGGGCGCGTGAGGCTTGTCTGCTTGTAGGCTCCAGTTAACTATCTTTTGTCGGTCCGTTGACGCTTGGTGGTGTCAACGGACAGCAAAACTCTTTTTACTACAAGATGTATTCACTCGCAATATACTTGATGATGCTCGGCTGCAACATAGCCGCACTCTTTAACAAAAAGGTGCGTACCATGATGCGCGGGCACCGCGACACTTGGCGCATATTGCGCCGCCAGATAGGCACCAGCCGCTATGTGTGGTTTCATGCCGCCTCGCTGGGCGAGTTTGAACAGGGCCGCCCGCTCATGGAGCGCTTGCGGCGCGAGCACCCCGAACGCAAAATATTGCTCACCTTTTTCTCGCCCTCGGGCTATGAGGTGCGCAAGAACTATGCTGGGGCCGATGTGATATGCTACTTGCCCTTCGACACCCCGTTCAACGCCATAAAGTTTGTAAAAATGGCGCGCCCCGAGGCAGCATACTTTATAAAATATGAGTTCTGGCGCAACTACATCGACATATTGCACCGCAACCATGTGCCGGTTTATTCGGTGTCGAGCATTTTCAGGCCCGGCCAGATATTCTTTCGTTGGTACGGCCGCAACTATGCTCGAGTGTTGCAACGCATGACGCACCTTTACGTGCAGGACGAGGCTTCGAAACAACTGCTTGCCGGCATAGGCGTAAACCATGTGACGGTGGTGGGCGACACCCGTTTTGACCGCGTAATAGACATACGCAATGCGGCCAAGCCGCTGCCCCTTGTCGAGCGCTTTGCCGGTTGTTGGCGGGTGCTCGTGGCCGGCAGCTCGTGGCAGCCCGACGAGGACATCATCATCAGTTATTTCAACACCCACCCCAATCTGCGCCTGGTGCTGGCTCCCCACGTGGTGAGCGAGGACCACTTGCGACAGATTGAGAGCAAACTGCAGCGGCCGTATGTGCGCTACTCTACAGCCACGCCTAAGAGTGTGGCCGAGGCCGACTGCCTGATAATAGACTGCTATGGCTTGTTGTCGAGCATCTACCGTTATGCCACCGTGGCCTATGTGGGCGGTGGTTTTGGCGTGGGCATACACAATGTGCCTGAGGCAGCGGTGTATGGTGTGCCGGTAATAATAGGCCCTAACAACAAGAAGTTCCGCGAGGCGCAGGCTTTGCTGGCCAATGGTGGTTGCCGCGAAATACATTCTGCGGCCGACTTTGCGGCCATTATGGACCGTTTTCTTTCGGACAAGGACGAACTCTCACGCGCTGGCCAGGCAGCAGACAATTATATCAAACAAAACGCCGGGGCTACAGCTGTCATTGCAAAGGACACGCTGGGACGGTGAGAGAGGGGGAGGTTATAGGGTTATAAGGTTAGGGGGTTATAAGGTTAAAAAGTAACCTTTGTGAGTTAGGCAAGCAAGGGTAATCTTTTAACCTTCTAACCCAATAACCCTCTAACCCAATAATCCTCTAACCCAATAACCCTCTAACTTCCAAACTCCTTGCCTAACACACAAAGGTTACTTTATAACCTCATAACCTTATCCCCTCATACCCCCCCTAACCCTCTAACCCTCTAACCTCTACTCCCTTGAAAGTACTGCTTATCAACACCTCAGACCACGCAGGCGGGGCTGCCATAGCCTCCATGCGGCTGCTCAAAGCATTGCGCCAGAACGGCGTAGATGCCACCTTGTTGTGCATGAACCGCACACTGCCGGCAGAGCGCACAGAGGTGGTAAGCCTTAAACGCACCCTGTGGCGCAAACTCAAGTTCGTGCTCGAAAGGTTAGAGATATTCGTAAAGAACGGCTTCAGCCGCCAAGGGCTGTTTGCAGTAGACACGGCACGCTTTGGCAACGACATCACACGGCTCAAGGCATTTGCCGAGGCCGATGTCATACATCTGCATTGGACAAACCAGGCCATGCTCTCACTGCGCAATATGCAGAAGATATTGCGCAGTGGCAAGCGCGTGGTCATCACCATGCACGACATGTGGACCTTTACCGGTGTGTGTCACAATGCGGCCGACTGCCAGCGCTGGCTCAGCGGTTGCGGCAAATGTCCGCAGTTGTGCCGTCCTTCGGCGGGCGACCTGTCGGCCAGCACCTACCGCCGCAAGGCTGCCACTTACGCCAATGGCCACTTTACCGCAATAGGGTGCAGCCAGTGGTTGGCCGGCTTGGCCGCACAAGCGCCACTGCTCAAGGGGCAGCGCGTGGGCTGCATACCCAATCCCATCGACACACGCTACTATGCACCAGCCGGCACAGAGGGCATGCCCACCCGCAACGAGGTGCGCGAGGCACTCGGATTGCCCGCCGACAAGCGTTTGCTGCTGTTTACCGCCTTTAAGGTGACCGACCCCAACAAGGGCATAGACTATCTGACCGAAGCCATATCACTGCTCATGCAGGAGCATCCCGACCAGGCCGACAAGGTGGCCATTGTGCTGGCTGGGCATGGAGCCGAAAGTTTGCAATCGGCCTTTGCTGTGCCAGCGTATGCCATGGGCTATGTACAGAGCGAGGAGCGTATGCGGCAGCTCTACCAAGCCTGCGACTTGTTGGTAATGCCCACCCTTATGGACAACCTGCCCAACACCATAGCCGAGGCCATGGCCTGCGGCGTGCCTTGTGTGGCATTCAATGTGGGCGGTGTGCCGCAGATGGTCGACACGGGGGTGAACGGCTATCTGGCCGCCTACTGCAACAGCCTCGACTTTGCACACGGCATAGCTGCAACACTCAATTCGCAAAGCTATGCCGCCATGTGCCGCAATGCCCGCGCCAAGGCCCTGAAGGCTTACGACGAAAAGGCTGTGGCCAAGGCTTATGCGGCAGTATATGCAATGGAGTAGGGCGGCAGCAACCTACTTAATAGAATAATAATGTACTTATCATAAAAATGGAAGAGAACAGTGTGCCTCCTTCCGCGGCACAGACGACAGAAGAAGGCCTTAAAATTACCGTAGCCACCGTGACATGGAATGCCGGTGCGCTTATTGAACGAACCATCGAAAGTGTGGAGCAGCAAACCTATGCCCATGTGGAGCACCTCATTATTGACGGCAACTCGCACGTCGATTTGCGGAAGGCTGCCGGGCAAATCCGCGAGCCGTTAGCATAGTGGTGCTTGACGCCGGACGACCGCTGTACCTTTGCATGAGAAAATCCAACCGGCGAGGAGGCAACGGGGGCGAGATCAGGGAAAGAATGGGATAACCGGAATAAAAGAGGAAGAAGCCCGATTGTATATAGAAGTGGGAATAACGGCTAAAAAAGAAAATCTGCCTGTGAGGGCGATTGACAAAAAAAGCCCCCTGAACCTTTTGACCGTCCAAGGGACTTCACGTGCCCGGCAAAGCGGAATTTTCGGAACGCGAGCCGGATTATAAGGTGGCTTTTAATCGTAATGCATAATTCAACAGATATTTTCCTGAATCGGAAAACTCTTTTTTATTTCCTGTATAGACATACCCGTGGCTCTCATAAAATTTTCTTGCTGCAAAATTTTCTTCCAACACCCACAGGTAAACCTCTTTTACATCGTGACTTTTTGCTGTTGTAAGGAAATGGCGCATAAGTTTTGTCCCAACACCTTCTCCTTGAAAGAACGGATCTACATACAACTCTTTCAATTCCCATATACTGTTTTTACAATCCAGTTTCATCATCCCCTTTACAATCCCGTCATCAAAAACATATATATCGTCCAAAGCTCCTATAACATCCTGATAATATAATGCAAGACGCAATACCGACATTTCATTAAAGGAAACATCATCGTTTTGAAAAATAGGGCGAAAGGCTTTTCTTTTAGAGAAAATCTGTATTTCCGCAAGTCTTGAAGCATCCTTTATCGTGGCAACTCTAATCATTTTTTTGTTTTTATAATTTTGTATTTACATATTATTTTCCCAAAAGTTTCTGTTCTTCACATACTATCCGGCACTGTTTCCAGTATGTTTTTTTCAGAAGCAAATATATAAAAATCAATTCCACAAGGTGCCATGAACGACTTTTTTTATTAAGATTCACAGGAATGTGATATAAAAGAGTTTAACTCCTCCGACGTTCCTTTGCAGCTGCATAGGGTGTCGTGTGTCTTGCCTTGATTTGTCGGGTAACGTCAGGAGCAAAAACGGGAAACGCTATCGGGAGGTAGAAAGGAATGGAAATGGGGTATAAGGGTTATAACAGGTGGACGTCCGCTTAAAAAGGAATTTCTTGTGACATGCCGGGTATGGCATATAACTGGAGAGACGACCTTGCGGAATAAAGCCCCCGAAACCGGCTTTGCAGGTTCGGAGGCTTGTGCCGCATGAGGCTATTTATCAGCGTTTGCCGTGCGCCTGTCCCAGAAGATAGTCTTGCAGGGATTGGTAGCGGTTTTGAATATTAGCGTTTTCATTGAAACCGTTCAGGCAATGAAGCAATGCTTTTTCGAGCGTGATGTATCGGCGGCTGAAAGTCTGTACGTTATCCAAGCAACAGGCTTCCAAAGCGTATTTGAACGGTGCAAAATTTTCAGGTTCTTTCCGAATCCGCACATGCCACAGGAAGAACAACTGAATCGTGAAACTGTCGGATTCACCTGCTTTCATCAAATGTTCTTCATCGAGCAACCGTCGGACAAGCTCCGGGGTAAGCTGGCAATCATTTTTCCGGTAATACATGCGTTTTGCCGTATTATAGGCTGCAAACTGTTCGATGTCCTGTGCCGTCTGCCTGTATACTTCCGAGTAAAATGCACGTACTTCTTTACCTGTAACAACGATTTTCTCGTCTCCGAACTCGTATTCATACGCTTTTTCATCGGAGATTTCCTCTTCTGTTAAGGTCTTGAACCCGTAACATTCCGTTACGATGAACGGTTCTTTTCCGAACTCCGCCAGAGATTCGAGGGCATGGAGGCTGTTGCAGGAGAAGAACATGTCGTTTCCAATACTTTCACCGCTTTCCAGCAGCCGGATTTTTACGTCTTCGGAATCGTTGGTGTACTTCCATACTATCCGACAACTTGCATAATGGGGCTTCCTGCCGTTCGCCTCGACAAATCCGGCAAATCCGCTCTTGATGGCGGCCTTTGTCTTCTCTACATCCGTCAGGACGCTTCGTGCCTTACAGGTTTCGCACCGGCCGAATTGCAAAGAATCGTCGGAAATTTCCGTTATCACTTTGGTGTTGGGGTTTACTGTGGCTTCGCATACTACCTGCGTACCGCCACATCGTGTACATATTATACTCATATCTTGTCAAGATTAAAAATTAATATATCTTTCTATCCGCTATATTGAACTTGTCGATAAGGTTCAGCCAATGGCTGCAATTCCTTTTCAACAAAACAATTTATCCAGATTCTGCTTAAAGCGTAGCATTAGGCGACACTTCCCATCGCATTTACGAACCGACCCCATATAGGCGCATTGACCGCTTGTTTCATCAAACAAAAAACATGACTGCCGGAATGCCTCAAAAATTCTTATCTTAACCTGTTCGTCCAGAACTTTCCCTTCCATAATTTGATTACCATTTGCGTGCATAATACATAAAAGTTAAATTAAACTCCGAGTTATTTATTTCCCTCCTCTCGGAAGCTTTTCAGCTTTCCTTGCCGGGAGAGATTTTACATGCAGATCAGACAGCGGGGAAAGGACGGGAAGGCAAGCAAACAGCCGGGGATTTCACGGAATACCCAACCCGACAGGCGCAGCAAGGAGGGAACTGAAAGGACATCTTCGATTTGGGAAGGCTGCCGGGCAAATCCACGAGCGGTTAGCATGGCGGTACTTGACACCGGACGACCGCTGTACCTTTGCATGGGAAAATCCAACCGGCGAGAAAGTGGCGGAAACGAGATAAGGGAAAGAAGGAGATACGATAGTGGAGTAAAAGGGGAAGAAGCCGGACTGTATAAAAAAGCCGGAACATTGGCTAAAAAAGGAGGTCGTTCCGTGGAAACGGCGTACAGAGAAAGTCCTCTCGAACTTTTACTGTCCGAGAGGGCTTATCGTCTACTCTATAAAATGGTAATGGGCATTTTGGCATTCTCCGTTCGATTGTGTCTTTTGCAAAACGTCATCGACGCTGGAATATCGGCTAAAACAGCCGTTATATATCTGCTTGCCGTCGAGCGTTATCCGTTGCAGGTAACAGCCGCATACTCCGTCACGGCTACGGTCAGCGACAAAATAGAACACGATACCGTTGCTGTACGACAATCGCAATTCCGTATAGTTTATCTCGGTTTTGGGCTGTTCGGTCGGCAGACGGGTATTGAAATAACCCGTAGCCAGCATGACCTGTCCGGCGAAACGCATGGCTTCTGCCCGATATTTTTTCATGGCCGAAGCCACGGGGCTTTCGTCCCGACCGTTTCCGACAAACGATGCGGGCAGGCTTCTGTTCCTGTAAGACAGTTTGAACATGCCGACCTCTTCCTGCACCACGGGCAGGCCGACAGCTTCGTACTCCTCTTTCGTCATTTCGATGAAACGTGTGCGTTCCTCGTCCAGATAGAGGCGGTAAGCGGGTTTCACCCGCTCCCGCTTCTCTTCATATTCCGCCTGTTCCCGTGCGTTCATGCAGTTATAAACGTGTCGGGACACTCTCCGCACCGCATTGACGAAAGTCGGGCTTTTGCATATCCCGAAATGCCGGGCGAAGTCGGGTACAGTCCCGATAAAGCCGTACTCTTTCCAATGATAGGTTCTCATGGCTGTCTGTCCGATTTAATCCACGACCACATATTCATTGATACTGCAGCAAGAATCGGGGTTTTCCTGCGCCCATTCTTCAAACAGAGCCTTGGCATCCTGTTCCGAGCGGACGGTTTTTCCTGCGACCTCGCCAAGCCACGCAAACAGGCTCTCCCTGTCGGCAAAATATTCGCAGAAGTATTTGCCTTTGGCAGTACATAAATCGACTATGTATTTGTCGGTAAAATACTTGCCTTCGCTGTCGTTGGTCTCGTAGAAGCCCATTCCCGGCTCTTCGGTCTGGTAATAATAACGGAGCGATGGGAATTTCTCGCACACGAGGTCGAATGTCTCGTTGCATGGCCCCCATGCCGTCTCCGTCGTAAAGCGGAGGGTTTCGCCTACCATTTCGAGGTTTGCCCAATCTCCCCGACAACTCACCTTGTCCCAGTCCTTGCCCAAGGCATCCACAAGACACCCCAGCCATGATGTCCCGAAGCCGTTTTTCACGGCAGGCGTTTTTCTGTCCTGCAAATCTTTCATCAACTCATAGAGGCTTTTGATTTCCTGCGCGTCGCCCTCTATCACATACGCTGTTGAACACCAGTTTGGCATAATCGTTAATTTTTATTCGTTAAACTTTTTCTTCCCTTTTTTCGGAAGCTGTTCCGGCTTCCTTATCGGGATAGATTTTACATGCAGGCCAGACAGCGGGAAAATGAGGAAAAGGCAAGGAAACCGCCGGGGATTGAACGGAATACCCAACCCGACAGCGCAGCACGGCGGGGACCGAAAGGTCATCTTCGATTTGGGAAGGCTGCCGGGCAAATCCGCGAGCCGGTTAGCGGAGCGGTACTTGACGACCGAATGACGCTGTACCTTCGCATGGGAAAATCACACCGACAAGGGAGTGCGGCAGGGAGCGATAAGAACGAGAATAAATAAAAAGGAGAGGTGAACGGGATATAACGGGTATAGAATATGGACTTGAAAAGGAAATTTTTCGGTATAATTATAATAAGGTGTTTCCGGACACGAGGCCGGGTAGCCGTCTTGTCTCTGCCATAACCGAAAGGTCCAGCGAACAATGAATAACGCAGCATCGTTCAGCAGTCAGAAACAGTAACTATGCCGTCGTACTGATTTACGACAATGCCGATAAAATAAGGAAAAGCCGAAAAGAGGGGCTTGCCTTCTTTCCGGCTTTTCGTGAAAGTCCTATTATCCGGGCTTCCCGTTATTCTATACGGTCCAGCCTGCGG
>OGYD01002683.1_pt1 | contig 11184 bp, 6 predicted proteins | sample 1576441 | NCBI WGS metagenome assembly OGYD01 (sample SAMEA3541537, study PRJEB24748) | human gut metagenome | biome: human gut; feature: human-associated habitat; material: faeces | place: China | collected 2012 | reverse complement strand
GAAGAGGGACTGCATGGTAAGTGCAGTCCCTCTTGTGCATTATGTTACAGCATCCCGTGCCGACGCTGCTCGGCTTCCAGCTCCTGATTCAGAGCCGCCTTGCGGTGGTCCAGCAGGAGGTCTTTGTTGTACTGGAAATACCGCTCACAGCCGTTTTCGGCGATGAACGCATGGGCGGCGGGCGACAGGGTCAGCTCGGTGACGAAGACCACCATCTCCTGACTCTCGGCAAAGGCCTGCTCCATGAAGTCGAAGGCCGCCTCCAGCGCGGCGCTGGCCCTCTGCTGGGCCGTGTCGCGGGCCTCCGACAGGGTGCCGAACTGCTCCCGCAGCACCTTGAAAGCGGCGTCTGCGTCCGGCGCGGCGGCACGCAGCAGCGTTTTCTCCCAGCCGCGCAGGGTCTTGGCAGTCTGCAGGCGGGCTTCCAGCGCGGGCTTGTCCAGCAGACCGGCGGTGCGCTTTTTCTGGGTCTCGGCCTCGTAGTCGGCGTACATGGGTGGTTCTGAAGGATTGGTACGAATAAACAAAGCCCTAAAATCTGCCTCCATTCCTCCGCCCATCACTCTTGAATTACAGGAAGTATCTTTAAACGGTACTATAGTCCCCTTCAATTCCCAATCAACGATGGAAATTCCTTACAATTTCTCCTCTCTACAAATACATACACAACTAGAAGGAGAAAATGTTTTTCACAAGCGTATATATCGGTTCCGCATAAAAGGGTTAAATAAAGAATACACGGAAACATCCCGTCCTCATCTTATTTTGCACACCATCTCTCCGGGTAATTACAGCATAACTGTTCAATGTACCCAAAACGATGGGAATTGGAGTTCTGAATTCACGTTACTGAAATTTACCGTTCTTCCTCCGTGGTGGCAGCAGTCTTGGTTCATCCTAATATGTGCAGTCATCATTATTCTTTCCATTATCTATGCCATACGAGCCCACGACCAACATCTGAAACGAAAATACAAGGAACAAGAACGTACCATCTATAAGGAAAAGGTAAAAGCGTTAATCAATATCAACCATGAACTACGCACTCCTTTAACCTTAATCTATACACCGCTGAAACAACTCACAAACAGCAAGCAAATCCCATACGAACTCCGTAGCAAGCTATATGGTGCATTCAAACAGGCACGCCAAATGAAAAATATCATTGACATGATTCTGAACATGCGCAAAATGGAGGTGGAGAAGAATATCCTGCGCATGTCTCCCGCGCCTTTTAATGAATGGCTGCAAAGTATCCTGAATGATTTCAAGGATGAACTTTCATTACGTAACATTTCGTTGATATTTGCTCCCGATACTGCTATAGATAGTATGTATTTCGACCATAGCCAATGCGAAATCATTATAAATAACCTCTTGACAAATGCCTATAAATTCAGCGAAGAAAACTCTACCGTTACAGTTTCCACTTATCTGGAAGGCAACGGGAGCCGCATCCGGATAACTGTAAAGGACGAAGGAACAGGACTTCAAAAAGAGGACATCGCCAACTTATTCACCCGTTTCTATCAAGGCAAACATAGCCTGCAAGGTTCAGGAATCGGCTTGTCATATGCCAAACAACTGGTCGAAATGCATGGAGGCATTATCGGAGCACAAAATAATGAAACCAAAGGAGCGACCTTCTTTTTCACCTTACCGTATAGACAGGAAGCCGCCGACATTCAATCCACACCTCAAACCTATTTGAATGACGCATTACATCTATCAGCCGACATAGATCGCAAACAACCTCAACAAGACAGCATAGAGAAATTCCATTCTATTTTAATAGTGGAAGATGATCGTGACTTATGTAATTACCTGATTTGTAATCTACAAGTTCTGTTTGAAGAAGTATATGAAGCCCATGATGGTATGGAAGCACTCCCTATCCTCACGTCACGACGTCCCCAAATTGTATTAAGTGACATAAAAATGCCTCGCATGAACGGCTTCGAACTATGTCGCTATATTAAACAAAAGCCTGATTTAAACTACATGCCCGTAATCTTACTTACCTCCTGCGTTGATGACACCAGTATGGAAGAAGGATACAAAATGGGCGCAGAAGCCTATATTACCAAACCGTTCGATATGGATATGCTGTTTATTCAGATACAGAATATCATGCATAATCACAACTTCATGAAAAATCACTATGCCACCATAGATATCCCTATACAAAAACAGGAGAACCTGAATTATATCAATGAACAGCTAATGATCCAATTTAACCGCATTATCAATGAAAATATCAGCAATGTAAATATGGACGTTAATTTCATAGCACAACAAATGGGAATGAGCCGTGCATCACTCTACAATAAGACTAAAGGGATGATGGATATGGGCATCAGCGAATACATCATTAAATGCCGTCTGGAATATGCACGTAAATTATTAGACACGACCACATTATCCATTGGCGAAGTGGCAGAACAGACAGGATTCAAACACTCACGTAATTTCAGTACTGTATTTAAGAATATAGTGGGAATGAGTCCGTCTGATTATAGGAAAAAAGATTCCCGACCTTCTTGCAAATAGAAGAATCGGGAATACTCCATACTATGTTAAATTTAGGTTAGATTAGGTTGTCAGTCTTTGTATATATTCCGGATAGGATCATCATACTGCACTTGAAGACGCAACAATTCGTCTTTCAGTTCTTTTGTTAATTTTTCCGTTCCGGGTTGTCCGTAGATATTATGCATTTCCATACGATCTTCCTGTAAATCATATAGTTCCCAACAGTCTATGTCATTATAAAAATGCATCAATTTATAACGATCTGTACGTACACCATAATGACGGCGGACAGCATGTTCAGCCGGGTATTCATAAAAATGATAATACAATGACTTACGCCAATCGGAAACTTTCTCTCCTTTCAGTAAAGGCAGGAAAGAAACTCCGTGCATATCCGATGGCACCTTCACTCCTGCAAGGTCCAATATAGTAGGGCCATAATCAATATTCTGTACCATTTCATCAATATCACCTTTCTTTCCACCCGGCAAACGGACCATCAGAGGAGTACGGAAAGATTCTTCATACATAAAACGTTTGTCAAACCAACCATGTTCCCCCATATAGAAGCCCTGATCGGAAGTATAGACAATCATCGTATTCCCCATCAATCCATTTTCTTCCAGATATTTCAAGACACGCCCCACATTACGGTCTACAGAATGAATAACTCGCATATAATCATGCATATATTGCTGATATTTCCATTCCGCCAAGGCTTTACCCGTCAGTTTATCCTTTTTGAATCTGGCAATGATAGGATCATAGTGCTTATCCCAAGCAGCCTTCTGTTCCGGGTTCAGAGCATTATACATATTTCTGCCCGCTTCTTCCAGTCCTGTCGTGGTATGGATCTCATTCTCCTTATCCGCCATTTTCAGGTCATACACCAAATCCATATCCTTTATAATACTCATTTCCTGCTTGGATGCAGGAATTCTACCTTCATATTTATCATAGAAGTTTTCGGGCATCGGATAAATCACATCATCATACAAGTCAAGATCACAAAGATCGGGCATCCAGGTACGATGAGGAGCCTTATGATGAATAAAAAGACAGAATGGTTTACTCTTGTCCCGGATACTGTCCATCCAATTTATTGCTAAATCTGTCACAATATTGGTAGCATAACCTTCCCGTTGTACCCGTTCACCATTTTTAATAAATTTCGGATTATAATAATCTCCTTGTCCTATCAGGATGTCCCAATAATCGAATCCTGTAGGTTCAGATACCAGATGCCATTTACCGATCATAGCAGTCTGATAGCCATTAGCCTGAAGCAATTTCGGAAAAGTCTGCTGACTACCGTCAAATGTGGTGGTATTATCCGTAAATCCATTGGCATGACTATGTTTACCGGTCAGCATGCAGGCACGGCTGGGACCACTCAGAGAGTTTGCTACAAAGCTGTTTGTGAAACGGACACCCTCACTGGCTATCCGGTCAATATTGGGCGTCTGCATATAACGTTGGTCATAGGCACTGATCGTCTGATAAGAATGGTCGTCACACATGATATAGACTACATTCATCGTTTTTTTTACCTCTTCAGATTTCTTTTCTTTGCAGGAAGACAGCGATGACAACACCACTGCTCCCGTCAAAGAATATAATAACACAGGTGTTACTCTACTCATATCTTTTTTTATTAACATAATTCCTACCATCCAGGATTTTGTTCCCACATACCACCGGTCAAATCTCCTAACATACGTGTCTGAATGGGTAACAGATAGTCACGGTTGACATTAAATTTCCAACCCGATTCATATCCTGCGGGATTCGTAGGTATAATATAGCGCAACGGATCCCCGGGCTTGCCTGTCAGGAAAAGATTATTTCCCGAAGCTTGATCATAAATTAACTTATCACCATATACAGGATGGTTCTCAAGATTACTTCCCACAAAGAGCGCACCTTTCGGCCATTTGCCCACTATTAATTCGTCCGCAGCAGCCCAGCGCATGATATCTTCCTGACGGCGTCCTTCACAGGCTTTTTCAACCCGGCGTTCACGACGTACAGCCTGAATATACTTATCAAGATTGCGGAAACCATAATCAGCTTCCTGATTATACTCCCTGTCAAAATCCACCGGAGGCATACCTACACGGTCACGTAAAGGTTGCAAGGCATCAATAATTTTCTGCGCATTCCCCACACCATCCAGTTCAGCCAGAGCTTCTGCATAATTCAGCAGGATATCTGCATAACGGAACTGAATAGCCGGTGTGGCTCCCTTGAACTCGGCATCCAGACTGCCCGTATAATCAATTTGCACATGTTTTAATAAAGAATAACCAGTCATATTCTGATTATAGGATGAAGTACCAATCAATGGCGGTACAACATAATAAGGAGCCTTGTCATCCGGACGTAATTGCTGCCCCGGCATACAAACAGTCTGTGACAAACGCGGATCACGCAAAGTCGGCTGCAATTCATTCCCGAACACCTTTTTCGCTTCAATCCGCTCATCACCAACAAACGGTTTACCATCAATTGTCAGATAATCATCCACTAATGAAGCCGTAACACCTACACTCCCTCCTCCTTGATTTAAGTAACGGTTTACATTATTACCAATCTGATCTCCATCATACTGTTTATACCAAAGTACTTCCGGATTACCCGATAAATCTGTAGTCTGAAACATCTGACGATAATCATCCAATTTGTTACCAGTATTATAAATGGCCCATACGCCACGATCCATCACTTCTTTTGCAGCTGCAACAGCCTGATTAAAATAATCGCGAATTTTTTCATCGGTCACCGTAGAATCAAAAAACTTATCATTTTTCGCTTTATGGTATTTTTCCCAAGTTCCTTCAAACAAGGCCACTTCACTTTTCAAAGCACGCGCCACATCTTTATGAATCCGCATGGTAGCACTATTGTTCTGAGTATTGAGATACATCACCGCTTTATCCAGATCAGCCAAAATACTGTCGGCAATAATCGTGCGGTTAGCACGAGGCAATTTCATTTCTTCCATATTAGGATCAAGCGGAGTGTTCACCCACGTCAGGCGCCCATAGCTGATAAACATCTGATAATAATACCATGCGCGGAAATAATAAGCCTCACCCACATACTGATTATAATCAGCAGATCCTTTTTCCACACAATTATCTAAATTACACAGCATAAAATTTAAATTACGGATAGCTGTATAATTTTGCAGTTTGACCGCACTACTCAATGTCGTTTCACCTGCCAAACGGGTACTAACCGAACTGGAAGCCATATTATCACTATGTGTATCTGCCCCGGCAATATATTGTCCACCACCGGCATCAAAACCTTGCGCACGCATTCCATCACCAAAGCTGACATAGTCATATTTATAATTACCTGTCTGATAGAATTGATCCAGATAATTTCTCATTTCCCCCGTACTTGCAAAAGGAATCGTCGTAGACAATACCCCTTCAGGCATCTTATCCAAATCATAGCAACCGGTAAGACCTAACATCAAAACCAGACCCAAAAATATATTTCTTTTCTTCATAATATTCATCAAATTATAAGTTAACAACTAGACCAAAAGATATCACCTTGTTCATAGGATAGTTCTTTCCACCTTCAGCCGTGTAATCATTCTTGGTAAAGATAGCTTCCGGGTCAAACATTCCTTTCAAAGTGGTAAAAGTCAACAAATTCTCACCAGAGAAAAACACCTGCACTTTCTGTAAACCTACCTTTTTTGTCCATACGGCAGGGATATCATAACTCACTGTCAGATTTTTCAGACGACAATAAGCACCACTCTGGAGATAACGGTCACTAAGCGTCATTGTCTTATTACGGAAAGGAACCACTCCTCCTGCTGTATGAATATAAGGTTTTGGATAATAAGCCCCTGTATTTGTCTCACTCCAATAATCCAAATGCTCTTTAAACACCGTCACCTGCGCATAAGGTCCGCTTCCCCAAAAATAAGCTCCCGTACCAGGATCCCAGTCCCGCTTAGCGACCCCTTGGAACATAGCGCTTACGGTTACACCTTTCCAGCTAATTGAACCGTTAATGGTATATTGATAACGAGGAGTGGTATTACCGATTACTGTCATATCACCCATATCATCCAAGGTATTAAGCCCATTATTGATTTTCTTATCCCCATTCAGGTCACGATATTTTACATCTCCCGGCGTCCAAGGTTTACCGCTTATAAAAGACAAATCATAGGTATTATTATACTCATCCGCCTCTGCCTGAGTCTGGATCAGTCCGTCCGCCCGATATCCCCAAATTTCACCAGCTTTCTTTCCTTTATACCAATTATCTTTAGGATTTGTTCTAGTCCCTTCATATTCAGTTACTTCAGCAGTAGCATCCGAAAGAGAACCGCCTATGCTATAGTCAATATCCTTTCCAATTTTTCCACGATAACTCAGCACCAATTCCCAACCACGGTTACGCATACGGGCATTATTGGTTTTAGGAGCGTCTGCACCAAAGAAATCCGGGAAATCCACCGTAGGTCCTAACATATCCTTCGTATCACGTTGAAAAACATCAAAAGAACCGGTCAACGAATTACCAAAGAAACCGAAATCCAAACCTATATTCTTACTCTCCACTTTTTCCCAAGTCGTATTCGGGTTGACTACGGCAGGGGCCTTAGTAAAGATGTGGCGTCCATCAGAGAATATATAATTTCCCAATTTATCATTCAAATCCATAGTAGCGGCAAAAGTATAAAGGGCCGCACCCGCCTGATTACCCAGTAATCCGTAAGAAGCACGAAGTTTCAAGTTGGAAACTACATCGGCTATTGGCATCATAAACTGTTCCCGGGTAATATTCCATCCTAAAGATGCAGATGGAAAGAAGCCCCAACGATTACCTTTGGCAAAACGTGACGATCCATCATATCGTCCATTCAATTCAAGAAGATAACGTCCGTCATAATCATAATTCACACGTCCGAAAAAGCCACGGGTTGCCCAACCATTACGAGTATCGACTACCGTCTTATCACCGGTTCCCATACCTACATTAGGATTTGAAGTTGAATAAAGTCCGGTAATCGAGTTCTTCATATAACTATAGTCATTATTTTCTTCCTGATAACCTGCCATTACGGTAAAATTATGCTTGTCTCCCAAAGTAAAGAGATAATTCGAATATAAATTTATAGATTGGTAGCGAGTATGCGCATAATAACGGGTAAACTTGCCATCGGGTGATACACCCAACTCATCACGCACACCTTTCGAAGTACTCACCCCGTCAGCCCCATAAATTAACGGGCTCACGTTCAATGCCTCATATTCCAAATCCATCAATTTATATGTATAATCAAAAAAGATAAACCAGTTTTTCACAGGTTGGATATCTAAACCTGCCGTTAAACTAAAACGGTCACGTTGAGTATTTGTATACGTACCACTCTGCAAATAAGGAATCATAGTCAGTTCTGTAAAATGCCCATTCGGATCAATAGGAGCAACTGTAGGACGGAAACGTGCTAATGAATGATAAAAGCCTTCACTAAGCCCTCCGTCACCAAAAGGAGTATCCTCATCGGAATGCATAAACTTCGTATTTACTTTTACCTTCATCCAATCGGTAATCTGAGAAGAAATATTAGCGGCAAAATTATAACGGCTGAAATCCATATCGGCATAACGGAGAATACCATCTTCCGAATAATAACCACCAGAAATATAATATTGTGCTTTTTTGCCACCCCCACTCAAGCTAAGATTATGATTTTGCTTGAATGCCCAATCCTTATAATGCAAATCGAAATAATTAGTATTTCCTACTCCTAATTCTGAATTTTCGAATGCCGGGTTCATATTAGAATTTTTAGGAAGCTCGAACCAAGGATCCACACTACTGGGATCTTTAATATATTGCTGTAATAAACCCATTTTTTCCTCACTATACAAACGAGGAGAACCTGCATTAATACATCCGGCATTCCAATACTGAGCAAATTCATAGGAATCAACCATATCAGGCAATACAGTCGGCGTACTCCAACCTACGTTTCCTTGGTAATTTACACGCATTTTACCTTCCTCACCTTTCTTGGTAGTGACCAAAATGACACCATACGCCGCACGTGCACCATAAATGGCACAAGCAGCAGCATCTTTCAATACAGAAATACTTTCAATATCATTCGGATTCACGTCCGAGAGACTCATTTCCACTCCATCAACCAAAATATAAGGATTCGCATTATTATCCAGATTGCCTTGTCCGCGCAAAGTCAATGTACCACTAGCTCCCGGACGGCCCGTATTTGAGTTGCTCACCAACAACCCCGGAACCATCCCTTGCAAACTCTGTGTGGCATCAGCTACCGGACGACGTTCCAATGCATCTCCTTTCACTGAAGACACAGATCCGGTAAGATTCACTTTTTTCTGTACGCCATAACCTATTACAACAACTTCATCCAACGTTTCGGTATCCTCAGCCAATACAACACTGAAACTAGTCCTCCCATTAATAGGAAGAGTTTGTGTAGCATAACCAATGTAAGACACAACTAAACTTCCTTTGGAAGGAACATTAGAAAGCATAAAGTTACCATCCAAATCGGTTATTGTACCGTTTGAGGTTCCTTCAATTAAAACACTGGCCCCAATTACAGGCTCCTGACTGTTTTTGTCAATTACCTTACCACTGATAGATAAGGATTGGGCCAACACCTCCGATGAGAACAAAAACAGGATAGCTGTCACCAATCCAAGGATTGAAAGCAGTTTTGTTTTTTTATTCATAATAAAAGAATTTAAGGGTTAATTAGATTAAATCTGTTGCAAATATAAACCTCCTCCCCTTGCCTGCACCTCTTTATTTGTCTAATTAATCTCTATATTTGTCTAGAATAGTCCTCATTATCTACCTCTTAGACAAAAAGAAGACCTGAATACTTCCGGATATACCTCATCACCGGAAGACATTCAGGCCTTCTTTCTATATGTTAAAAAAAAGATTATTTTGTTTCCATACTCATCGCTATTCCTTTTTCTAAGCCACGAAGCTCGGCAAGGCCACGCATACGTCCCAAACAAGAATAACCCGGATTTGTTTTCTTGTTCAAATCATCTATCATCTGATGGCCATGATCCGGACGCATAGGAATAGATATTCCACGACGTTGCTGCACTTTCAACAAGTTCTTAACTACATGATACATGTCCACATCACCCTCCAGATGATTCGCCTCATAAAAGTTCCCTTCAGCATCACGTTGGGTACTGCGCAAATGAACAAAATTGATACGGTCTCCCCAACGTTCCATGATACCCGGCAAATCATTCTGTGCAGATACGCCAAATGAACCACAGCACAGACAAAGTCCGTTTGACGGATTAGGTACAGCTTCCACCAACAGCTTGAAATCCGCTTCCGTACTCATAATGCGCGGCAAGCCCAGAATAGACATAGGCGGATCATCCGGATGAATAACCAGCTTTACTCCCATTTCATCGGCTACCGGACAAATTTCTTTCAAGAAGAAAATCAAATTATTGCGGAGCTTGTCCGCATCAATATCCTTGTAACGGTCCAGTTCTTTTTGGAATTGCTCCAATGTAAAACTTTCCTCCGAACCGGGCAATCCTGCAATCATATTTCGTGTCAGACGATGAATTTCTTCCTCATCCATTTGTGCCAGACGCGCTTTTGCCTTTTCTATCTCTTCGGCCGAGTATTCCTTTTCGGCTCCCGGACGTTTCAAGATGAACAGATCGAACGCTACAAAAGCAGCCCGCTCAAAACGCAATGCCTTGGAACCATCGGGCAACGTATATGCCAGGTCCGTACGGGTCCAATCCAGTACAGGCATGAAGTTATAAGTCACAATATAGATACCACATGCTGCCAGATTGCGCAAACTCTGTTTATAGTTCTCGATATATCTCAGATAGTCTCCTGTCTGTGTCTTAATATGTTCGTGTACGGGCACGGACTCTACGACACTCCAAGTTAATCCTGCTTCTTCAATCAATTTCTTGCGCTTCATTATTTCCTCTACTGTCCATACTTCACCGTTGGGAATATGATGTAAGGCATTGACAATACCGGTTGCTCCGGCTTGTTTGATATCCCACAATGATACGGGATCATTCGGTCCGTACCAGCGCCATGTTTGCTCACATAAAATCATATCAAATAAAAAAATTGAGAATTAAAAACTAAAGACTTGTTACATGGCAAATGCATTGAAACCACCATCTACTACGGCTACTGTACCGGTTACAAAGCTGCTGGCATCGCTGATGAGATACTGGATGGTTCCACACAGTTCCTCTGCTTTACCGAAACGTTTGAACGGAGTCTGGCGAATCACATCATTACCACGCTGAGTATATGTACCATCTTCGTTTGTCAACAAAGTACGGTTCTGTTCGGTCAGGAAGAATCCCGGAGCAATGGCATTCACGCGGATGCCTTCACCAAATTTCGTAGCCACTTCATTGGCCATGAACGCAGTGAAATTAGAGATTCCCGCTTTTGCAGCCGCATAACCACATACACGAGTCATCGGACGGAATGCCGCCATAGAAGAGAAATTCACAATAGCCCCTTTCTTCTGCTCCACCATCGGCTTCAAAAATACCTGTGTAGGCAGAACTGTTCCGGTAAGATTCAGATTAAGCACTTTTTGAAACT
>OGYD01002682.1_pt1 | contig 11187 bp, 10 predicted proteins | sample 1576441 | NCBI WGS metagenome assembly OGYD01 (sample SAMEA3541537, study PRJEB24748) | human gut metagenome | biome: human gut; feature: human-associated habitat; material: faeces | place: China | collected 2012 | reverse complement strand
CGGTCGGGACAAGACTTGCCCGCTACCGCGCCCAGCTCGACCTCGTCCAAAGACGTGCGCCGGATGACGAGTGAGGAACGCCCCTCCGTGCTGGAACGTCTGAAGGGCTACAAGGCACAGTTGGATCAGCAGCAGAAGTCTGCCCCGACCAGGGAGTTAAAAAGGAGTAAAAAAATGCGGTAATTTTAAGTTATGCTTAAAATTACTTGCAAATCACGAAATATAAATTATCATGGAATTATAAGCTTTATTAGGGAGGGAATATAATGTCCATTATCGTAAGTGTATATCTAAAAGAAGGCATTGTTATGAGTGCGGATAGCCGGTTAACAGGAATCACCCCTTGCAAGGATGGCGTCAGGGACCAGTACACAGTGAGTGATAACGGTCAAAAACTATTCCTGATCAAAAATGGGAATATTGGGATTTCGAGCTGTGGAGATCAAACTCTTGACGGTAAGACAATTGCCGATTTTATTCGTTGCTTCGAACTGGAAGAGGTACGCTCCGAGGATACTGTAAGCGACGTTGCTAACAAACTTGCTGCATATGTAAAAGGTAAACACGCAGGAATTGTAATATTCCATGTTTGCGGATATGTCAATAGTGAGCGATTTGTGTATAGAATCATAGATTCCGATGAGCAGCATGATATTACTTCGGAAATAGATGTACCGGGACAATGTGCTGCAGTATGGAATGGCGAGCCTAAAGTCATTGCTAACTTACTGACAGGAGAACACGCAATCCCCATTGAATGGCGTTGCATGCAGTTAAAGGATGGCATTGATTTCGCCGAATTTTTGGTCGATGTTACTTGCAAAATACACCGGTTTCAAACCGGTATAGGTACTTGTGGAGGCCCTATTGACACACTCCTAATAACAAAGGACTATTCAAAATGGATTAAGCATAAAATATTAGCTCCATAAGAACACGGCCCTGAATGAGACCATCTCATTCAGGGCCGCTTTTTACATGAAAGAGGTGAACTGCCTGAAACAAACATCCCAGCAAAGCAGCCTTATTTTCCGTCTTTTCCTTTACATTCCAGTCATCTGGGCGGCGCTGCTCATTGCTCCGTCCCTGGGCGGTGGCCTGCCGGATCTACTCTCCAACCTGACTTCCGCCTTGGAGCACCCGTTCCACATCCAATGGACAGACAAGAGTCTGTTGTCCATTCTCGTCTGCACCGGCGCGTATCTCATGGGGCTGTGTCTCTATGCTTCCGGACAGGGCAGGACACGGGACGGCGAGGAACACGGCTCTGCCGCATGGGGCTCGCCCCGGCAGCTCAACGCACAGTTCCGTCAAAAGGAAAACATCTGTGAGCCGAAGTATCATTCCCACAGTGTATTCCGCAGGCGTTTTTGCCAGCTTGTATCCGCCCCCTGCACCACGAACGCTCTTTACAAAGCCCGCTCTTGCAAGAATGGATATTATCTGTTCAAGATACTTGTCGCTGATGTCTTGTCTTTCAGCGATCACTTTGATAGGCACATATCCGCTCTGCTCATGTAAAGCAAGGTCAAGCATAAGCCTCAGTGCATATCTTCCCTTTGTGGATATTTTCATCAGCGTCAGATCCTTTCATAAATCCTATAGAAAATCTATGATTAATTATATATCATATTTGTAAAAATGTCAAGCAAAAACCACCGCAAAGGGCGTATTTACAAAAAACTTCTTTTTACCCTCTTTATTTTTCTCAAAAAGTAGTGTATAATACAATTAAGTATACAAGTTCACAGCAAAGAAAATAAAGGGAGGTCAAAAGCTATGAAAAACAAGCTTAAAGTAAATATTTATAACCGTACATACAACCTGCTTTCCGAAGAGTCGCAGGAGTATACCAATAAACTTGCGTTGGTGATAAATTCAAAGATAAAAGGCATGATGAAAGCTATCCCGAGCCTTTCCGTTCAGGACGCCGCAGTGCTGACAGCACTTGATTGTCTTGACGAGCTTAGCAAGGCAAATCAGAATATCGAGAATATCCGCACCCAGATAAAGGACTATGTTGACGACGCAGGCAGAGCAAGAAGTCAGGCTGACGAAGCTCAGAAAGAAATAAGAGAGCTTCAGGCAAAAGTCCATGACCTTGAAGAACAGCTTGAAGCACGCACAGTTGTAAAAAGAGAGCCTGAGGACGAAGTTATAAACGCAAACGAGCTTCTTTCGCAGGAGATAAAGAACGCTATCGAAAGACCTGTCCACCCTAATCAGCCTAACAACGGCAATTTTGTCGGCACAGTGAATTACAGACCCGAGGGAGGAAGCCATTAATGGCTCACAAAGCTGAGATACTTGCCCCCTGCGGTTCTTTTGAAGCTCTCGAAGCCGCCCTTAGAAGCGGCTGTGACGCAGTTTATCTCGGGGGAGAGAAATTCTCCGCCAGACAAAATGCCGCCAATTTCACAGATGAACAGCTAAAAGAAGCCGTAAGGCTCTGTCACCTGCGAGGTGTAAAGGTCTATCAGGCGATAAACACTGTTGTCTTTGACGAACAGCTCGAAGAGTGCAAGAAAGCCGTCAAGTTTGCCGCAGAAATTGGCGTTGACGGACTTATCACCCAAGACCTGACCCTTGTAAAAATATGCCGTGAATGTTGCCCCGACCTTGAATATCACGCCTCCACCCAAATGACCATCCACAGCGAAAGCGGTGTGAAAATGGCTAAAAAGCTCGGTTTTTCAAGAGCCGTCCTGTCAAGAGAGCTTCCCGAGCATACCATAAAAGACCTCACCACCCTTGGCATCGAAACAGAGGTCTTTGTCCACGGCGCACTTTGTATGTCCGTGTCAGGTCAGTGCTATATGAGTGCGTTGATAGGTTCGAGAAGTGCCAACAGGGGACTTTGTGCTCAGGCTTGCAGACTGCCCGCGCAAGGGGATAAGATAACAAAGGGGCAGGAGCGTTATGCCCTCTCTCTGAAAGATATGTCCTATGTTGATAAGCTCCAAAGGCTCGAAAAGGACGGAGTTTCCTCTCTGAAAATAGAGGGCAGAATGAAGCGCCCCGAATATGTTGCGGCGGCAGTGAACTGCTGTAAAAATTCTCTCGAAAACAAGCCTTATGACCTGAAAGCCCTTGAAGCGGTCTTTTCCCGCGGTGGCTTTACAGACGGATATTACAATGGCAGATTAGGCAGAGAAATGTTCGGCACAAGGCAGAAAGAGGACGTTTCCGCCACCGCCAAAATTCTTCCCGAGCTTCATGAGCTTTACCGCAGATGTGAAAAGCGCACAAAAGCCTTTTTCACCATAAAGCTTCAGGAAAAATCTCAGGCGGAGCTTTCTCTCCGTGACAGCGAGGGAAACACCGTGACCGTTTACGGTGATATACCACAAAAAGCCTTGAAAAAGGCCTGCGACAGCGACTATGTAAAAAAACAGCTCTCCAAACTTGGGGACACCATATACGAGTTCGGAGGACTTGAAGCCGCCATAGGCAAAGACCTTGCCTATCCAGCTTCCGCACTTAATGACCTAAGACGGCAGGCGGTAGAAAAGCTTGACCAGAAGCGTATAGACTTTTTCACCCATACCGCCGATTTTACCGACAAATCACTTGCTGATTTCTCTGCCTTGCCAAAAGCTTATGAGCGCAAAAAAATACGCATAATGCTCTCAAAACTTTCTCAGCTTGAGGGTGTTGACCTTGACAATGTAGAGCTTGTTGGCGTGCCAATAGAGATAGCGTCAGAAGCGGCAAAGATCGTGTCAGACAAAAGCAAGCTTATGATAATAATGCCACGCTTCACATTCGACGAGAAAGCCCTATGTGAAAAGCTTTCAGCCGCAAAAGAAGCAGGCATAACAAAAATGCTCGCCATGAATATCGGCCACTGCCTTATTGCGAATGACCTTGGCTTTGAGCTTCACTCAGGCTATTCATTCAATCTCTGCAACTCAGCCGCATTGGACGAGGTAAAAAAACTTGGTGCAAAAGACTGCACAGTTTCCTTTGAGCTTAAAGCGTCGCAGATAGAAAAGTTAAAGAAGCCCATTGAGATAGGCTTTGTGGCATACGGCAGACTTCCCCTTATGCTCACTGCAAACTGTCCTATAAGAAACGATATGGGCTGTAAAAACTGCAAGGGCAAGCTTTTTGACCGCACAGGCAGAGAGTTTACGGTGAGATGTCCAAAGGGCAGAGATTGCGCAGAGATACTAAATTCCGATATTTTGTATCTTGCAGACAAGCTCGACGATTTTGATAATGCCGACTATATGGAGCTTCACTTCTATGAGGAGAATGCCCACAGGATAAACGAAATAATAAAAGCCTACAGTGGCGAAAGGGGTGCAAAGCCCGAAAACGCTACCAATGGCCTATACTACAGAGGAGTTTTATAAAATGAGATTACTTATAAAAAAGCTTAAGGAAAATGCAGTTATTCCTGCAAGACAAACAAAATTCAGCGCAGGCTATGACCTTTGTGCCTGCACAGACGCACCTGTTACCATAAAAGCAGGTCAGACCGAGAAAATACACACAGGCATATCAGCCGAGGTTCAGGGCGAGAAAAACTGCGTTCTTCTTATCTATGCAAGAAGCTCACTAGCATCAAAGTTCGGCATTGCCCCTGCAAACTGCGTTGGCGTTGTTGATTGGGACTACAGAGGCGAGATAATCTGCGCTCTCCACAACAGTTCAGACAAGGACTACACCATAAACAGCGGCGACAGGATCGCACAGCTTGTGATAACCCCTGTTTTCACTCCAGAAGTAGAGGAAGTAACAGAGCTTTCCGATACAGAGCGTGGCGCAGGCGGCTTTGGCTCAACAGGCAAATAAGAATGGTGAAAACTGCATATGAAAATTTACAACGTTAAAATAAAGACCATGGACAACGACAGACGTGTTATTGAAAACGGCTGGGTTGAGATAACAGACGGCATTATTTCCGCTGTAGAAAGCGGCTCTCCCGAAGCTGTCACAGCCGAGGACATAGACGGCAACGGCAGAACAGTTTACCCTGGTTTTATCGACATTCACACACATCTTGGACTATCCACAAGCGGCGTAGGCATGGAGGGCGAGGATTTCAACGAGGAATCTGAACCATGCACAGCACATATCCGCATTGTTGACGGCATAAACCCGATCGACTATTCCTTTGAGCTTGCAAGAAAAGCAGGCGTAACATGCTGTCTTGTATCCCCAGGCTCAGCAAACCCTGTTGCAGGCAGTATTGCGGCAGTAAAAACCTATGGCAAGCGAATAGATAAAATGCTTGTAGGCACAGTTGGAATGAAATTCTCAATGGGTGAAAACCCTAAACTCACCTATTCTGACAAAGAGGACGCCCCCTACACCCGAATGGCAGTGGCAGGCATAATAAGAGAAGCACTTATAAAGGCACAGAAATACGGTGAAGCGGTCGAGCGTGCAATGGGAAGCGAGGAGGATATGCCTGAGTTTGACATGAAGTCGGAGGCTCTGCTCCCTGTTCTCAGAGGCGAAGTCAAGGCGCATTTTCACTGTCACAGGGCGGACGATATTTTCACCGCCATAAGGATAGCGAAAGAATTTGAGCTTGACTATGTGCTTATACACTGCACTGACGGTCATATCATAGCTGACGAGCTTGCAGAGGAAGAAGCAAGCTGTGTGATAGGTCCAGTAATATGCGACAGGTGCAAGCCTGAAATGGCAAATCTTACCCCAACAAACGCAGGCATACTTTCTTCTCACGGCATAAAGGTAGCTATCTGCACCGACCACGCAGAAGTGCCGATAGAATATCTGCCCTTGTCAGCGGCTATTGCAGTAAAAAACGGTCTTGACTATGAAAAGGGCATTGAAGCTATCACCTGCACAGCGGCAGAGATAGCAGGCATATCCGACCGGGTAGGCTCTGTAAAGACAGGGCTTGACGCAGACCTCACCCTATTCAGCGGTGACCCACTTGATGTAATGGTATCACCTGACATGGTGATATGCGGCGGAAAAATAATTTGATATGATACCAATGCGGAACGGTTTTCGTTTCGCATTTTTTATTTGTACTTGTGTTAGCCGCACTTTGTTATGCACTTTACAAACCATATAGGGGCTGACGTCCTCGACAGCCCGCACCTGTTTGCCTGCTCAATCCTGCGATAACCCCACAAATGGCGGTAGGGGCGAACAGCGTTCGCCCGCCTTTATTCGCCTACATGGTTTGTACAAATTCAACCCCCGCAACTCCTCGAAATGGGACGTCGTATTTCTGCAAAGCAGAAATTGCGCTGCTCCCCTACAGGTATTCGGGCAAGTTTCTGCCGCCGCAAAATCGCTCCGCTCTTTGCGGATATACGTTTTGCTTTGGGATAGAATAGCGGTGCAGATTGTGTTACTCCGATATTTCTTTTGTCTGATATCTTATTTCTATATGCTTTTAATACTACAATCTGCACCTAGTCGGCTATCGCCGAATGAGGCTCTGCCTCATACTCCGCTAGGGGCTTTGCCCCTAGACCCCACAAGCCCTCTAGCGCCGGGCTTGAGCGTGCGCTTTATCTCTCGCTTCGCTCGGTGCTTGGGGGCAGCTTTGCTCATTCCTCATTCCTCATTCCTAATTCCTCATTCCTAACTCCTCACTTGATCGTTTCTTTTACTTAAAATGCACAAAAATGCTTGAAAAATATCAAAAAATTTGCTATAATATTATTGATTATATCCGTATGCTTTAACAGCACCGAAAGGGAGTGACTTTTTTGCCGAAATTTGAAAGCGGTATGGAAAATATGGCGGATATGTTCGTCTTTGAAACAGGCGACCTTCTGGAAAAGTTGGACGAGATCCTTATGCGCACCGAGCAGGAAGACTCTATCTCCTCCGATGATATCAACGAGATATTCCGTACCATGCACACTATTAAAGGCTCTGCCGCCATGATGAGTATGCACAATATGTCTACCCTTGCCCACTCAGTTGAGGACCTCTTCTACATTATCCGTGAAGACCCTACTGTGAAATATGACAAGCCTGCTCTCTATGAGCTTCTTTTCTCAGCCTCCGATAACCTTAAATCAGAGCTTGATTCACTCTATGACGACGCTCCGCTCACCGATTTTTCAGAGCTTGAAAATAAGATACACGCCTTTGCTGCCACCATGAAAGGTCAGCCTGCAGGCGATAGTTCCGATACTTCCTCAGCCGATACCACCACCTATGAGGGGCTTTTCCCTGATGATGAAAAAGAGGGCGTTCTCACCTATAAGGTCACATATTCCGAAAGCTGTGCAATGCCTGATATGCGTGCATTGGTGCTTTTGCGTGCTTTAGGTAAAATGTGCGAGGTAATAAAAACTTTTCCTGAGGATCTTGACGCCGACAATGCAGGGGACGAGATATCCAAAAAGGGACTTTACATAAAGCTTATCACCGATGACCCGAATGGCGTTCTTGACCTTATGAAAAATGCCGTGAACGTTGACAAAGCCGAGCAGGCGAAAAAGCCTGAACAACCTGCTAACGCAGCCAAAAAACCTCAGCCTGCCCAAAAGTCTGCTCCGGAAAAGTCAGCCCCAAAGCCAGCTCAGCCTGCAAATGCAGTCCCCAAAAAGCATGCCGAAAAGCATGAGCAGTCCATGATATCCGTCAAGCTCGATAAGCTCAACAGACTTCTTGACCTTGTGGCTGAGATCGTTATAACCGAAGGTTCTGTTATCTCATCTCCCGACCTGAAAAAAGCCGAGATAAACCTTGACCGCTTCAATAAATCCTCCCGTGAGCTGAAAAAGCTTACCGATGAGCTTCAGGACGTTGTAATGTCCATACGAATGGTGCCTGTTTCCACAGCATTTCAGAAGATGAACCGTGTTGTCAGGGATATGAACCAAAAGCTCAAAAAGAACGTTACTCTTGTGTTTGAAGGGCAGGAAACGGAAGTGGATAAATCTATCGTAGATATCCTCAATGACCCCCTTATGCACATTGTAAGAAACGCAGTTGACCATGGCATAGAAGACCCCGAAGTCCGTGCAAAAGCAGGCAAGACCGAACCTGCCACAGTTACTCTAAGCGCAGGCTATGACTCCAACGAAGTGGTCATCTCCTGCCGTGACAACGGCGCAGGAATGGATACCGCAAAGCTTATGGCGAAAGCCAAGAAAAACGGTATGCTCACAAAGCCTGAGAATGAATATACCGATAAAGAGATATTCAATTTTGTTGTGGCCGCGGGCTTTTCCACCAATGATAAAATAACCGAATATTCAGGCAGAGGCGTGGGAATGGACGTTGTAAAGAAAAACCTTGAGAAAGTCGGCGGAAAGCTCTATGTTGACTCCAAGTTTGGCGAAGGCTCTGTCTTTACTATCAGGATACCACTCTCTCTGTCTATCCTTGACGTTTTAAGCGTTGACGTAGGGGGCGAGAATTTCTCTCTGCCTGTTTCCGCAGTTTCCGAAGCTTTCTCCTGCAAAACCGAAAGCTTTATCACCGACCCCGAGGGCAACGAGTTTATAATGCTCCGTGAAAAATGTCTGCCTCTTATCAGAATGAGCGACCATTTTGATATACCAAATGCCGAAAAGGACGTAACAAAGGGCATAATGCTCTGTTGTAAAGACGGCGGCAAGGAAGCCGTCCTCATGGCAGACAGGATAACAGTTGACCAGCAGGTGGTAGTAAAACCGTTCTCACCTCTCCTTGACGCCTATCCCCTCAAGGAATCAGGCATGGCAGGCTGTTCGGTCCTCGGTGACGGCAGTATAACCATAATACTGGATATGAAAGAATTTCTCGGCAATTATGACTTCCGAAAGGGTGAATAAAGATGTCAGAACAGGATATAAACGAATTTTGTCAGAAGGGCGGAAAAATACTCTCCTTTGTTTCTGATGAAAAATATTACGCCTTTGAGGTAAAAGATGTCACCGATATAATAGGGCTTCTCCCCGTCACAAGGCTCCCGAAAACACCAAAGTTCATAAAAGGCGTTATAAATCTCCGAGGAAAAGCCGTTCCCGTGATAGATCTCCGCCTGCGTCTTGGACTGCCCGAAGGGGAGTATGACAACAGAAGCAGTACCATAGTGATAGAAGTCGGCTCAAATCAGGCTGGCATAATATGCGATAAGGTCTTGGACGTTGAGGATATCCTCCCCCAGCAGACCGCCGTGTCGCCCGTAAAAAACAGCCTTGTAAAATGCTTTATAAACGCAAACAACAAAAACATATCCCTGCTTGACCCTGATATTCTGGTCAGAACAAACAGGTAAAACATAATAACAAGGAGGAAGAGGAATGCTGTCACGTCTTGAGATCTCTCAGTCAGACTTTGACGAGCTTACTGCATTCATAAAAGAAAAATACGGCCTTGACCTTGCAAGGAAAAAGTCTATCGTTGAAAGCAGGCTGAGCAACTATGTATTGGACTGCGGCTTCAACAGCTTTTCAGAATATCTCAGCGCCGTCTACAGCGATGAAACAGGCAGAGAAACTGCCAACCTTATAAACCGCCTTACTACCAACCATACATATTTCATGCGTGAAACGGACCATTTCCAACACTTCATGGAGAAATTTCTCCCCTATGCCGAAAAAAACGTCCTCGATCATGATATGCGTATATGGAGTGCAGGCTGCTCATTCGGCAACGAGCCATATAATCTTGCCATGTGTATGGACGATTATTTCGGCTTTGACCGCCGTTTCTGGGACTTGAAAATACTTGCCACGGATATCTCCCTTAACGCACTGCGTTCTGCCAAAAACGGCATTTATACCAGTATGTCCATAAAGAATATCCCCGAAGATTGGCGTAAAAAGTATTTTCACCCATATTCAAACACAAAGGATCTCTGGCAGTTCAGCGATACAATAAGGCAGAATGTTGAGTTTCGCTACCACAATCTTATGGATGATTTCACTTTCAAAAAGAAATTCGACCTTATCGTCTGCCGTAACGTAATGATATATTTTGACGACGATACAAAAGCCGAGATATGCAGAAAATTCTATGACGCAATGGAGGAGGGCGGCTATTTCTATATCGGTCACGCAGAATCAGTGCCGAAGTATATGCCTTTTGTAAAAGTTGCCCCTGCAATATACCGCAAGCTGGGAGGGGATAAAAAATGACGCCTCTCTTTCTTGTGATAACCGAAAACAAAGCCTTTGCACAGCTTTGCAGAAAGGCCCTTACAAACGCAGGCTTCCAAAGCTCAAAGCTTGCCTCAGCCTGCCTTAGCAACGGCAGAAAAAGCGTCACCGCCCTTTCTCCCGACTATGTTCTTCTCGACGGCGATTGCCAAGACAATATGGACGACTACATCATAAGCCTTGCCCCACGATATTCTGTGCCCATAATCTATCTTACCATTCAGCACAACAATAAATATCCCATGATGCAGGCAGGTGCCATAGACGTCGTATATAAACCTGACGGCACTCCGTCTGATAACGAGCGTTTTCAGAAACGCTTTGCCGAAAGCATACAGCGCCTTGAAAAAGCAAGAGTTAATTCTGTTGTGCATATACCTGCCATAAATACCTCCAGAATAATAGCCATAGGCGGTTCAACAGGCTCAACGGAAGCCCTGAAAGCTATCCTTAAAGACCTCCGCCACGACCTGCCCCCTATAGTGGCAGTCCTGCATATGCCTGCGGGCTATACAAGGATATATGCCGAACAGCTATGCACTGAAACCGGTCACAACGTTGTGGAAGCCAAAAGCGGTCTGTATCTCAGCCAAGGCATGGTGGTAATAGCGCAGGGCGGTCAGCACCTTAGATTGTTCAGGGATAAAAAAGGCTATTTTGTCACCTCTGAAGCAGGCGTAAAGGTTTCAGGTCACTGTCCGTCAGTTGACGTGCTTTTTGACTCTGTGGCATACAGCGCAAAGCGTAACGCTATAGGCGTTATCCTCACCGGCATGGGCTGTGACGGTGCAAAGGGTATGCTCAACATGAAGAAAATGGGAGCATATAATATCGGACAGGACGCAGAAAGCTCCATAGTCTATGGTATGCCCAAAGCCGCATATGAAAACGGCTCAGTGTCAAAGCAGTGTCCCCTTGACAAGATAGCACAGGAGATACATTATCGCATCGACAGCGGCTTATGATAAAATATAACAAGGAGGGATAGCTGTGGAAAACAGCAGATATCTCATTTTCACCTCAGCAGGGCGAAGCTTTTCACTGCCCTTTGAGGATATAAAAATAATCATAGCGGCGCAGACCCCAACTC
>OGYD01002679.1_pt1 | contig 11194 bp, 5 predicted proteins | sample 1576441 | NCBI WGS metagenome assembly OGYD01 (sample SAMEA3541537, study PRJEB24748) | human gut metagenome | biome: human gut; feature: human-associated habitat; material: faeces | place: China | collected 2012 | reverse complement strand
ACTGTGAGCCTTTTGTCGGAAAAACCCGGAGGGTTTTTCGACAGTCTCAGAGAAACGCGGCATTTTGAAGTGCCGCGTTTCTTTTCTTTGTGATTTATCCTCTTCCGAAGAAGTAGTCATACAGGGAGCCAAAGCTGTTGCCGCCGTTCTGCTGATCCTGCTGATTTTGCTGATTCTGCTGGCCTTGCTGGCTGTCCTGCACTGTGTCGTCGGCCTTTACATCAAAGGTCAGACTGGTGGTGTGGCTGCTTCCGTCACGGAAGTAGGTCACCGTCACGGTGTCCCCGGCCTTGTGCCCCTTCTTGGCGGCGGTAAGGTCCTCCATGGAGGCGATGTCGGTGCTGTCCACCTTGGTGATCACATCCCCCATCCGCAGTCCGGCCTTTTCGCCGGCTCCGCCCTTGTTTACGCTGTAAACGAAGGCACCGCTCTTTTGCGCAATTTGATATTGAGCCGCCATCTGCTCGGTCATAGTCCCGGCGGTAATGCCGAAGGAGGGCTTATCCGTCACCTGGCCGTTTTCCATAATGTCCGTGATAATGGCCTGCACATCCCCGATGGGAATGGCGAAGCCCAGACCCTCCACAGTGGTGTCGGAATAGCTGGAGTACTTGGCGGACACAATGCCCACCACCTCGCCGTACAGGTTCATCAGCGGGCCGCCGGAGTTGCCGGGGTTGATGGAGGCGTCCACCTGGATCATGTTGAAGGGTGTGCCGTCCACATTGATGGCCCGGTCGCAGCAGGACACGATGCCCTGGCTCATGGAGAAGGTCAGCTCCCCCAGGGGATTGCCGATGGCCAGCACCGAGTCGCCTACATTTACGCTGCTGCTGTTGCCCAGAGTCACCGGCTGTAGGTCTGTGGCGTTGATTTTCAGCACCGCCACATCGTAGTCACTGTCGCTGCCCACCACCGTGGCCGGGTACTCCCTGCCGTCATGCAGTGTCACCGTCACCGAGGACGCGCCACTGACGACATGGTGGTTGGTCACGATATAGCCATCCTGGGTGATAATGAATCCGCTGCCGGAGGAGGCGGACTGCACGGACTGACCGAAAATGTTGGTGGACACGGAGGAGCAGTTGATGCTCACCACGCTGTTTACCGTGGAGGCGTATACCTCCGCCGGAGACATGAGGGTTTGGCCGCTGACCTGCTTCACGGTGATCTCCGACGCCGTGCGATTGCTCTGCCGGATCGTGGTCTTGCCGCTGCTGGAGAGGGCGGCACCGCCGTAGCCTGCCGCGCCGCCTACCACCGCACAGGCCAGGAGCAAGGCTGTGACCTTTACACCGGCCTTTTGCCAGAAGGAGGGCTTTTTCGCCGCCGCCGGCGCCTCCGCCCAGCCCGGGTCGCCCGGAGTATTGTGCTGCTCGTTGTAATTAAAATGGTACAGGTTTTCAGGGTTGTTGTACCCCTGCTCCTCGTGACGGAAATCGTTATTTTCACTCATAGTATTGGCCTCCTGTCGTTTCTGTTATTTGAGGATATTTTTCCGCGCCGGGTGCTTGTGGTCAGCGGAAAAATGTTGTATACTGTGTTAAACTTTCCCGGGACGCCTGCTTTCGTCCTATGACCCTTATCATAACCCTTTATCTTAATTGAAGCTTTAAGAATATATGAATTTTTTTAAGAAGGGAGGAATTTATCCTTGTTGAAATTGGAACAGGTCAAGCGCCGCCCGGAGGAATCGGAGGATTGCCTGCGGGAAAAGGCGGCGGCTCTCCTGCGCATTCCCCCGGAGGAAATTCTCTCCCTGACCGTTCTGCGCAGGGCGGTGGATGCCAGGCCCCCAATCTGCCTGGTCTACACCCTGGCTGTGGAGGTGAAAAATGAGGGTGCGGTGCTGCGGCGCAGCCGTTGCAGGCAGGCGTCCCCGTATCTTCCCCAAAGATACACTTTTATCGGCACCGAATCGGCACCGAATTGGCACCAAACAGCACCAAATGTCCTGCCTCCCGTGGTGGTGGGAGCGGGCCCGGCGGGGCTGTTTGCGACCCTGATATTGGCCCGGGCGGGGCTTCGGCCCATCCTCTTAGAGCGGGGTCAGCCCGTGGAGCAGAGGCAAAGGGATGTGGAAAATTTTTGGTCCGGCGGCCCCCTTCTTCCCAACTCCAATGTGCAGTTTGGCGAGGGCGGCGCCGGGGCTTTTTCCGACGGAAAGCTAAACACCGGCACCAAGGATCCGCGCCATCGCTTCATCCTGGAGGAGCTGGTTTCCTGCGGCGCGCCGGAGAGCATTCTCGTGGACGCCAAGCCCCATGTGGGTACGGATATGCTCCATATTACCCTGAAAAATATGAGAAAAAAGCTTCTCTCTCTGGGGGCGGACATCCGCTTCGGCCATCGGCTGGAGGGGATAGAGACCCGGCAGGGACAACTGACGGGTATCTCCGTCGCCCATGGGGAAGAGATTTACGCCTTACCTGTCCGTAATCTGATTTTAGCGCTGGGCCACAGCGCCCGGGACACGGTGGAAAGGCTCTATGGTCAGGGCCTTTTTATGGAGGCCAAGCCCTTTGCCGTGGGGGTGCGCATTGAGCATCTGCAAAGCCGCATGGATGCCGTGCAGTATAAGGAATATGCCGGGCATCCGGCCCTGCCTGTGAGCAGCTACAAGCTCTCCTGTCACCTGCCCGATGGACGGGGCGTGTTCTCCTTCTGTGTCTGTCCCGGGGGACAGGTGGTGGCGGCGGCCTCGGAGCCCCGGCGTACCGTTACCAACGGCATGAGCGAGTATGCCCGCAGCGGCGAGAACATCAACGGCGGCCTGCTGGTGGGCGTGAGCCCAAGGGATTTTGGCAGCGACCATCCCCTGGCGGGCATCGCTTTTCAGCGGCGGCTGGAGGAGGCGGCCTACCGTTTGGGCGGCGGCTTCACGGCGCCCTGTCAGCGGGTGGAGGATTTTCTGCATCACCGTCCCTCCACGGGCTGCGCAAGCGTGAGACCCAGCTATCGGCCCGGTGTGCGCTACGCCGATCTCCACGACTGTCTGCCCGATTTCATCGCCGAAGCTCTGGAGCAGGCTCTGCCCCTTTTGGATAAAAAGCTTCCGGGCTTTGCCGACGGTGACGCCCTGCTTACAGCGGTGGAGAGCCGTTCCTCTGCCCCGGTACGCATACCCCGGAACGAGGACTACGAGAGCAATATCACCGGACTTTACCCCTGCGGCGAGGGGGCCGGGTACGCAGGGGGGATCCTGTCGGCGGCGGCGGACGGGATGCGCTGTGCGGAAAAAATTTTGGCGAAAAATCTGTGATTTTATGCCGGTTTATGAATAAGGAGGACTATATAATATGAAAAAAATTGCGGCGGCGGATGTTTTTTTTACCCCGGAGCATCGGGAACAAATTGAGAAAACCGCAGCAGAGTGCGGCTATACCGTGGACTTTTACCCGGACGGACATCTGCCTCCGGAGAGAGCGGCGGAGTATGAGATCGTTTACGGGTGCTGCCTGCCCGGGGAGCTGAAGGCGGCGGCCAATTTGAAATGGTTTTGCTGCAGCTTCGCCGGAGTAGATATCTATATGGATGAGAGCATTTATCCCCATCCGGGGGTACTGCTGAGCAATTCCTCCGGGGCCTACGGTATTACCATTGCCGAGCATATCATCATGGTGACGCTGATGCTCTTGCGGCGTATGCCGGAATTTGAAAAGGTGGTTCGGGAGAGAGGCTGGCTGCGCACGCTGCCCATGCGCTCCATTTGCGGCAGCAGCGTTACCATTCTGGGCACCGGGGACATCGGCACCAATTTCGCCATCCGGGCCAAGGCTCTGGGAGCCAAGGCGGTGCGGGGCGTGCGCCGGACCCAAAAGGCCGGGGACCCTGCTTACGATGCGATGTATACCTTTGCGGAGCTTGACAGCGTCCTGCCCAAGACGGAAATCCTTGTTATGGCCCTGCCGGGTACCCCGGAAACCCATCACATCCTCTCCCGGGAGCGCATTGCCCTGCTGCCGGAGGGGGCGTATGTGGTGAATGTGGGCCGGGGCAGCGCCATTGACCAGGAGGCTCTGATGGAGGCCCTGAACGGCGGACACCTGGCCGGGGCGGCTTTGGATGTAATGGTCCCGGAGCCCCTGCCCAAGGATCACCCCTTGTGGGATACCAAGAATCTGCTCCTCACCCCCCATATTAGCGGCAATATGTCCCTGGGCATTACCTGCGACCGGGATGTGGCCCTGTTCTGCGAGGACCTAAAAAATTTCGCCTCCGGGAAGAAGTTAAAGCGCTTCGTGGATCGCTCCCTGGGTTATTAAGCCCCTGAAAATACCCTGCGGGAGCGTAGGAAAAAATTACGCTAAAAAAAGAACCGCCCCCGGGCGGTTCTTTTTTATAGGTGATAGAATTACCGGTCCAGCTCTTTATCCAGCTCGTCCAAAGCGGTGAGCATTTCGCCAAAGCCGGACAGGTCCGACTCCTGGACCACATTTTTCGCCGCCTCCAGCTTCTCGGCAAAGCGCTGCAAAAGCTCCTCATAGCGCACCCGGTTTTCATTGCACCAGCTTCGCTGCTGGGCGACCAGGGTGTGGATGCGCTGGATGGCCTGGGCCCGGAACTCCTCTGTCCGCCGGTGGGCGCTGATCTCGATTTCCGCAATGTGGTCACGGATTTTCGCGTACTCGTCGGCCTGCTCCTGCAAAAGCCCGCACCGCTCCTCCATTTCCCGCATAGCATCCTGCAGGTCACGGTTTTCCTGGGCTAAGCGTTGGTTTTGCTGGGAAAGCTCGTCCTTTTCCCGGGAGGAAGATTCATAGCTGTCCAAACGGCTGCGCAGGGTGGCAACCTCCTGGCGGAGTCCGTCGTTTTCCTGGGAAAGGGCCTGATTTTGCTGGGTCAGCTTCTCCAGCTGGGCCTGATTTTCCTGGGTGATCTTCTTGATATAGGCGACCACATCCTCCCGGTCGAAGCCGCCGAACATACGAGTTCTGAAATTTGTACTCATAGATGTCCTCCATTTTCCCTGCCTATTTCCCAAAAACCGCAGGAAATCATTGTTTTCATACCTTACCATAGCACAAATTTGACCATATGACAAGCAGGAAAATGGACAGAGTAAAGGATATTGGTGCAGATTCTGCATATTTATCTGTGTTCACTACAGTGTTCATGGAGCGCACCATCGTCGGATTAGGACGAATATTTCATGGAAAAAAGTAATAAAAATCCCTGAAATCGCTGCATTCTCAGCAATTTCAGGGATTTTTTGTGGTCGGAGCGGAGGGATTCGAACCCTCGGCCTCATGGACCCGAACCATGCGCGATACCAAGCTTCGCCACGCCCCGTTTTTTCATAGCTTTCTTATTATAGGGATTTTTGCCCCCAATGTCAAGGGGTTTTACGCCGGATAGGGCAGGAAAAATATACGAACAGATGTTTGCAGTTGGCCTTGCGCTATGGTATAATCGAAAATAAGAAAAAACAGGGAGGTACAAGCGTATGCTGCAGCTTTGGATCGGCCGGGCAGGCACGGGAAAATCCGAGCGGATTCTGGAGACGATGAAGCGTGACTGCCGCACCCGGGGACAGGTGCTTATTGTTCCGGAGCATGTGTCCCACGAGGCGGAGGTGGCGCTGTGCCGGGCTTTGGGCGACACCGCCAGCCGGTATGCAGAGGTGCTGAGCCTGCGCAACCTTTCCGGGCGCGTGCTGGGAGAGGTGGGCGGTCTGTCTGACTTCACCCTGGACGGGGGCGGCAAGCTGCTGACCATGCGCATGGCACTGCAAGAGGTGGGCGGAAGCCTCCATGTGTTCAATAATCCCTCCCGGCGGGCGGCGTTTTTAGAGCAGCTTGTGGCCCTGATGGACGAGCTGTACGCCTACGAAATTGCCCCGGAGGAGATGTATGTCCGGGTGCAGGAGGCCCCGGGACAGCGAGGGGACAAGCTGCGGGATGTGGCCCTGCTCTACGCTGCCTATGACGCCCGGCTCCGGGAAGGGGGGCGGGATGCCCGGTCCCGGGTGCAGAAGCTTCGGGATGCCCTGCCGCAGTCAGACTATCTGCGGGATAAAGATGTGTTTTTTGACGGCTTCTCCTATTTTAATAAAGTGGAAGAGGGAATTTTGGAGACGGTCTTGCAGCAGGCACACAGCGTTACTGTGACCCTTTTGGGGGACCGCTCTGCTTCTGACATATTCCAAAACGCCTTCCGCCAGCGCCAGAGGCTTGTGCGCATGGCCCGGCAGACGGGACGGCGGTGCGAGATGGAGTTTATGGAGCGTCAGGAAAATTCGGCCTTGGGACATCTGGAACGGTACTTTTTCGGGGCGGCGGCCCCGGAGCGGTCCGGCGGAGAGGACCAGGTGAAGCTGTACGAAGCTACCACCGCCTACGCGGAGGTGGAGTATGCGGCGGCACAAATCCGGCAGATGCTTTCCCGGGGCTATCGCTGCCGGGATATCGCCGTGACAGCCCGGAACCTGGAGGAGTACGGCCCGCTGCTGGAGCATATTTTTGCCCGGGACGGCATTCCGGTCTATATGAGCCGCCGCAGCGACATCCTGCAAAAGCCGCCGCTGCTGCTGATTCTGGGCGCACTGGACGCCGTGACCGGCGGCTTTGAATACGAGGATATGTTCCGATACCTGAAAACCGGCCTGGCGGGCATCGACCGGGCGGAGTGCGACGCACTGGAAAACTATGTGGTCCTGTGGGGAATTCGGGGAAAAATGTGGCTGCGGGATGTGGCCTGGACGGCAAATCCCGATGGATATGGCGCGGATATGACCCCGGAGCGCCAGGCACGGCTGGACGAAATCAACACCATTCGGGAAAAGGTACGGCTGCCGCTGCTGGCCCTGTACGAGAGTATGGGTGCGCCCTCGGCGGCGGTGAAAAAGGCGGAGGCTGTGTACCGCTTTGCTCAGCAGGCAAGGGTGCCGGAGCTTTTGCAGCAGCAGGTGCAGCACCTCCTGGAGACCGGACGGGTGCAGACGGCAGAGGAATACCGCCAGCTATGGGAAATTTTCTGCGGCGTGCTGGACCAGTTTGCGGAGATCCTGGGCGATACGCCTCTGAGCGGGGAGGAATTTTGCCGGATGCTGCGGCTGGTGCTGACCCAGTACAGCGTGGCCACCATTCCGGCTACCCTGGACCAGGTGAAGGTCAGCGAGATGACCCGGGCCGACCGCAGAAGGGTGCGGGCACTTTTCCTGCTGGGGTGCAACGACCATGTGCTGCCCCAGGTGAACCAGAGCGGCGGCATATTGGACCGCAAGGACAGAAGCTTTTTGCAGGAGCATGACCTGCCATTGGCGGATGCATCCTTTGACGAGTTGGACAATGAATTGCAAAATATTTACTCGGCCCTGACCCAGCCCACGGAGCGGCTGTGCGTGAGCTATCCCACGGTGTCACTGGAGGGGAGCGCCCTGCGCCCTGCCTTCGTGGTGGAGCGTATCCGGCGGCTTTTGCCCCAGGTGCCGGTGCAAAAGGAGGATGGTGCGTACCGTCTCGGTGTGCCTGCCACGGCTTTGGAAATCGCCGGACGCTATCCGGGCAGCACTCTGGCGGAGTATTTCCGGCGGGACGGAGAGAACGGTCGGGTGCTGGAGGCCATCGCCCGGGCGGAGCAGATGGAGCGGGGACGGCTGTCGCCGGAGGCGGTGCGTGCCCTGTACGGAACCCAAGTGCAGATGTCCGCGTCCCGGATGGATCGCATGAAAAGCTGTCATTTCGGCTATTTCATGGAGTACGGTCTGCGGGCTAAGGAGAGAAAAACCGCCGGGTTCCAGGCGCCGGAAATCGGAACCTTCCTCCACTATCTGCTGGAAAATGTGCTGCGCACGGTCCGGGACCGGGGCGGCTTTGCCTGCGTGGAGACGGAGGAGCTGGACGCACTGGTGGAGCAGTTCACCGGAGAATTCGCCCGGACGAAAATCGATCGGTACAGCGAGAAAAGCGCGCGGTTCCGCTATCTGTTTGAGCGGCTGCAAAGAACCGCCTGCGCAGTGGTGCGGAGCATTGCCGATGAAATGCGGCAGTCGGACTTTAAGCTGCTGGAGTTTGAGATGAATTTCGGCGGGAAGGATGCGGATCTGCCGGCAGTCTGCGTGGAGAGGGAGGGGATCTCCCTGCGGGTCGTGGGCAAGGTGGACCGAGTGGACGGCTGGGTAAAGGACGGGAGGCTCTACCTGCGGGTGGTGGACTATAAGACCGGGAAAAAATCCTTTGACCTCAGCGAGGTGCAGTACGGCTTGGGCATACAGATGCTGCTGTACCTCTTTGCCCTGGAAAAGGAGGGGCAGGCACACTTCGGAATGCCGGTGGTGCCGGCGGGGGTGCTGTATCTCCCGGCAAAGGATGTGATCGTGCGAGAGAAGCGGGGGGCATCGGAGGAGAAAATCCGCAGCGATGTGCAGGCGGAGCTGCGGCGCAGCGGTCTGCTTTTGCAGGATGCGGAGGTTTTGCGGGCTATGGAGCACAGCGCCCTGGAAAAGCCGGTATATCTTCCAATTATCCTTAAAAAGGACGGGACTATCACCGACGGAGTGGCCACCGCTTACCAGCTGGGGCAGCTGGGAAAGTACACGGAGCATCTGCTGGAACAGATCGCCGGAGAGCTGGCCCGGGGCAATGTGGACGCGGACCCGGTGCAGCGGTCCCAGCAGGACAGCGCGTGCCGCTACTGCGCCTATGCCTCGGCCTGCTATTTCCGGCCCGGTGTGGGCAGGGATCGGCGGCGGTACATACGAAACACCCCGACGGCGCAGGTGTGGGAGAATATGGAGAAGGAATTGGGAGAGGAGGCGCACCATGGGTGAGATCAGACTGACGGACGAGCAGCGGATGGCTGTGACGGACAGGGGCGGGAGTCTGCTGGTGTCGGCGGCGGCCGGCTCCGGCAAGACCAAGGTGCTGGTGGAGCGGCTGTTTCGCAGGATCGAGGAGGAGCAGTGCAGTGTGGACGACTTCCTCATTATCACCTATACCCGGGCTGCCGCCGCAGAGCTTCGGGGAAAGATTGCAAACGAGCTTTCCAAGCGGGTGGCGGAGCAGCCTGAGAGCGACCATCTGCGCCGCCAGCTTTTCCGGGTATATCAGGCGGAAATCAAAACGGTGGACGCCTTTTGCGGGAGCCTGTTGCGACAAAACATACATCTGCTTGCACCTGTAAAGGGGAGAAGCCTTACACCTGATTACCGGCTTTTGGACGAGCAGGAGGGGGCCGTGCTGCGCCAGCGAGTGCTGGACCGGGTGATGGACCGCTTCTATGAGGCTCTGGAGCAGGGGGACGGCAACGCCGAGCTTTTGGCCCAGACTCTGGGCGCAGGCCGGGATGACAGCCGCCTTACGGAGCTGGTGCTGGAGCTGTATGATAAATTACAGAGCCAGGCACATCCTCTTGCATGGCTTCGGGAAACAAGGAAGTTTTGGCAGGCGGTGCCGGAATATTTGGAGCAGACGCCTTTCGGCGAGATTTTGCTGAACGATCTGAAGCAGTGGGCGGACTTCTGGAACGGGCGGCTGCAACGGGCGGTGGAGGAAATGACCGCCTGTCCGGCGGTGGAAACAGCCTACGGGGCGGGCTTTTTGGCTATGTCCCGGACGATGGAAGCACTGAGGGAGGCCACGGACAGGGGCTGGGACGCCGTGGCAGCGGTGGACCTGGCTTTTCCCCGGCTGAAGCCCGTTCGGGGCCAGGAGAATGAGTACTGGAAAACCCGGATGCAGAAGCTGAAGGAACGATTCCAAAAGGAGCTGAAGGAGGTCATGGAGCCCTTTGCCGTGACCCAGGCAGAGCATTTAGAGGACCTGCGGGCCATGGCTCCGGCCATGCTGGCTCTGGTGGACCTGACGGCGGACTTTACCGAGAGCTTTCAGCAGGAAAAGGTGCGGCGGAATGTGGCGGATTTTTCCGACCAGGAGCATTACGCCGTGGAACTGCTGACAGACGCGGCGGGAGCGCCTACGGAGCTGGCGAAGCAGATTTCCCGGGAATATGTGGAGATCATGGTGGATGAATACCAGGATACCAACCAGGTGCAAAACTGTATTTTTGACGCCATTTCCCGTAAAGGGGAAAACCTTTTCACCGTTGGAGATGTCAAGCAAAGCATCTATCGGTTTCGCCTGGCTCAGCCGGAGATATTCCTGGAGAAATATGAGAGCTATCGCCACGCCAGCGCCGCTCTGCCCGGGCAGGCGAGAAAGATTTTGCTCACCTGCAATTTCCGCTCCCGACCCGAAGTGCTGGAGGCTACTAACTTTATTTTCCGTAATATTCTGTCCCGGGAGATGGGCGAGATGGAGTACGGCGAGGCGGAGAAGCTGAATGCCGGGGCTACCTACTACGCCCCCGCGCCGGACCGAGAGACGGAGCTGCACCTGGTGAGCGTAGAGGACACGGAGGACGAGGAATTTGACCGGGTACGGGTGGAGGCGGACTTTGTGGCGGGGCGGATACGGAAGCTGCTGGAGGAGAAATTCCCCGTGCAGGGGGAGGACGGCACCCTGCGGCCCGTACAGCCGGAGGACATCGTGATTCTGATGCGCTCACCGGGCAGCCGCATGGCGGAGCTGGGTGCAGCCCTGAGCCGCTGCGGTATCTCCTATTCCGGAGGCGAGCGGGAGGCATTTTTTGAGACCGTTGAAATCTCTACGGTGTATTCGCTTTTGCAGATCATTGATAATCCCCGGCAGGATGTGCCGCTGATCGCTGTGCTGCGATCGCCCCTGTACGGCTTTACTCCGGATCTGCTCTCCCACATTCGCAGCTGCGCCAAGGGGGACTTTTACGAGGCCTGCTGCGCCTGCGGCGAGGAGCCGGTGCAGGCATTTTTGCAGCAGCTTTCCCAGCTTCGGGACCTGGCGGCGGAGCTGCCGGCGGATCAGCTTTTATGGCAGGTGTATGACAGGCTGCACATTCCGGGCATTTTCGGGGCTATGGAAAACGGGGAGCTGCGGCGGAGCCGACTGCTGAATTTGTGCCGCTATGCGGAGGATCTGGCGGGCATGGGAAAAATCACGGTGTTTGAGCTGACGGACTATCTGCGCAGTCTCATGGCCCGGGGCAAGGAACCGCAGATCGCATCAGAGCAGAGCACCGGGGGCGTGCGCATTATGAGCATCCACCGCTCCAAGGGACTGGAGTTCCCGGTGGTCATCCTGTGCGACCTGAATCGGAAATTCAACAAGGACGACATGAAGCGGCCGGTTTTGGTCCACTCCCGGCTGGGGCTGGGGGC
>OGYD01002678.1_pt1 | contig 11197 bp, 13 predicted proteins | sample 1576441 | NCBI WGS metagenome assembly OGYD01 (sample SAMEA3541537, study PRJEB24748) | human gut metagenome | biome: human gut; feature: human-associated habitat; material: faeces | place: China | collected 2012 | reverse complement strand
AAGCTGTGTTTGTATCGTAAAATCATCTTCAATGATTAGTATTTTTTCCTTCATAAAGATACCTCCCTGATACTTTATTGTACTGTATCAGAGAGGTTCTCTCAAGGCACGATTCTAAATAACACCTAAGTCCAACATATGCTCCCTGCAAAAGTCCAACATCTGAGCATTTGCAATCCTTCTTCGATTTGCTTTTCTTCGGGGGAGTTTATCCCAACGGAAAAGAGAGAAGCCTGTAAATGGGGGAAGTTAGAGGAATAATTATATAAATTATAATTTATCCAAAGAAGTTTCCATCACTCTTCCCTGATCAATTCATATGTCACCTCCTTGTTCTTTGTTCGCATAACAATCCCTCTGACATCTTCCAGATTAATTTTATTTGCCACCTGTAATCCTAGATAAGAGGTCACCCTATAGAAAGCTCCTGACTGTAACACTGCATTGCAGTCGGAATAGGTTTTCTTTGCCTTTGAATCACTAATGATATCCATCGGATAAGGATCTGCAATATTCCAGTTACGCGTTCCATCCTTGTAAATCAAAGAGGTTGTTCCAAGATCCTCTCCCACACTTTCCTGATTCTTTCCCCATCTCTCTAATCCAAATGACCATTCAGCATTTTTCTGCATTTTTCTATAATACTCTGTAGTTGTTCCATAAATTACAGCACTCAATGGTGTTATCCGCATCCGCTTTGGCTCATAATACTTCGGGCTGATCTGCTCCTGATTTTTTGCTTTCAACGTATATTCATAAACAGGAACATTACAACTCGCGTCAAGTGTCGCAGTATTATTCGTTTTTGTAGGCAAATCATAACACAATGTCAAATTCATTGACGATGGGACCCATTGTCGAAAATCCATGTCCATTTCAAAATACTGCACATTCTTATCACTTTGTGTTCTGAGAAAAATAGATGAAGATTCAAAACGCTCTTCATACACGTTCTGCTTAAGACGCAACTGTCTTGTCGAACGAAGATTTCCATTCTCATCATAGCTTTCCGATCCCGCCGGTCCTTTGGTTGCCAGCCATTTTTCGCCGGTTTCATCCTTTGCCTCATAGCGCACAACTGCACTTACAACAACTTCATCCGAAAGGATTTCCTCTACCGAAAAAATCATATGTTCATCCTGGTCACTGAATACTCCTCTTGTAACGTAATCGGACAATTCACTTCGCTGTCCCCAATACCCCTGAAACATCTTTTTTAGCTGCTCCGCAAAAGATGTCTGTGGAACAATGCAGGCAAGTGCCAGTGCAGCCGCCACGGTACCTGCAATACCGGCCATTTTCATTCGTTTTTTTCTCATCATTTTTTCCTCCTTTCGTCTCTTTTTGAGTACAATTTCCTCCTCTTTGATCTCCCGCTGCGGTGTAAGGGCCTTTTTTAAAATCTTATCTAATTGCTCATCGTTCATATCCGATAACCTCCAGTTTTTCCTTTAAAAGTGATTTTGCTTTGCGCAGACGGGTTTTAACGGTATTGACGGAAAGATGCAGGCACTCCGCAATTTCTGTCAGTTTCATATCCGCCGAATAATACAGATACACCACCAGCCGGTATTTTTCGGGAAGCTGCTGCACCAGTTTCTGAACTTCATGTATTGTTTCCTCCTGCAATACCTGTACTTCCGGATCTGCATTCCGGGTTTCCGATGCTTCCCCGCCGTTTTGTATATGTACTTCGTAGCTCTCCTGTGGTGCAATCCGCATCCGCCATGCAAATTTTCGTCTGCGATTTTTCCAGAGCCGGATTGCCACAGAAAGTGCATAACTTTTACTGTTATTTTTCTCATCCAGTCGGTCTAAATGTTCCAGCAGCGTAAGCATGGTATCCTGATACAGTTCATCACCCTCATGGGCATTTCCTGCAGTCATCCTGCAAAACCACAGGATATCTCTCCCGTGCGCAAACACAAACTCATCAAACTTTTGTTTTGTCACGTGTAATTCCTTTCTATTCCCCAAAGACGTCCATGAGATTTCTCTCTTACATAATGATATTGTAATAAATTTTCAAAAAGTTTTCCGGATTTATTGGCACTTGAACAAATACGTTGAATACTCTATAATAAGTAGAAAACCTGTGCCTTGCGGTACATTTTTGATGTATCCCAATCGCATCTGGCTTCTTATTACACATTACGAGGAAATTTTATGAAACAGAATACCCTGCGGTATTCCCTTCTGCTGCTTCTGACCGCAGCTATCTGGGGATTTGCTTTTGTTGCACAGAGTGTTGGAATGGACTATGTGCAGCCTTTTACATTTACTGCTGCCCGCTCACTGATCGGGGGGATCGTGCTGCTTCCGTTTATTTTTATCCGGGCGCAGAAAACCGGCCGGACTTCTGAGGAAAAATCCGCTTCCTGGAAACAGGCACTGCCCGGAGGTATCATCTGCGGTGTTCTGCTGTGTATCGCATCGAACCTGCAGCAGATCGGTATCCAGTATACGACAGTTGGAAAAAGCGGATTTATCACAGCAATGTACATCGTGCTCGTTCCAGTACTCGGTATATTTTTTCACAAGAAAACCGGTATCCGCGTGTGGATCTCTGTGGCACTTGCTGTATGCGGACTGTATCTTTTATGTATAACCGGAGGTTCCTTTCGTCTGCAGCGCGGAGATCTGTATACTCTCTGCTGTGCGCTCATATTTTCCCTGCAGATTCTTGCCGTGGATCACTATGCACCGATTGCGGATAATGCGATACTGGCATGCATCGAATTTTTCACCTGTGGCATCTGTTCCCTGATCCCGATGTTTTTGCTGGAACAGCCACGGATACATCTGATTCTTGCGGCATGGCTGCCGATCCTGTATGCAGGCATACTCTCCAATGGTGTGGCCTACACTCTGCAGTTTTTTGCACAGCGGGGACTTCCTGCCTCTACAGCCTCTCTGCTAATGAGCACGGAATCCGTGTTCTCGCTTCTGGCAGGTTTTCTCATCCTGCACCAGATGCTGAACGGCCGCGAGCTTGCCGGATGTGTACTGATGTTTGCCGCCATTATTCTTGTACAAATAAAAGGAAAAGAAAAGGAGTCGATTAATTCATGAAAAATATCATTGAAAACGAAGTCGGGGCCATCCTGACAGATATCCTTGACGATTATAAAAAAGGACGCGCGGTTGATAAGATGGATATCTACAACCAGCCGGATAAAACCGAAATTATGGACATTCTTGACCGTCTGTTTTCCATTGTTTATCCGGGATTTTTCCGCGATAAAACCCACAAAATCTACAATATTGAACACAGTGTGTCTACCATGATCGAAGATGTAATGTTCCACCTGAACAAACAGATCTGTGTTGTCTTAAAATATACAAAAGAATTTGGGGACAATGAGGAAGAAAAACTGGAACAGTTTGCACAGAAAGCAACCGTTTCTTTTATGCGGCGGATTCCAAAAGTCCGTGAATACCTGGAGACAGATCTGCAGGCTGCCTATGACGGTGATCCTGCTGCCCGCAGCAAAGATGAGATCGTATTTTCCTATCCGGGACTTTATGCCATCACCGTATACCGTCTGGCGCATGAGCTGTTTCTGCTTGGTGTTCCGCTTATCCCGCGTATGATGACGGAACAGGCACACAGCAAAACCGGTATCGACATCCATCCGGGTGCAACCATCGGCAAATATTTCTTTATTGATCACGGTACCGGCATCGTGATCGGTGAAACAACCATCATCGGCTGCCATGTCAAACTGTATCAGGGCGTTACACTTGGTGCCCTTTCCACCAAAGGCGGTCAGAAACTGCGCGATGTGCGTCGTCATCCAACCATCGGCGACAATGTAACAATCTACTCCGGTGCTTCCATCCTCGGTGGGGAAACTGTCATTGAGGAGGGGGTTGTAATAGGTGGTAACTCATTTATTACCCAGTCCATTAAAAAAGGCACCAAGGTCAGTGTCCGCAACCAGGAACTGATCTACCACAGTGGTGATGAATCGCTTCACCACAAAGAACAGGATGAATCCTGGTTTTACATTATCTGATAGTTACAAAAGGGGATTTTATGGATACAAAAGCTTTCCGGGAAGGATTTCGCGATGGCATTCCCATCGGACTTGGATACCTCGCTGTTTCTTTCTCTTTAGGTATTTCTGCAAAACAGGCTGGTCTGACTCCGCTTCAGGGGTTCGTGACCAGCTTTCTGGAAAATGCATCGGCCGGCGAATACATCGCATTTACTCTGATCGGTGCCGGTGCCACATATATTGAACTGTGTCTGATGACAATCATCGCCAATGCACGCTATCTTCTGATGAGCTGCGCCATGAGCCAGCGGTTTTCACCGGATACGCCGATGATTCACCGGTTTCTTGTCGCATTTGACCTGACGGACGAGCTGTTTGGCATTGCCATCGGGCGCCCCGGATATCTCAATCCCTACTACAGTTACGGTGCCTTTCTTGTCGCACTTCCGGGCTGGTCCATCGGAACCGCCGCCGGTGTCATCGCCGGCAATCTGCTGCCGGGTGATATGGTAAAAGCACTCAGCGTTTCTTTGTTTGGTATGTTTCTGGCAATCATCATCCCACCTGCCAGAAAAGACAAAGTCGTGCTGGTGTTGATCATCATCAGTTTTGCAGCAAGTTACCTGTGCAGCCGTCTCCCGGTTATCCGTGACATTTCCAGCGGAACGCGCACGATCATCCTGACACTGATCATCGCAGGAATCGCCGCATGGCGTTTCCCTCCGCAGACGGAGATCACTCCGGAAAATGCTGACGCACAAAAAGAACAGGAGGCGGACGTATGAGTGGAAACATCTATATCTACATTGCAATTGTTGCGATCACCAGCTATCTGATCCGCGTGCTTCCGCTGACGCTGATCCGCAAGCCGATCAAAAACCGGTTTATCCGTTCTTTCCTGTATTATGTACCTTATGTCACACTCGCGGTTATGACCTTTCCGGCAATCATTGATGCCACAGCCACACCGCTTGCCGGAGCGCTTGCTCTAATTGCCGGCATCTTTATGGCATGGAAAGGACTCGGACTTTTCCCGGTTGCGATCGCCTGCTGCATCATCGCTTACCTTGGTGGACTGATTTTTTAATCAAAAAATGCCTGCATCATTTTTTGATCCAGGCATTTTTTCTATCCCCAAAGTGAAAATAAAAATACTACGATTCCAAGAATAACAAGAATCACACCCGTCACACGGTTCAGCGTTTTCGGTGTGGCTTTATTTGCAAATACCGCAGCAATTCTCGCCCAGATCAGGGTAAATACCACACATAAAATAAATACCATCCAATCCGGCTGTCCACCTATGGCAAAATGTGAAACTGCACCTGTAAATGCAGTAAATGCCATAATAAATACGCTGGTTCCGACCGCTGTCTTCAGTTCATACCCAAGTACAGAAGTCAGGATAAGAAGCATCATCATGCCGCCGCCAGCACCGACAAATCCACAGATAAATCCGATACAGATACCGCTTATTACCGACTGGATGGCACGCTTTTGTGGGGATACCCCCTGCATGGTCTCTTTGGTTGTCATAACCGGGCGAACAATAAATTTGATACCAAGCAAAAATGTCATAAAGACAGAAAAATTTCCCATTGTGGCAGATGGTACAAGGCTTGAAACATAGCTTCCCACCACGGTAAATGCAAGGACACTAACCATCATGATCAGACCATTTTTCACATCAAGATTCTTATTTTTTCCATAGGTATACGCAGACACTGCACTGGCAAGTACATCAGAAGACAGCGCAATCCCGACCGCCATATACGGCTCCATCCCAAGAAATGTGATAAGCATCGGGCTGATAACCGCTGCCGCACTCATCCCGGCAAAACCGGTTCCAAGTCCGGCTCCCATACCTGCAAAAAATGTTACTAGAATCGTAAATAATACTTTCATTCTCCTGTATCTCTCCTTTGTTCCAGATAACAAGTAATTCTAGCACATTTTTCAAAACAAATCCAGCATGTTATCCAGATAAATTTCTTCCCGGACATGCAGCTGATATTGTGGCTTTGTCATGTAATATAGCAGAAACTCTAAAATCAGTGCACTTCCAAGTCCCCGTCCCTCGATCTTAAAATTAGAAAATCCCATTGGAAAGTAAACATTTTGGATTGCCTCTATTCCAATAAATCCCGGATTTTGCATGGCTTTGGAAAAGCGATATCCCTGCTCAGATTCCGGTGCCGTACAGTGATGTTCCCTATTTTCTCCAAGATTCTTGCGGCTGACCGCTTCATAACAGGCTTTCCTGTCCTTACAGCCAAACCAACAGCATTCATTGCACAAAAACTCCACCTTGTCTTTTTCTGGCCAAGACAGTGTCTTCCATCGGTCATAGGCTTTATTTAAGCGAAAATCAGGAACAACATACCGGAAATCTTCACGTCGTATTTCCTCTACCAGCTGCTTAAAATCCGTGATTACTTTTGTGGTGGACGAAACAAAATAAAGGTGCGGATAATGTTTTTTCAGATATTCCAACAGCAGATCCGAATGGACAATCACACCGTTTTGCACATCTTTATTTTCTTCCAGTAAAGCACAGAGCGCATTGCATTTCCGGTCAGAAAGATGCTTCTCTTTTAAAAGAGAGTTGCTGAAGGTCAGCCGCGCGGATATTCCATACTCCTGCATCAGTGCCAGAACTTCTTTCGGATCATTCTCTCCAAAACCGGCACGTCCGCCGCCCCAGATACAATCTGCCGGAGCTCCATAGATCGAACCGATTTCACACCAGTCATAAAACCAGTCCCTGTGCTCCCGATATAACGGAAGAAACACGCGGTATAGTTCATAAAATTCAAACAAGCCCGGAAGGTGATAATACGCTTTTACCATTCTGTACATTCCTCTCATTTTTTATCATAACGATTCAGACCACCTCAGAATAGTTACTTTATTAAATACAAAATCAACCCGGACATTACCCCGATTCCGATAATACAGATAATCACACCTCCAATGATCGTCACTGTTCTTCCTTCATCCGATAATTCCGCATTCTGAAACTGCCATCTGCGCATAAAAAAATATACCTTATCCGGATAATAAATCTGTACGATTCCAAGTACATAAATAAGGACTCCCAGTACCGTAAATCCCCAAAATGAAATCGACTCCAGATTGCCGTAAAGGATGTGTCCCAGCACATTGCTGTATGCCGCATCACTGACCATATGTTTGTCATCTGATGCAAAACTCTGCATTTCATCCCAGCCCACAGGGCTTCCATCTGCTGCGAGTAACTGATCCCCCGTCCATGTGCCGTTTATCGTATCATCCGCAAATGAAAACGTGACCTGATCCCCTTTCATGGTATAGGAAACATTCTGTTTTTTTCCATCTGCCACAAGTAAAAAAGTATCATCTTTTGTTCGTTCAACATAGTTGACTGTGTTGTGCACAAACTTATCTGCACGGACTTTGTAATAAAAATCATCCCCAATAAAAACACCTTTTCGCAGCGTAAAATATCCACCGATTGCAACTGCAAAAATGGCAATTATAATCAAAAAAACAAGTCCCAAATGCTCTTGGATTTTCTTCATTTCCGTCCTCCTTCTCTTTAAAAAAAAGCCATTCTCTCCTGCGAAAATGGCTTCTGAAATACTACTACTTATTTTCAAAATTAACACTGCGGATCATGTTACGGTTGATGATCTGTGTCCCCTTTTTCGGTGTCTCGATCTTCACCCACTGCGCATCCACGTCCATCAGTTTTCCTTTGATACCACCCACATCATTAAATAAACTTACCGCACAATCTTTTCCTATATAAGCATCTAAAATTGAACCACTCATCATTTCGTCTTCCTTCCCATTTTCTGTCACTGTAAACAGCTCAGTATCCTGCATTGCCAGCATATTCCATGTATTTACCATATTGAAATAATTGACTGCTGCCATTGTTGTTGCGATATCCATACCTTCATCACCTCATAGATATCAGTGTAGCATTCTTTATGCACACTTGCAATTACTTTCTCCCTCTTTCCCGCTCCGACATCGGGATTTCATTTTTCATGTAAGTATCCCACACCTGCATCCGATCCTGCTCATCCAGTTTGCGCAAAACTTTTGCCGGAACACCTGCCACAATACAGTTATCCGGAACATCGCGGGTTACGACTGCCCCTGCCGCCACAATACAGTTCTTTCCGATGGTCACTCCGCCACAGATCGTCGCGCTCGAACAAATCCAGCTTCCGCTTCCGATATGGATGGGCTTTGCATACTCCAGGTCATGAAAACCATCCGGATACTGCTGCGGCAGCCGCTCATCGGAAAGAAACGGATGACACGGGGTTGCAATCGTCACGTTTGCGCCTACCCACACACCATCCTCCAGCGTAATCGGCGCACAGTCCAGAAATGTACATTTATAGTTGACAAAACAGCCTTTTCCAAAATGGATATTGACACCATATTCACAGTAAAATGGGGCAAAAATGGCTGCTCCTCCATCCTTTGCAGATGGAATCAGTTTTTCTAACAAACGCTGTTTTCTTTTTTTCATCCACAGCGGAGTGCGGTTGAATTTATCACAGGTTTCCATGCCAAATTTATGATATTGTTCCAGATCTTTGCTGTCGGCATTGTAAAGTCTGCCGGCTTTCATTCGTTCCCAGTTATTCATGTTTATCTCCCTCTTTTTTATTTCCTTTAGTATAACAAACTTTTGCAATACAGGAAACTGAAGTTTGGTGACTATCTGGTTCTCTTAGGTGCTATTATGCGCGAGGAAATGATGATTGACTGGCTAAAAAAATGTATCAAACTGCTCGGTTAACATGCTCCCTCTCCCTTCAAATAGGCGATCACTTCGAATAGATCCGGTAACACCACCTCTGCTTTTTCCTGCATTTCTTCATTTGCAGGCAGCAGATCCGGAACCATGATCGGAAGCAAATGTCCTGCATGTGCCGCACGAATCCCATTGTAGGAATCCTCAATCGCATACGCGCGCTCCGGTGCAACCCCAAGTTCTGCACAGGCCTTTAAGAAAATGTCCGGTGCCGGTTTGCTGTGCTCCACCATATCCCCGCAGATCACATTGTCAAAAAAATTCAAAATTCCAGCATCCTTTAACTGGTTTGTCACGGTCTGCCTGCGTGTCGAAGATGCCAGCGCAATTTTCTTTCCATCTTCTTTTAAAAAGGTGAGCAGTTCCACAACCCCCGGCTTCATCGGAAGCCTGCCGCCATCGTATCTGCTGTGATAGATAGCAGAGGACTCTTTCGCATAAATATCATACGGAAAATCCTCCCCATAAATTTCCAGCATAATCTCCCGCGTCCGTTTCATCGTCGTCCCCGTACAGGAAAGCACCGCTTTCTCAATATCTGGAATCTGGTATTTATCTGCAAGCTCCTTCCAGCACTGCATCACAGCCCGCTCAGAATCAAAAATCACACCGTCCATATCAAATACAACTGCATCGCAACCGATTTTCTTTTCCATAGAATAATTTCCTTTCTGTCTTACGTGACAGTTTTATTCTAACACGATTTATCCAATTAGTGCATGATAGATTCTCAGATCATCGTCCTTGAATACGTTAAATATGACTTTTTTTATTCTGCTGTCCTCATTGATATAATTCTTTACCGTCTCGATAGCGATTTCTGCCGCCCTTTGCTGTGGAAAACGAAACACCCCCGTTGACAGACAACAAAAAGCTACGGACTCTGCTCCCGTGTCCGCCGCCAGCTTGAGACATTCTCTGTAGCAGCTTGCCAGCAATTCTTCCTCTTTTCCTGTAACCTCCCACTGTATGATCGGTCCTACGGTGTGAAGAATATATTTTGCCGGAAGATTATAACCGGACGTAATCTTTGCCTTTCCGGTTTCTTCTTCATGTCCCTGCTTTTTCATAATTTCATACATTTTCAGGCGAAGTTCCATCCCTGCATATGTGTGGATAAAATTGTCAATACAGGCATGCATCGGGGAAAAACATCCAAGCATCTGCGAATTACAGGCATTGACAATTGCATCGCATTTTAAGGTTGTGATATCTCCCTGCCAGATATAAAGTCTTGGATCAGATGCTACCGGTGTCAGGTCTGCAATGTCTGTGATCCCTCGCTCCCTGTTTCTTTCGATAAGATATTCGTCCTGAATCTTTAAGAAATCTGCCGGGATTGGTTTTGGCAATCTGGTATTCATCAGGGAACGGAGCAAATTCTCCTGTCCCTGTTTATCTTTAGGAATCTTTTGCTTCCGAAAACGGATTTCCTCTTTCAGAAGATATTGAATCAGGTAGCATCTTCTTTCTTCCTGTGTCATAATACACTCCCCCTCACATAAATTGAATCCTGAATTGTACTCCGTTATTTCAAAGCACTCATTTCTCTCCTGTGCATAATTTTGTAACAGCTCTATTAAAGTTTCTCGGTCTTTTGGGCTGTCATCGCAAATAATAATGTTCATGCTTTTCCTCATTTCACATCATAAATCTTACCTAATTATATCGGGAAAAGCATTTTATATTATATACTGTGTTATTAATTTTCTGGAATTTGCGACGATATATTATATATAGTACTGATTCTAAACGGATTTTGAATTTATTTGCAGGGAGGCTTTTATATGTCAATGAATATTAACGGTTTAGGTAATACCTATAATAGTATCAATACAAATAGCAAACAGTATAAGGCATTGAAAGAAAAAGGCTGGTTATCTGGAATAACCCAGAATGAATCCATGATGTCTCCGGAAGAAAAGATGATATATGAAATATTCGGTGGAAGGGATACGATTATTAAAAATCTGATGAAGCAGTTTGATTCAGACGGAGATTTACTGAATGCAAATGGTGTTGCAGGTATGGATGTAACTGGCAAGGGTACATCATGGCAGAAACTTACAAATGTATCCGAAGATCATCGTCAAAAAATGTTTGATAATGTGAAGCGGGAATTTATTCAGGAAAAAGGTCTTTCAAATGGTGACACAACGAAGCGTTCCGATATTTTCAAAGATTATCAGTTGAGTGTCAGCAAAGATAAGCGTTTAAGTGGTACATGGACTTTAGAACAATATGAAGGACAGTACAGAGCTGCTATGTATGCAGCCGTAAAATCAGCCAATCCAAATTGGAAGCCCGGACAAGCATTTGATACAGGCATTCTTGATAATGTCACAAGAGAATCCGTAGAAGCTACACTTGTCCAAAATGG
>OGYD01002673.1_pt1 | contig 11204 bp, 8 predicted proteins | sample 1576441 | NCBI WGS metagenome assembly OGYD01 (sample SAMEA3541537, study PRJEB24748) | human gut metagenome | biome: human gut; feature: human-associated habitat; material: faeces | place: China | collected 2012 | reverse complement strand
CCACCATCAGCGTGTCGGCGAATCCCACAAGGATCTCCCGGCATTTTTAAGCCCGAATGTTGCAGCTCTTCTCGTTGAAAACTTCGGCATCGCCGGAATCGATACCGTTGAAAACGATATGGAATTGTTTTTCGGGAAATAAAGAAAACCCCTTGCTTTCTTTCATTTTTCCACGTATACTGTATATGTTCAGACAAAAATATCTTTGAATTTGGGCATATCAGAAAACGGACCTCAGATTCCATTTCTATACACGCCCGACACCGATGAGTCATCTCATCTTAATCACACATTTTTAGAACGTGCCTGGGAATTTTTTCAGACACGTTCTCATTCTATCACGGAGATTTATGAACTATGAGCATCATGAAAAATATCAATAAAGCCAAGGTTATGGTCTTAAAAGATCAGGTTTCCTACCAGGAAGGCCAGATCGTCAGCAAAACACTGGTACAGAATGAATCCGTCAGCATCACCTTATTTGCCTTCGACAAAGGCGAAGAAATCAGCACCCACGAGTCCGGCGGCGACGCCTTCGTCACCTGCCTCGACGGAACCGGTGAAATCACCATCGACGGCGTAAAATACGAACTCCACGAAGGCGAATCCATCGTCATGCCGGCAAAACATCCGCATGCAGTGTATGGCAAAGAGCAGTATAAGATGCTTCTGGTAGTGGTATTCTAACGTATCCTTTTTGAACCAATTATTGATATGCCTGGCAATAGGGCAGCATGTCTCAGGATTTCCTGTGGTATGCTGCCTTGCTTTTTTATTTAATTCTTTTTTAAGCTATAAATGAGCAAATCCAAAATATTGCACAAAAGAAAGACACCCTCTGTAGAAGGATGTATAATTGAAGTACCAACAAACAACATACTCACTCAAACAAGGGGGTGTCCGTTGCAAACAGTATACATCATTCCAAACATATTTACAATTACCTGAAAGCATTAAATCTCGGATTATTTTTATCCGATGTGTATCTGAACCACTTATTGACCATCATCCTGTCTGTTTTTCTCCGGGGATACCGGGGAAAAACAGTTGATTTCCAAGAAGTCAGCCATTGCCACAGGACAACGACCGCTTATTTCCTGAATCACGGAAAATGGAAGGACGATGCATTGCAGGATGTTTTAAAAAGCAGCATCCTCCAAGCCATTTATAGGGAAGCACAGCGTTCCGGACAACCGATTTACTGTATTGTGGATGATACGATTGCTTCACATACCCGGCCTTCGTCACAGGCGGTTCATCCAATCGAAGCTGCGTATTTTCATCAATCACATTTAAAAGGCTGTCAGGATTATGGGCATCAGGTTGTCTCCGTTATGCTTTCCTGCAACGGGATTACCCTGAATTATGCAGTCATCCTGTACGATAAATCAAGATCAAAGATCCAGATTGTACAGGAGATCGCGGAAGAACTTCCCGCTGCGCCGGTCATTTTCTACTTTCTTTGTGACAGCTGGTATACTACTGCAAAAGTGATGGACCGTTTTATTCGGAAAGGATTCTATACGGTTGGGGCATTAAAGACCAACCGAATCCTTTATCCATGCGGGATCCGTCAAAAAGCCAGTGCATTTGCCCTTCATTTGCGGAAAACAGACCCGGATGTCAGCCTCGTGACCGTTGGCAGCCGTGAATTCTATGTATACCGCTATGAAGGGGAGTTGAATGGCATTCCAAATGCAGCGGTGATCCTCAGCTATCCGAAGGATGGATTTGGGAATCCCAAAGCATTGCGTGTATTTCTCTCTACAAATGCAGAGTTATCCACGCAGGAGATCCTGGACACCTATACGAAACGGTGGCCGATTGAATTATTTTTCCGGCAGAGCAAAAGTAAACTTGCGCTGGATAGTTATCAAATCCGATCCCGTCAGGGAATCCAAAGGTATTGGCTGATCATGTCGTTGGTCCACTATTTGTGCTGTATGCATTCTGGAAACTACTGCACATTCGAAGAGGGATACGCATCCTTGAAGCAGCAGCTAAAGCAGGAACAGTTTGCAAACCTGTACCGCCTCATAAAAAGCAGCGCCTCATTCGAAGAAGCTTTTAAGTTTGTGGGATAAGTTTGTGCAAAATTCGATATTTGCTCATTTATAGCTTTTTGGTCTTTTTATCATAATTAATTCCAACCAGTAGAATATCTCCAATATACGGTTCCAATGATGCAATGTACTTTTTCTCTTTGATCTGATCCGTCTCCACCCACAGATGGGCTATGAGCTCCTCAGCAAATGGGATTCCACAAGACCATACGCCGAGGCGGCGCTCTACCACCATCTCTGGTACGACGAAAAAGGCGGCTATCCGCGCGAGTATACCCATAAAGGCAACGACAACGCCATTCTCTACCAGATCCTCACCTGCGCCGATTGTCTCGGTGCGGCAACCGATTCCGTCGGGCGGCTGATCACCGTGGAACGCGAACAGTTATACCGCGAAGTCTTCGGTAAAAACGTGGAGCTGGTTCTATAACTTTGGTTTCTGTTTATGGCGTTAATTCGTATATCCGTATATTGTAGTTCTTTTCAAGGTTCTGTCCGTCTCGCGTGGACACATTGTAGAATGCACAAATTTCATTCAGCTCACATGTTCATTTCGTTAATTTATTAATGAACGTGTTTTTTCAATTTTATGTTTTGTGTTAATTTATGTTCATTTATTATTCATCATTTTGTGAACATTAAGTTGACATCATTAAAAGAAAATAGTTTACATTTTGGGAAAAATATACTAAAATAACAGAAACGGTCAAATCTCCGCCGAAAAAAACGGCGGAGATTTTTCTGGAAAGAAGGGCGAAAAACGTGTTGGAAAGACGATCGAAAAATTTCGAAGGAAATGCGTAGAAAATCCGCCCGAAAAGGTGAAAAACCAAGCATAAATCACAGGGAGGAACTCATACTATGAAAGAAATCATCCAGGGCTTCTACCAGAAGAAACATTTCTGGACCCGCCTGATTCTGGTCATCGCTGCCGTCATCCTGATGGGCTTTGCGCTCTCATGGCTGCTTCTCGTCGATCTCGGCACCGATCCGTGTACCTTGTTAAACCAGACCATCTCCACCCGCCTCGGCATCAGCATCGGAAACTGGCAGGCGCTCTTCAATACCGTCCTGCTCATCTTCGTTATCATTTTCGGCGGCAGAAACTTAGGCTTCGGAACCCTCGCAAACATGTTTCTCGTGGGATATTCCATCGACTTTTTCTCCTGGATCTGGGCGAAAGTCCTTCCGGCAGACCTCTTCACCTCGATGGGTGTGCGAATCGCCGTGCTGATCCCGGCGCTGGTCCTGTTTATCCTTGCCGCATCCTTCTATATGGATGTTGATATGGGAACTGCACCGTACGACGCAGTATCCTTCATTATCTCCACCCACCTGCCGAACGTTTCGTTCCGTGTGATCCGCATCGTCTACGACTTCGTTGTCACCGCGATCGCCGTTCTGCTCGGCGGAAAACTCGGCATTGTCACCGTGCTGATGGTTATTACCCTCGGTCCGGTCATTGAATGGCTGGGAAATATCATGAAACAGCATCTGAATATTTTTGATGACTGAAATCATTGCTTTTCCGCGCTTTCTATACTACAATAGAACTACCAGATGATCTTTTTTCTAAAAGAAAAGCCTGCCTCCGGGACTCACATCTCTGTGGCAGGCTTTTCTTCCCTAAAAATAGCCGAAAAAAGACTCAAAAAGCAGAAAATCATTTATATTAAGGAGGTTTTTCCTATGAGCAACACCCCAAACCCTGTTTACGAAAAACTGATGAAATGCTACGAGAGCTTCCGCTCCCAGATCGATTTCCAGCCGGAAGTCGCACTGATTCTCGGTTCCGGCCTCGGTGATTTTGCGAATGATATCCGCGTTACCGCAACCCTCGATTACCACGATATCGAAGGCTTCCCGGTTTCCACTGTTCCGGGCCACGCGGGCCGTTTTATCTTCGGCTACGTCGGCGATGTGCCGGTTGTCTGCATGCAGGGCCGCGTTCATTATTATGAAGGCTATCCGATGACCGACGTCGTTCTCCCGACCCGCCTCATGAAGCTGATGGGCGCAAAAGCACTGTTCTTAACCAACGCCGCCGGCGGCATCAAACAGGGCACAAAGCCAGGCTCTCTGATGCTGTTAAACGGCCAGATCGCCTGCTTCGTTCCATCTCCGCTTATCGGACCGAACATCGACGAGCTCGGCACCCGTTTCCCGGATATGAGCCAGATCTACGACCTTGAATTCCAGAAAATCGCACGGAAAGCCGCAGCCAGCCTTGATATCGACCTGATGGAAGGCGTTTATCTGCAGCTCACCGGCCCGCAGTACGAGTCCCCGCAGGAAATCGCCATGTGCCGCACCCTCGGCGCAGACGCGGTCGGCATGAGCACCGCCTGCGAAGCCATCGCTGCACGCCATATGGGCATGCGCGTCATCGGTATTTCCTGCATTACCAATCTTGCCGCCGGCATCTCCCCGCAGCCTCTGTGCCATGCGGAAGTTCAGGAGGCAGCTGACATGGTTGCACCGCAGTTCAAAAAACTCGTTGCCGCAACGATTCAGGGCATCGCAAAGACACTGTAAACAGCACGTAAAATAAAGGAGAGATCTTTTTTGAATACACGTTTTTACAACGCCAAAATTCTCGTACTCGACGCTGAAAACCATTTTTCCATCGCCGAAGACGAACTTCATGTCACCGGCGACACCATCACCTATATCGGACCTGGTAGAAAAGCAGATCCAGATGCCGCAGAGACCACTGTCTTCGACCGCGAAATTGACGCCCGCGGCAATCTCCTGATCCCGGGCTTTAAAAACGCACACACGCACACCCCGATGACCTTCCTCCGCTCCTACGCGGACGATCTCCCGCTCCACGAATGGCTCGAGCGCCAGGTCTTCCCGAACGAGGCAAAGCTCGCCGGGGACGACGTTTACTGGCTCAATATCCTCGGCATCATGGAATATCTGACGAGCGGCATCACCTCCAATTTCGACATGTACATCCAGCAGAAAAACAGCATCGCTGCCACGGTCGACACCGGATTCCGCACCGTTCTTACCAGCGGTCTCAACAACTTCGTCGACAGCCCGGAAATTCTCGAAGAGATGTATAACTATGTCAACGAACTCTCCGACCGCACCTCGTATCTGCTCGGTTTCCACGCCGAATATACGACCGGCGGCCCGCTTCTTGAAGCCGTTGCCAAACTCGCCGAAAAATACCATTCCCCTGTCTGGACACACAACGCCGAAACAAAAAGCGAAGTCGAGGGCTGTAAAGAGCGCTGGGGACTCACCCCGACACAGCTGATGGAACGCTTAGGCATGTTCCAGTACGGAGGCGGCGGCTACCACTGCATCTGGATGGAGGACCGCGATTTTGAGATCTTCCGTGACCGGAAACTGACGGCCGTTACCAATCCCTCCTCAAACCTGAAGCTCGCCTCCGGCATCTGCCCGCTGAAGCGTTTTTACGATAACGGCATCACCCTCGCCATCGGCACTGACGGGCCGGCCAGTAACAACTGCCTCGATATGTTCCGCGAAATGTTCCTGACCACCGGCCTTTCCAAAGTCCGCGAGATGGATGCCGCAGGAATCCCGGCCGACGCCATTCTCTACATGGCAACCGCAGGCGGCGCACACGCGATGCAGCTTACTGACTGCGACCGTCTCGCTGCCGGCAAAAAGGCCGATCTCGTCATGATTGACCTCCATCAGCCGAACATGCAGCCGGAGAATAATCTGATCAAAAACCTCGTTTACAGCGGCAGCAAACAGAACGTAAAGCTTACCATGGTAAACGGTCAAATCCTCTACGAAAACGGCGAATTCCATATCGGCTTTGACCCGGAAGAAATTTATGCAAGATCCAACGCCATTATCCGAAGAATTTCCGGCTCGCATGCAGATAATTAGTGGATTTCACGCAGTTTTTCCTTTGCTTGACATACTTTTTTCTTTTATATTATAATGTAGCCATACACGCAAAAACGCTGTACCTCTTGAAAGGAGAATACTATTATGAAAAAGAAGGTAGTTAGCTTACTGCTTGCAGCCGCCATGACAACTGCTGCACTCGCAGGATGCGGTTCCTCCAACGGCTCCTCTTCCTCCGACGCATCCACAGGCGCCGATTCCACCAGCGCAACTTCCGCTTCTGCTTCCACAGATGGAGAAAAAAAAGACGCCGCAGGTGAGAAAATTGCCATGATCACAGACTCCGGAGATATCACCGACGAATCCTTCAACCAGATCACCTGGGAAACGGTATGCGCCTACGGCGATGCAAACGGCGTAGAGTACGAGTACTACAAACCGGCAGAGGATACCGATGAAGAGCGTATCAACTCCATCGATCTTGCTGTTTCCGAGGGTGCTACCGTTGTTGTAATGCCAGGTTACCTGTTCGGACCTGCCATCGCTGAAGAGCAGGACACCTATCCGGATGTAACCTTCATCGCAGTCGATGTTACCGAAGGTGATATTGTAAAAAACGGCAAAGCTGTTGATCTCGGAAAGAACGTGTACATCTGCTCCTTCGAAGAAGAGCAGGCCGGCTACCTGGCTGGATACGCTGCAGTAAAAGACGGCTACACAAGTCTTGGTTTCCTCGGCGGTATCGCTGTTCCGGCCGTTATCCGTTTCGGTTACGGTTATGTACAGGGTATCAACGCTGCTGCTGAAGAAGACGGCGTAGATGTAAACGTAAAATATTACTATGGCGGCCAGTTCTACGGCGATGACTCCATCACCGCCCGTATGGAGGGCTGGTATGCAGACGGAACACAGGTTGTATTCGCCTGCGGCGGCGGTATCTGGACATAAGATCCATATGACCACTTCCTTTAATCAAATCATATCATTTTAAATAGAAAACAACACCTCTTATAAGTAGAATTAGTTTTTATATTATGAAAAAACAAACAAATATTCTATAATATCGATATAATGAATTTGATAATAAAAAAATAAGGAGAAACAATAATATGAAACAATTTCCAGAAGGTTTTTTATGGGGTGGAGCTACTGCCGCTAACCAATATGAAGGTGGTTGGAAAGAAGGAGGAAAAGGAGTAAGTTGTAGTGATGTACAATTATTTACTGATCCTAAATCTATGAAAGATTTATTAAATACTCATGGGTTATGTGATATTTCTGATGAAATGATTGAAAAAGCTTTAAGTACTGATGATGAAGTTTACTATCCAAAACGTCATGGGATTGATTTTTATCATCATTATAAAGAAGATATTAAATTATTTGCTGAAATGGGATTTAAAGTATTTAGACTTTCTATTGCTTGGTCACGTATTTTCCCAAATGGAGATGACAAAGAACCAAATGAAGAAGGTTTAAAATTCTATGATGATATTTTTGATGAATGTCATAAATATGGTATCGAACCACTTATTACAATGTCACACTATGAACCACCAATCAACTTAGTATTAAATTATAATGGTTGGTATGATCGAGAAGTTATTGATATGTTTGTTAAATATGTAGATGTTATTACTGATCGTTATAAAGATAAAGTCAAATATTGGCTAACTTTTAATGAAGTTGATTCAATGATTAGACATCCTTATACAACAGGAGGACTGGTAAGAGATCGTTTTGAAGGTAAAAACTTTCCAGAAGTTATTTTCCAAGCAATGCATCATCAATTTGTCGCAAGTGCTCTTGCAACAAAAATTGCGCATGAAAAAAATCCAGACTGTAAAGTAGGATGTATGCTTACAAAATTAACTTATTATCCATATACTTGTAAACCAGAAGATGTTTTACAAGCACAACAAGATATGAGAAGTACGTATTGTTATAGCGATACTCAAGTCTTTGGAGAATATCCTGCTTATTTATTAACTAAATTTAAAAATGAAGGTTTAAATATTAAAATGGAAGAACATGATTTAGAAATCATGAAAAAATATCCAGTTGATTTTGTTTCATTTAGTTATTATTCATCAAGCTGTGTTGCTAAAGATGATGCTGGATTAAAGAAAACAGCTGCTAATACTAATATTGCGATTAAAAACCCTTATATTCCAAGTTCTGATTGGGGATGGCAAATTGATCCTATCGGTTTAAGAATTTCTTGTGTAGATTTATATGATCGTTATAGAAAACCATTATTTATTGTAGAAAATGGTTTAGGAGCAAAAGATACTGTGGAAGCTGATGGTTCTATTAATGATGATTATCGTATTGATTATTTAAGAGAACATATTAGACAAATGTATAAAGCTATTGAAGAAGATGGTGTTGAATTAATGGGTTATACAACTTGGGCACCAATTGATTTATTATCTAACTCTACAAATCAAATGTCTAAACGTTATGGATTTATTTATGTAGATGTTGATGATTATGGTAATGGAACTTATAAACGCTCTAAAAAGAAATCTTATGATTGGTATAAAGAAGTTATTGCGACTAATGGATCTTCTATTTTAGATGACTAGTTAAGGAATCGAAAGATTCCTTTTTTCATACGTATTATCTTGCGTACTATCATACGTACTTTTTATATTTTCTTTTATTGAAAATCATAGAAAGGGGCTTTGTGATATAATTAGCTAAAGGAGATTTTTTATGAAAGAGAAAGTATTATTTTTTGATATAGATGGGACATTAGTATGCTCACAAATGGGAATTTATGAAATACCTTTAGGTGTAAAACAACAATTAAATAGATTAAAGAAACAAGGACATAAACTCTTTATTTGTAGTGGAAGACCCAAAGCCATGTTAGATGAAAAATGGCTCGATGGAACTTTTGACGGTTATATTTTAAATAATGGTGGTTATGTAGAAATTGATGGAAAATCTATTTATGAAAATAGAATGGATTATGAGTTATGTTTAAAGACAGCAAATATGTTAGAAGAACTTCATTGTGATTATATGATTGCGACAGCGAATCATTTATACATTGATCCTTCTTATAAAGAACTTTATAACTTCTTTGTTCAAAATGGACATTTTAAAGATCTATTTACAACAAAGTTTGATCGTAATGAGGTATTAAAAAGAGCGATTAAAATAGAAGCCAATGTTACAAATAAAGATCGTGAAAAAATAGAAAAGTATATCCAAAATGATTTTGGTTATGTTATTAATTTTGATGAACATGGCAGTGATAATGCTTTTGAATTCTATTCACCAACGATTTCAAAAGCGACAGGTATTCAAAAAGTTCTTGATTATTATCATTTAAATCAAAATGACACATACGCTTTTGGTGATGGAGAAAACGATTTAGAAATGATTGAATTTTGTCGTGTAGGGGTTGCTATGGGAAATGCCTGTGATTTATTAAAAGTTAAAGCAAATATTATTTGTAAATCGATTGTTGATGATGGTTTAGAAGATATTTTAAAAATACTATTTAGTGATTAAGGAGAAATTTATGATTGTATTCCATGAAGAAAGTAAAACTTTTCATTTGTATAATAATGAAATTAGTTATGTGTTTAAAATCTTAAAAAATAATCAATTAGGACAACTCTATTATGGAAAAAGAATTCATGATCGTAAAGACTTTGATCATTTATTAGAACTTTTTCCCCGTCCTATGTCACCTTGTAGCTATAAAGGTGATCTCACTTTTTCATTAGAACATATTAAACAAGAATATCCTGTTTATGGTTCAGGTGATTTACGTCATCCTGCTATCGATATTTTACAAGAAAATGGGAGTCATATTTTAAACTTTGAATATGTAAGTCATAAAATCATACAGGGAAAACCAAAATTAAAAGATCTTCCTGCTACCTATGTAGAAAATGAAAACGAAGCTCAAACTCTTATCATTACCTTATATGATGAAGTCATTGAAACAAAACTACAATTAAGTTATACCATTTATCAAGACTTTCCTGTAATTACAAGAAATGCTTTTATTATTAATGAAGGAAAACAAAAATTAAGACTTAATCAAATGATGTCTATGTCTTTAGACTTACCTGATCAAGATTATGAAATGATTGAACTTACAGGATCATGGGCAAGAGAACGTTCTATTAAAACAAGAAAACTTACAGAAGGTATTCAAAGTATTTATTCTTTAAGAGGATGTTCTTCACATCAATTTAATCCTTTTATTGCTTTAAAAAGAGAAAATTGTAAAGAAACAAGTGGTGAAGTTTTAGGTTTTAGTTTGGTTTATAGTGGTAACTTTTTAGCCCAAGTAGAAGTTGATAATTATCATGTCTCACGTGTCTCTATAGGAATTCATCCTCATTGTTTTGAATATCTATTAGATCATTTAGATTCGTTTCAAAGTCCTGAAGTTGTGATGGTTTATAGTGATCAAGGACTGAATAAGATGTCACAAACATATCATCAACTTTATCAAAAAAGACTTGCTAGAGGGAAGTATCGAGATCAAGTAAGACCTATTTTAGTGAATAATTGGGAAGGCACCTATTTTGATTTTAATGAAGATAAGATCGTTTCAATGGCTAAAACAGCAAAAGAATTAGGAATTGAGTTATTTGTATTAGATGATGGTTGGTTTGGTAATAGGAATAATGATCATCAAGGATTAGGGGATTGGTTCCCTAATTTAGATAAATTGCCTCATGGAATTAATGGTTTATCAAAGAGAATTCATGATTTAGGTTTAAAATTTGGATTATGGTTTGAACCAGAGATGGTCAATGAAGATTCTAACTTATATAGAAATCATCCTGAATGGGTATTAAAAACACCTCATAGAAAGAGTTGTCATGGAAGAAATCAATATATTTTAGATTTTTCTAATCATGAAGTTGTTGAATACATTGCCCAGGCAATGATGAATGTGATTGATGATTCCTATATTTCATATATTAAATGGGACATGAATCGTTGTATGTCAGAAGTCTATTCAAGCACTCGTGATGTTTCATCACAAGGAAGAGTCATGCATGAATATATCCTAGGTGTTTATCATTTATACGATGTTCTAACAACTAAATACCCTGATATACTCTTTGAATCCTGTGCAAGTGGAGGAGCACGCTTTGATCCAGGAATGCTTTATTATGCCCCTCAATGTTGGACAAGTGATGATACTGATGCTATTGAACGTTTGAAAATTCAATATGGTACATCTATGGTTTATCCTAATGTTGCTATGGGTTGCCATGTTTCAGCAGTACCAAATCATCAGGTAGCTAGAATTACACCATTTGC
>OGYD01002672.1_pt1 | contig 11205 bp, 11 predicted proteins | sample 1576441 | NCBI WGS metagenome assembly OGYD01 (sample SAMEA3541537, study PRJEB24748) | human gut metagenome | biome: human gut; feature: human-associated habitat; material: faeces | place: China | collected 2012 | reverse complement strand
CCTTACGGATGCCGCGTACCCCTTGTGGGTAAAAGTCTGCGACGCTTTTCCATTTCACGGCAGCTTCGCAGAATTCCGTGCCCGCAGGCACGGAAAAAATTAAAATCGTAAATTCCGACGACATGCGCGTCGGAATTTACTCTTTGCGCGGAGCGCGTGTCGCAGCCGCCCTCTGAGCGGCAAGGCACGAAGCGGAGTGTATCTCCCTCAAAAAGCGGCGCTGCCGCTTTTTGAAGAATAAAAAAAGAGGAACGCTCACGCGTTCCTCTTTTTTTAAGTTTTACTCGGCTTTCGCGGCTTCGGCAGCCTTAGCTTCGGCGGCTGCCTTGGCGGCAGCGGCCTTGCGCTCGGCGGCAGCCTTCTGCGCGGCCTTGAACTTCTCCTTCTCCTCGGGGGTCGGGATGGGCTCGATGGCGTTGCGCGGGCAGGCCTTGGCGCACATGGTGCAGTTTTTGCACTTGGTGTAGTCGATGACGGCCACGTTGTTGACGACGTGGATGGCGTCGAACTTACAGGTGCGCTCGCACATGCCGCAGGCGATGCAGGAGTTGGCGCACACCTTCGTAACGGCGGGGCCCTTCTCCTTGTTCGAGCAGTTGACGAAGACCTTCTGCTTGTAGGGCACCTCGACGATCAGCTTGCGCGGGCAGGCCTCGCGGCAGGCGCCGCAGTTGGTGCACTTCTCCTTGTCGACCTCGGCGACGCCCTGTGCATTGATATGAATGGCGTCGAACTGGCAGGCGGCAACGCAGGTGCCAAAGCCCATGCAGCCAAAGGAGCACGCGGTCGGACCGCCGGCGACCTTCGTCGCGGCGACGCAGTCGTGAAGACCGACATACTCGAAATTCTTCACAGAGGCCTCGCCGCCGTTGCACAGCACGTGCGCGACCTGCTTTTCGCCGCTGGGGGCTTCCATGCCCATGATCTCAGCGATCTTGGCAGCGCCCTCTGCGCCAGCGGGCGCGCAGGCGGTGACGGGAGCCTTACCGGCAAGAATTGCCTCGGCGCAGCCCGCGCAGCCGGGATAGCCGCAGCCGCCGCAGTTTGCGCCGGCGAGGCAGGCCTGGATCTTGGGCAGGCGCTCATCGACCTTGACCTCAAAGGCCTTGGCCGCAACGGACAGGATCAGGCCGAACACGACGGCGATCACGCCCAGCACGAGGACAGCGTAAATAACGTTCGTAATCATAATTTCGTCCCCTCCTTACATGGGCCACACCTGCAGGCCGGAGAAGCCCATGAATGCAAGGGCGATCAGGCCTGCGGTGATCAGCGCGATGGGGAAGCCTTCAAATGCCTTGGGATAGTCGGCAAACTCCAGGCGCTCGCGCACCGTGGAGAACAGGTAGATCGCCAGCAGGAAGCCAAGGCCGCCGGTGATGCCGTACACCACGGATTCGATGAAGTTGTAGTCGTTCTGCACGTTGAGCAGCACCACGCCGAGAACGGCGCAGTTGGTGGTGATTAGCGGCAGGTACACGCCGAGGGCCGTGTAGAGCGTCGGCATGGACTTTTTGAGGAACATCTCGATGAACTGCACGAGGCTCGCCACCACGAGAATGAAGGCGACGGTCTGCATGTAGTCAAGGCCGAGCTTGACGAGAATGATGTTCACGCCGTAGCAGAACGCCGAGGCAAGGCCCATGACGAACGTAACGGCAAGGCCCATACCGATGGCGGTGTCGCTCTTTTTCGACACACCGAGGAACGGGCAGATACCCAAGAACTGCGAGAAGATGAAGTTATTCGTCAGGATCGCGCCGAGGGAAATAGCAAGTAACTTAGTCACACTCATTTTTATTTACCCTCCGTTTCTTTCTTTTCCGCGTTCTTCTTCTCGCTTCTGGCAAGCGCCCACTGCATGATGGCAATCAGCGTGCCGAGGCAGAGGAAGCCGCCGACGGGCAGCGTGAGCATACCGGCGGGAACATAGGAAGAAGGCATGATCTGGATGCCGAGCAGCGTGCCCGCGCCCAAGAGCTCGCGGAACGCGCTCAGGATCAGCAGCACCACCGTGTAGCCGATGCCCTGGCAGATGCCGTCCACCGCGGAGGCGGCAACGGAATTCTTGCTGGCAAAGGCCTCGGCGCGGCCGAGGATGATGCAGTTGACGACGATCAGCGGGATGAACACGCCAAGGCTCTCGGCGATGTCAGGGACAAACGCCTGCAGGCACAGATCAACGATCGTAACGAAGCCCGCGATGACGACGATGTAGCACGCGATACGCACTTCATTGGGGATAATCTTGCGCAGGAGCGAAATAAAGATATTGGAGAGCGTCAGGATAATGAGGACGGAAATGCCCATGCCGACGCCGTTGGAGATGCTGGTGGTGATGGCCATGGTGGAGCACATACCGAGGACCTGCACCAGAACGGGGTTTTGATAGATAAGACCGTCTTTGAGCTGTTTCTTAAAATTCATTGATCTCGTCCCCCTTTCTTAAGCCATGGCTTCCGCGGCGGCCAGAGCGGCGTTCGCACCCTTGGTGATGCCCTTGGCTGCTTTGCGATCCCGCGTACGGCGACCACTTCATTCGAAATGATGGTAGCTCCTTTCGTGCCATCCCCCTACAGCTGGCTGGCCCAACTCGTCTACTCACTTGTGTTCTTCGCACTGGCGTTCCTGTTCGCCCAGCATCCTGAGAAACTCTCCAAAGTACTCGGCCGCTTCATGGGACCGTTGCTGCTGGTGCTTATCGCGGTTCTGTTCATCGCATGCCTGATCCACGGCATCGGCACCCCGGCCAAACCGATGGGCGACTACTCCACAAACCAAATCGCACGCGGCTTCCTCGACGGCTACCAGACCATGGATCTGCTTGCCGCGCTCTACTTCGGCATCGTGATTTCCGCGAATATCCGCGCCCAGCAAGTCGATGACGAATCACAAGTGCAGAAGGAGACCGCCTACGCCGGGCTCGGCACCGGTGTACTGCTGATCGTGATCTACGGGGCGCTGAGCTACGTGGGCGCGGTGTCCGGCGCCATCGCCACCATCAATCCCGCCAAAGACACGGGCGCTACCGTGCTCACCAACCTCACTTCATCCCTGTTCGGCACGTTCGGTACCGCGTTCCTCGGTATCGTGTTCGTCATCGCATGCCTCAACGTATGCACCGGGCTGATCTGCACCTGCGCCACCTACTTCCATACTCGATTCCAGACCGTCGCCGGACGAACGCTGAGCTACCGCACTTGGCAGATCATCTTCACCGTGTTCAGCTTCATCGTGTCCAACGCCGGGCTGAGCGCGATCATCAAAGTCTCCGTGCCGGTGTTGTCCGCGTTGTATCCGATTGCCATTGTGCTGGTGTTGCTAGCGCTTACCCATAAGAAGCTTGGCGCGCGATTCCCGCGTGTCTACTTCTGGACTGTACTGCTGGTGGGCATCGTCTCCTTCGCCACTTGCATCTCCAGCCTGGCCGCCGTCTTCGGCGGTTCCATCGGTTGGCTGGACGCGGCACTGGCCATGCTCCCCTTGCAGCAATACCAACTCGGCTGGGTTATGCCGGCCATCATTGGTTTCGCCATCGGCATCGCCGATGCTCCCCGGCGGTAGTTGCCCGGTTTGTACGGAGTTTGACGGTCGGCCAGTGATAGCGGTTGTCATGTTAGCTGTCACAGCATCACGCCTATAAAGCGGCATACAGAATTCCTGTATACTGCTGGCCTTCGCTCATCTACTATAGTCATACTGACATCATCGATAACGGCATAAGGCGGGGTGCGTCATGAACACCAGTGATAGGCAGATAACGGAAACCGGCCGGAATCGCGAGCTTGGATTGATTCCGGCCATGGTGATGGCGATCATTGCGGCGCTCAGCGGTGCTGGCGTATCGTTCGCGCCACTATATGAGCGAATCTGGGGCGGCATGATGCTGCATCCGAACTGTCCGACGATTGGCAGAATGACTTATTATCTGTCTGGCCAGGCAACTGGTGATTACGGAGCCTGCGTCACCTCGCCACTGTGGTTTCTGTCGGTGACTGCGCTGAGCGTCGTTGCAATCATTTGTCTGACTGTTGCAGGAGTACAGGGCTTTGCTCGTCATCGTCTTCGCACGGTCATCTGTGTTTTTCTTGCGGCAGTGGCCGTTGCGTTCATATTGGTGCTGAGCGCGAATACCAAAATTGTAATGTTGTGGGCGATACATGCGGCAACGTGGTTGGTTTACGCCATACTTGCCGCCTATTCGCGCAACAGCACTAGTATCCAGCAGCAGCATATAGCCGATCTGACTAATCTGACGGGTTCGGATAAGTCTGCCTCCGAGCGCGGTGGTTGGTCTCTGGTGACGCGGCTGCTGCTCGTGTGGCAAATTGGCGTGATGCCGGTGCTCGTCACCGAATACTCGGTGTCCGATGAGGTCAATTCCACCGGCGGTGTGACCATCGCTTGTGGACTTGGACTTGCGGCATATGCGCTGGTGCATCTCATCTCTATCGATATTCCACGAGATAACGTTGGTTCAGCACTGCCGACGATTCGCGATATACGACCTGTATCTGTGCATAAGCTGTTTCGGGTTATCAGTATCAATGCGTCTGCCGTAAGTCATGTATCGGTTCCTCTTGGCCTGTTTTGGGCAGTAATCACTTTTCTGACCTACAGTTACGGCACTGGCGGCCATACCGATTTTTGCCCCGCGCTGGCAGCAACGAACAATGCAGGACTTATTGCTGTTTGCACCGGTTCAGGACCTCTCATCGTACTAGCCGTTTTGCTGTACGTGCTGCCAATATTTTCCCTCGTCTCGGCCATCGCAACCGTTATGGCTACCACAGGCAGCATGAGCAACAGTCATAATTCGGCTAATTCAGCTGGTTTTCAGAATAAGGCCGCGATATTCTACCTGCTGTTAACAGCTGTACTGTCCGCCACTGCGTTCATCATCGCCTTCACCTTGGCATAACCCGATTCAGTTGCAGGTATTTCGCTACTTGTTAGCGGCGTTGCAGGTATAAAGGTGCAAGTTACGGCGCACAATCGGCTCCAACTTGCACCTTTATACCTGCAATCGCATAAATTGCCCCTTATTACCTGCAATCTATGGAGTTGAGCCCGAATAGCGCTGTTCAGATACTCCAAATCGGCCCTTTATACCTGCAAACCATACGAATCAAGGCCGGCTTCATTGTCATTGCAGGTATTTTGGTGCGATAAAGACCTCATGTGGAGACGGTCCCACTCGGGCTCATATTTTTATTAGTTTCGGCGTTACGCCCCCACGCTCAGTCGATGGCATCGACAATGGGATGTAGATTTGCAGAAAGACGGAGTGCGTCGATGGTTACGGTGCCGTACAGTTCGTCGACATCGATATTCATATAAAGATATGCCGGCGAGTGCGCATTAGTGGACTCGCCGGCATTGAAAAAATCAGCTCTGCCAGTAGTAGCTGAGGAAGTCGGAGAGCTTGTTGGTGGCATCCTTGAGCACTTCGATGCGTGGCAGGTAGACGATACGGAAGTGATCCGGCTCATGCCAGTTGAAGCCGCCGCCGCGCGTGATGAGAATGCGCTTGTCATGCAGCAGATCGAGGGCGAACTGCTCGTCGTCATGTACGTTGAACTTCTTGATATCGATCTTCGGGAAGATATAGAACGCGGCCTTCGGCTTGACCGCGGTGATGCCCGGAATGGAGTTCAACGCGTCATAGATGTAATCACGTTGGTCATGGATACGGCCACCGGGCACGATATAGTCGTGCACGCTCTGATGGCCGCCCAGCGCGGTCTGCACAATGGACTGCGCGGGCACGTTCGAACAGATGCGCATGTTGGTGAGCATATTGATGCCCTCGATGTAATCCTTGGCGATGGCCTTGTTGCCCGACAAAATCATCCAGCCCACGCGGTAGCCGGCGATCATATGCGACTTGGACAGGCCGGAGAAGGTCACGCAGAACAGATCCGGAGCCATGGAAGCGATGGAAATATGCTCGAGCCCGTCCATAACCAGACGATCGTAGATTTCGTCGGAGAAAATCATGAGCTGGTGCTCACGCGCCAAGTCGACAATCTGCTGCAGCACTTCCTTTGGATACAGCGCACCGGTCGGATTGTTCGGATTGATGAGCACGATGGCCACGGTACGATCGGTGATCTTCTTACGCATATCGTCGATATCCGGGTACCAGTCGGACTTCTCGTCGCACAGGTAATGCACGGCGGTGCCGCCGGCGAGATTCACACAGGCGGTCCACAGCGGGTAATCCGGAGATGGCACAAGCACCTCATCGCCACTGTCGAGCAGCGCGGACATAGACAGGTTGATGAGCTCGCTGACACCATTGCCGGTGTAGATGTCTTCGATGGTGACGTTCGGAATGTTCTTGAGCTGTGCATACTGCATGATGGCCTTACGCGCGGAGAACAGGCCCTTGGAAGCCGAATAGCCTTCGGTTTCAGGCAATTGTTGCGCCATGTCGTAGACGACCTCGTCCGGCGTACGGAAGCCGAACGGTGCAGGGTTGCCGATGTTGAGCTTCAGTACGTGGGTGCCGGCCTGTTCCATGCGGGCCGCCTCATCAACCACTGGGCCGCGAACATCGTAGAGCACGTCATCAAGCTTGTGTGATTTGCCAAAGGTACGGCGGCGAGCAGCAGGAATTTCCATTTCCGCCGACGTGGGGGCTCCGCTCGGTGTGTCAATATGGGAAGCGGGTTGTGCGTCGGAGTTCAATTTTGTTTCCGAGGATTGGCCACGAAGCCAGTTCGCATCGACATCAAGTTCGTCAGCCAGAAACAGCAGCACATCCTCTCGCGGCATGGTCTTGCCCGCAACATATTGGCTGATGTGGCTTTTGCCCATCTTGACACCGCGGCGTTCGGCGGCGTGCACCAGATCTACCTGCTTCAATTCCCTACTGTTCATCGCATTGCGCAGTCGTTCCGCAAACACCGATACGCTCATAGTCCTATGCCTCCAACCGGAAGTTCAATTGTCTTGTTGAACAACGGTTCAAAGCATACGCCTAGTTCAATATGTGTTCAATTTTTGGCGTGTTTACAGTGTTCGAACGGCACAGCAATTATCGAAGCTGTGACTCGATCCACTGAGCGACGCCATCCTCGTTGTTAGGAGGGCAAATCTCGTCGGCGATGGACAGCACTTTTGGATTCGCGTTGGCCACGGCCACTCCTCTGCCAGATTCGCTCATCATATTGATGTCGATGAGATCGTCGCCGAAGGCCGCAGTCTGCTCAAGTGGGACATCGAGACGATCGCACAGCAAGCGCAGCGCATGCTCCTTGTTGGCCTGAGGATTCATGAGCATCCACATCACGCCTTCGCTGATGGAGATGTCGAAGTCCGGCGGAATCAGCGCACGCAGTTCATTCCATTGTTCCGGTTCAGGGAAGATGGTGATTTTGTCTGCGATTCCATCAGGAACGTCATGGAAGTTCGTGTATTGGAAAGCCTGAGTCTTCCAATACACGCGCACATCGAAGTTGGTGTAGCGCACGTCGTTCATCACGATGCCGATTTTGAGGTTTGGCATACGGTCGAGCAGAAACAGGCAGACTTCGCAGGCGCGCTGTGAGGAGAAACCGATTTTAATGAGATGATTCTCGCTCTGCTGTGATGAGTCGGATGTCAGCATATCGAAATCGGAATTGGCCGGGTCGAAATCGATGAGGGCACCGTTGAGATAGATCACAGCATCAACGGGCAGTTTCTCGGCAAACTGCAGTCCGGTACTCACCGGTCGCGCGGTGGCGATGGCGAATTTCATGCCGGCGTCGTGAGCCCGAGCGATGGTGTCGATGCTGCGCTGGGTGATGAAACGATCCTCAAAGACCTCGGCGTCATGCAATAGAGTGCCGTCGAGGTCGGCGACCAACAGTTCGGGGCGAGTTGTCGTCTTGATGGTTGTGGTCACAGCAGTCCCTTGCAATGGTCTCGGACGAGTTCGGCGGAGTGATGCATTTTGGCCATTTCCTCGTTGCTTAGTTCCAGTTCCACGATTTCATTGGCACCATTGGCACGCAGTTCGGTGGGCACGCCAAGGAACACGTCATGTTCGCCGTATTCGCCGTCCAGCAGCGTAGAGACGGGGACGATGCGACGCTCATCCCACAGAATGGTCTGCACTATGCCGGCCACGGTGGAAGCAATGCCGAAGTTGGTGCCGCCCTTGGCCGCCACGATTTCGTCGCCGCGGGTACGGGTCTTTTCCTCGATTTCGGCGGTGGATACGGAGGCGAAGCGGTCTTGGTTGTCAGCCAGGAAGCGAGCGAACGGCTTGCCGCCGAGCGAGACGGTGGACCATGCGGTGAATTGGGAGTCGCCATGCTCGCCCATCACGAAGCCGCCCACATTGCGCGGATCAAGGCCGGTTTCCTCGCCGATGATGGTCTTGAGGCGTGAGGTATCGAGCGCGGTACCGGTGCCAAGCACCTGGGTACGCGGCAGGCCGGAACGTTTCCATGCGTACCAGGCCATTACGTCGACCGGGTTGGAAACCATGACGATTACGCCGTCAAAGCCCGAGGCCATGACATTGTCGACCACTTCGCCCACGAGTCCGACGGTGAAGCCGAGCTCGGCCATACGGTTGGAATTGGCCGGCGGCTTGCGGCCCACGGTGATGACGACGATATCCGCGTCCTTGCAATCGGCATAGTCGCCGGCACGCACCTTGACGTGACGATCCTGGAACTCGCTGCCGTCATCGAGATCGCGGGCCTCCCCCAAAGCTTTGGCGGCAAAATGATCGATGAGCACGAGCTCATTGCACAGACCATGTGTAACGATGCTGAACGCCGCGGTCGCACCGACCTGTCCGGTGCCCACAATGACGACTTTGTTACGGTTCATAGTGACCATAGTGCACTCCTTTGCAAGCCATGAACGATGGAAAAACTACGACCCATGACCGGTATGTTGGTCATGGGTCGTGAAAAAGTCTACAAAATCAATCAGCCGAGGCTGAACTTGGTCATCATGTCGAGGCCGATAATCAGAGCCACCCATACGAGGGCGATGATAACGGTCCAGCGGTTCAGGTTCTTTTCGGCGACGCCAGAGGTGCCGGCATTCTGGGTCAGACCGCCACCGAACATGTCGGACAGACCGCCGCCCTTGCCCTTGTGCATAAGGATGAGCAGGGTCAGCACGAAGCTGAGCAGCACGACGATGACTTCTAGCGTGATCTTAAGAGCGGTCACAGGGTACCTCCGAGTTGAATTTACTGTTGATAAGCATAGCGCACATATCGGAAAACCAGTGTATTACGACCGTGAAGATGTTGTTTTCAGCGCAAGACGGGCGATTTTGGACAGTTCATCGACGTCCAGGGCAGCGCCGCCGATGAGGAATCCGTCCACATCGGGCTGGGAGATGAGTTCTGCCGCGTTCTTTGAGGTGACGGAGCCGCCGTACAGAATGCGTACGCTGTCCGACACCTTTTGACCGAACGTGGTCTTCAAATCATCGCGAATCGCGTTGGCTGCGTCCTGAGCGGATTGCGGGGTGGCGACCATGCCGGTGCCGATGGCCCAGACCGGTTCGTAGGCCACGATGAGTTTGGCAGCTTCCTCATCGGAAAGATCGCGGGTGACATCACGCACCTGGCCGACTGCGAAGTCGAGCTCAATGCCTTTACGGCGTTCCTCGTAGCTTTCGCCTACGCACAGTATTGGCTGCATGCCGGCGGCAAGTACGGCACGCACCTGATCGACGATATTGGCATCGTCTTCGGGATGGTATTTACGGCGCTCGGAATGTCCGACAATGACGTACGAGCAGCCAAGGTGGGCCAGCATATCGGCGGATACGTCACCGGTAAAGGCGCCTTGCGTGGTCACGGATACCGACTGGGCACCATAGGTGAGGCGGAGCTTGTCGGCTTCGACAAGCACCTGCACGCTGCGCAGCGAGGTGAAGGACGGGAAAAGGGCGACCTCGCAACGCTTGAAGTCGAAATGAGCGTCGCGCAGTAGCCATACCAGCTTCTGTACAAAGTACGTGGCTTCCAGATGATCGAAGTTCATCTTCCAGTTGCCGGCTACCAAAGGAATGCGCTTGGATGCCATGATTTCCCCTCTCATTATCGTTCCTTGGCTCCCCTCAGTGAGGGGAGCCGTCAGCAAAGCTGACTGAGGGGAGCCCGACATCGCCGTAACTCCCCTCAGTCTCGCTACGCGAGCCAGCTCTCCTCGAGGAGGGGAGCCAGAATAAAACTTACTCGAGCACCTTCAGGCCCGGGAGCTCCTTGCCCTCGAGGATGCCTGTGTTCGCCCGTGACGGTTCCGCATTTCAGAAAATCATGCACCGTATAAGGCTGGTAGCCGCTACCGATATGAGCGTGATGATATTCGGAGAGAACGGAACAGGTAAAGAACATATTGCCCACCACCTGCACGACAAAAGTAAACGGGCAGGCAAGCCATTCGTGGCGGTGGACTGCGGTTCACTCACTAAAGAGCTTGCACCATCAGCTTTCTTCGGACACGTCAAGGGCGCGTTCACGGGTGCGGATAGTACCAAGAAAGGGTATTTCTATGAAGCGGAAGGCGGCACGCTGTTTCTGGACGAGGTGGGCAACCTTGCGTTAGAAACCCAACAGATGTTACTCCGTGCCATACAAGAGAGGCGGTATCGCCCGATCGGTGACAAATCGGACAGAAGTTTCAATGTTCGCATCATCGCCGCCACCAATGAGGATCTGGAGGCGGCAGTGAGTGAAAAGCGTTTCCGGCAGGATCTGTTTTACCGTCTGCATGACTTCGGGATAACCGTTCCGCCCTTGCGTGACTGTCAGGAGGACATCTTGCCGTTGGCGGAGTTCTTCCGCGAGATAGCCAACAAGGAATTGGAATGCAATGTGAGCGGTTTCAGTTCCGAAGCACGTAAAGCGTTGCTGACACACGCATGGCCGGGCAACGTGCGGGAACTTCGGCAGAAAGTTATGGGTGCTGTATTGCAGGCGCAGGAAGGTGTTGTCATGAAAGAGCATCTGGAACTTGCCGTGACGAAACCGACCTCTACTGTCAGCTTCGCCTTGCGCAATGACGCGGAGGATAAGGAGCGGATATTGCGTGCGTTGAAACAGGCAAACGGCAACCGGAGTGTCGCCGCAGAACTGCTCGGCATAGGCAGGACAACACTATACAGCAAACTTGAAGAGTATGGACTTAAATATAAATTCAAGCAATCATAGCCCGTAATTCACTGAATTTGGCTATCTTT
>OGYD01002662.1_pt1 | contig 11245 bp, 13 predicted proteins | sample 1576441 | NCBI WGS metagenome assembly OGYD01 (sample SAMEA3541537, study PRJEB24748) | human gut metagenome | biome: human gut; feature: human-associated habitat; material: faeces | place: China | collected 2012 | reverse complement strand
GGACGATATTGCGGTATTTTGCAGAGACGGCGGCAGCTTCACCCCCTTCTGCACCGAGAAGGCCAGACCATGCGCCTGGCCCGGCTCATGATACGGGTCCTGCCCAAGGATCACGACCCGCACCCGTTCCGGCGGCGTGAGGGAAAAAGCGTGGAATACGTCCGCCTCCGGCGGAAAAACGACCGTGTGCGCGTAAGCGTCCGCGACCTTTTTTTGCAGCTCCTCAAAGTACGGTGCGTGCAGCTCCTTTTCCAGCAGCGGCGCCCACGCGCCGAGCGCTTTCAGATCCGGCATGGCAAAGCCTCCCTGTCCCTTATTTTATTATAGTATATCCGCACGGAAACGGAAACTCAAGCGCGGTGTGCGCATAGAGTGTCGGGAGGTGATGTTTTTGGAGATCCATGTGGTAAAACGCGGCGATACGCTCTACTCGGTCGGAAGGATGCACGGCGCGTGCAAAAGCAAGACGAGGAGTTGAGGCCTGACTTGCTTGATCCGTACGAATTGTCGAAAGACAAGCCAAAGCCGCTCGGCGAAGAATAGGCTTTTATCTCTCTGCCGTTTTTACCCGGCGGGCGGCATATGCCTTGCGGGCAAAAACTGCGAAGCGCGCCCAACGAATAGGCAAGGGAAAATTTGGCGACCCATATAAAGGGGCGCTTTTTTTGCGCACAGTTTTCCCGCATGCAAAAATTTTCCGGGCTCAAAAATTGCGGCTAATAATACCTAAGAGTAACGTGAAAACAAGTTGGCTAATAATAAAAATACTGCGCAAAAAATTTGTTACCAGCAGGGGCTTCTATTTGAACTTTTAGAATTTTGCGTAGTTTGCCTTAAAATGAAGTAAAGGATATTTGAACCTCTCGGCGGGAAAGCAAATGGAATAGCAGTCGCCGTATCAAATAGCACAGTAGTTCGCACATAGTTTATCGGTAAAGTGCAAGAATTTAGAGAAGTGCGGAAAAGGAAGACTGATATTAAAACGCTAAAAATGGTGTACGGTGACGTTCGCGGCTCCGTACCGTACTGGGCGAACGAGTATCGCGACCGCGCCGCACTCAATCCGCCTGACACAAATACTATCGGCCAAAACATTCAGAAAATCAAGAGGAAAAGATGCTTTTAGAATTTACAGCCAAATCGGTAAAAGGCGCTTCTGTAAAGCATATTTAAACTTTGCATAAAAAGCTTTCGGAGACAAGGGAGGGTAAATGCCGCCGTCGGGAGAAGTCTTGAAAAGACTTTGCGTACGCATTTCCGCTTCCTTGACAGGCGCCTGAATAAGCGCGGCGGGAGAATGAAAATCCTAAAAAAGGAAGTGCGCGGCGACACGCTTTATTTAACGGTGGAGGAATCCCAATGAAGCGGGCGCTGGGAGTAGTAGTTTTTGCCGCTCTTAAGGCGCGCAACGTAGCTTTCCCTAAAAGCGGGAAGAGCGTATTTATTCCTATATGGCTGGGAAAGAGACTTAATTTCCATAAGCTCAGCCCTGCGGTTGTGTTGCTCTTCCTCAGACATATCGGTTGCGGCAGACACGCGCTCCCATTCTTTGTGAATAAACTCAAAGATAGGGTGCGAATACTGTCCAATTTTTACTTCCACACCTTGCATAGTTGCGAAAATTCCGCGCAAGTCAAGCATTTAGAAACGGAGGGCTATTATGCTTAACATAGACGTAAAGTTCTCAGGCGATACAAAGGAGCGCATAGAGGCGCTTATAAATGGATTTAATAAGAAGCGCGGCGTGTTGATGGGCAAGATTGCCAAGCGCATGGAAGTGGACTTGCGCAACAAGTTTTTGTCAAACGGCGGCAGGAGCTTTTGGCAGGACGCGGCAAGCAGCATATTTAAATCAAACACCGACACAAAAGCTTCGGTAGTGGTAAACAAACCTGGGGTTGCGCTGCAATATTACGGCGGAACGGTGCGACCGAAGAAGGCGCGCAACCTTGCAATACCCATGCGGGAGAAGTATCTTTGTATATTTACGTCTGGTAGCGCCTTAAACTCTTGGGGCTCGTATAGTCGGTTGCAAGGCTCTTATTCCGGAATATCGGTTCGACGCAAATGTGTGCTTAACAAAATCATTATCTTCGATGCGCAAGCTGCCCTCATAGACGAAAAATCCCTCAACCGGCTTAACCGCAGATTGAGGGACGCTCAGAAGTAAAAGAGAAGTTTCTATTCAGATGGAGGAACAAAAACATTAAAGACAGTGCATTTAGCATGCTTGAAAATATAATTCAACAGACACAAAAAGAATATGAAGCCGCCCATGACGACAAAATATACGACAATCATCAATATAATATTCAATATATTCATCAAAACTGTCGGTTCTTCTGTCATATTTTCTTCTTTCTGTAATTAGAATATCGCACAAAAATTTATTAAATCAACAAAAATCGGACAGATATGGCAGATGAAAAACTATATAATTTTTGATATAGACCGCAAATGCGCGCTCGACAAACTTGCAATATTCGACGCAAAGGCCGCCCTCATAGACGAAAAATTCCCCAACCGGCTTAACCGCGAATTGAAGGAGGTACAGATGTAAAAGGGGTTATTTCTAATCCCGTCCGTTCAAAAAATCTTCAAAAGAGTACCCGCCTTTGACAGTGGAATGTTTTATGAATCTATTTATCAAAAGAAGGATGAAACAGAACCCGACAAATACGCCGAAAGCAATTATGGAGGCGACAATAGTCCCGCTTATTTCAGAAGGAAGGAGAAACAGAGAAAGCACTCCCGAAACTACAAGAACCGTGAGAAGCAAATAAATCCCTATCTCTTTAATAACCTTCATCTAAACGAATAATTACAAATTTTTTTCTAAATTCAATAAAAATCGGACAGATATGGCAGAGGAAAACTATATAATTTTTGATATAGACCGCAAAAATACGCACGACAAGTCAATACTGCTTTATGCGTAAGAGCAAAAAAATCTTTAAAAATTTTTTATGCAATGCGGCTGATTAAAAATGGGATGGGCAGGGCGGAGGATTAATTTTCGGAAAGGTATTCTGATATGTCGTTCAAGGTCTTTGGATCAAAAAATTTTTCGCCGTTTTCAATGGCTTTTCTTGCGGATTCTTCAAGGCGTCGAAGGGCGGCTGCCCGCTTGTTTTTAGTTTTCGCGTCTTCGGAAGATGCAAAGGATTCCATGTCTGCGCGCGGTTTGCTGTCAAGCCGCCGTGCGCCTTGACGTATAATTTCGAGCGCTTCGCCGTAGGCGGGAGTCCCCTTCGGAATAGCTTTGAGAATGGGCGACATTTCCGGGCGGTCAAAAGATACTATTTCAAAACGGTAAAGGCGGGCGGCTATTCTGTTTTTTATCACGTTGTTTTTCCATACGCCAAAGGGCGCCTTTTGCTCTAAAATTTCTTTCTTTGAGTATCCGATCTTTTCTGCTTCGGGCGCTGCAAGCTCGAAAATTCTCTGTATTTCTGCGAACGCGAGCGGGGAACGCCCAGAGGGATTTTGAGGGTATGCGCTGTCTTCTGTGGAATAGTACGGCGCGTTGAGGTCTATCCATGCGCGGAGAACGGCAAATTCGCTTTCTGGCATTTTTACGCCGCTATGGCCGTTTCTTATCATGCGGACTATTTTGCTGTGTTTTGCGCCCCATGTGTTCGCCTCCACAACGGCGTCGGGCCCCGCGCCGATTGCGGATATTGCCTTCTTCGAGTGCAGCTGCAAATACGACTGGTTGAATACAAGCCCCCTGTCGCCGCAAAGTACAATTTTCTCCGAGCCTTTCCCGCCAAAGTCGTGGCATTTTACGCAATGTTTATCGAGTATAGGCTGTATGTTTTTTATGTATGAAAATTCCGAGCCAGTTGCGCCTGCCGGTGTCGGCTTTATTTTGCTCGGCTTTCTCTTCAGCGCAAGCGAATGCCTCAATGACGCCGGCGGAGGGGCGGCGCGGGATTCGTGGCAGCCTGCGCAAGACGCAATTTCACCGGGCAGGATAGACATTCCGCTTCTCATAGTTTGGAGCATGTCGCCGTTGGCGTCGAGCGCCTGCAAATATATGAATTTCTCTGCCGGAACTTCAAAGTATGCCGAGCCGTCGCTCTCGACCGGGACTGTTCCGAGTATTATTTTATCGTCGTAATCGTCGTAATTCATTGCCGGAGCTTGCGAGCCTTCGTTTTCCCAGTATCCGCCGCTCCAATAGAGTTTTGGAGGATTCTCGACTATGCGCAGATATTTTATATCTCCCCTTTTTACACCCTTTAAGTGCGTTCCCTCGTAAACGTCGCTTACATACGCGAGAGCCTTTTCCGATGTGTCGTATGAGCGTTGCGGGGCGGCGGTCATAGGGGGTGTGCGCCTTGCGAGAAGCTTTGCGTCGAACAGACCCATTCCTTCCGTGGATTTCCCTACGAGAACGTCCGTGCCGCTTTCAATGTCTGTAAGATACAGGTTCATTGTTTGCGATTTCTCTGACGCCTGCCTTGATGACAATATGAATTTCTCAGAAATTGGTTCGGGGTCCTCGTATTTAATTTTCACCGCCTTCATTGAGTCTGCGTATTTATCGCCGGGCTTGTCGATAAGCTTTCTCGCGCTCTCCGGAAAAATTTTAACTACGGATTTTTCGCCTTCCACGCCGATATTTTTGTCGATAATAGCCAGCGCTCCCCATGCGATGTCGTGGCATGATGACAGTATTGCGGCAACTTTGTTTGAATTTGGAATCTGAATGCCGTTGAGCGCTGGGTTTTTAGTCTCTTGACCCCAGTATAGGGCATGGCGGGTGCCGTCTGGATTGCAAGTCCAGAGGCCTTGGGCTCCGGAAAAATTGCGGTCAACGTATTCCCACCGCGTGTAGAGGATTTTCCCGTCGCGGGTGATGGACGGGGTTCCCTCAAACTCTATCGAATTGCCTATTTGGGTTATGTTGGCGCCGTCCGGCGACATTTTATAGAGGTTGCACATTATATGCCTGTTGCATCCGCAATATTTAGCGGCGCGCGTGGACGCGAATGCGATATCTCCGTCAGGAAGATAAATTGGGTCGATGTCCGAGACTTCCGCAAGGCGGGTTAGCTGCTTTATTTTGCGGGACTTCAAGTCCATCTCGTAGATGTGATAGGAGTCTTCAAAGGATTTTCGCATGGAAAAGAGAATATGCGAGGCGTCGTACGAGGCTTCGACGTCGCGTATTATGCCTTTGGGAAGTTCGAGCAGTATAGTTTGTGACGGATTCCCTTCTGCGTCGAAATCGATTTTAAAAAGCCGCGAGCCGCCTTTTGCGAGTTTATGCCAAGAATTTTGGTTAATTTCTCCCCTTTGGAAAATATTGGCGGTATTGTGGTGGTCTACGGGATATTGAGCTCTGAGTACGCATACGATAGATTTATCCGCAAGAGGTTTTGATTTTGCAAATTCGGCTGCGAATGCGGAAAATGTAGAAATTAAAAACGCTACAAAGAAAAGCGACAGTTTAATATACATAATAAACAGATAAATTAACTATTGAATGCGGGCAAGTCAAAAAGAATACGGAATTGCTTGACATCGTGGCGCACAAAACCAAGATTTAAAACTTTAAAAAGCTCAAGTGGTGAAATTGGTAGACACGTACGATTCAGGTTCGTATGCTTCACGGCATGAGGGTTCGAGTCCCTCCTTGAGCACCACTTTCAAGCCCGCTTAAGCAAACGCTTAGCGGGCTTCTTTGTCCCATAAATAAAGCGTTCGCAGGCTTTGACACCGTGCGCCGCGCGTGCGTCCCACGTGCCTTCTTTATGCGTTTTTTCCCTTGAAAAGTCGGGTCAAGACCAAAGGTTGTGGAATAGGTTGATTTTTTAGATTTGTCTTTCATAGTTTTACCCCGCATTCTACAAGCACTCTCAGTCTGTAATTTTCAAAGTTTCTGTATCCGTAGGCTCTGCGTTGTATTAATTTCATCTTGCGGTGGAAGCCCTCCGTTATTCCGTTATTTTTTGTAAATCTCCACATTCTTATTATCGGCGCAAACCATTCGCTTATCGTTTCCGCAAGCTTCCCAAACTCTGTCGGCGCTTCGTATTTCATTATCTTCATCATTTCCTTTAACTTTCTTATGTTATCCCTGCATTGCTTTGCCGTCTGACTCTTTTTATTCAATAGTCCGCATAATCGCTCCTTAAATTCGTACGCAAGCTCTATTGCCGGATTTCCCCTAAAAAAGCTTTTAAGCCGCTCCATCTCTTGCGCTTTTAGCCTCTCTCTCCTTTTCCGCAAAGGATAAGTAATCGATCTCTTCCACTTTACTTCTTCCTGCGCACTCTTGCAATTCAAGCGAAGCGCGAATGAGATTTTGCCGCAGGCAAAAGACCCGAAGGGCGAGACGGTTTGCGCATGCAAACGCGAGTCAAAATTCCATAAAGTGGTGGAGCACTAATCGTATCACATGAAACCTATCCGCTACTATCTTCGCTTTTGGAAAACATTTCCTTACGATACTTCGGTAGCCGCTTGATAAATCTATGCAGACTACCTTCATATTTTCCCCGCCTTTGTACGACATTAGTGCTTATTATATATCCCCATGTCTCTCGCCCTTAATTACATCGCATATTCTATGATGCCTTAGGTCGGCTACTGTTGTCGCAAATTTGTAGCTTTTGTGTATGGTGTGTTCGTCTATCTCTATTATCGTCGGGCAATTGTAATTGAGCCTCTCTTTTAATAAGGCTTCAAATCTCTCGTGGATTATCCGCTCCACCATGCTTTGCGAGATCCCAGCAGCTTTGATATGCGCGATTTTTATAATGTGAAAATCTTGCAGTTCTAACTCAAGTTGCATTTCTGAAAGCCATAGTTTCCCAAAGATAAATGTACATAAATGCAATGATTGTGCACATTGGCTTTGTATTATTTCATGTTTCTTATAAGCGTCTAATGTTTATACTCATACATGCTGCAATATATTTTTATTCGCTATGCCACAAATGCGGTGTAAAATGAACAATGCAGCAATTCAAACGGCAATTAAGTCTTGCCCAATTTTGCTTTTTTACGCGCGCCGAGATGTTTTTTATTTAGTATCGCAAAAAAAGCCTCCGCAATTTTAACTTGCCCAAAATTTTATCCTGGATTTAATCGTTTTATTCTAAGTTCGATATTTTATTTGCCTTAATCTATGAAGAAAATCCTACACTTTATTCTCTGCGCGCTGCTTTGCGCTGCAGCCTTGCCCGCACTCGGAAAAGAAAAAAAACAAACGCCCGGGCAGATGGAGATTGATGTCAAGTCCGACTATTTATTCATACCGCTTTCCTCGGATTCCAAATACCGCAAAATTTCCCTCTCAGACCCGAGCACCGGCAAGATTATCGCATCGTACGACGCACTGCTTGCGTTCGGCCCTTCCAATTCGCTTTGGGATGCCGAGATCAATGTCTCCCCTTACAAGGGCAAAAAACTTCTTTTTAAATTCGACCCGGAAGGCGATTATACCCCTAATATCCGACAGGGCGATTTCCCCCATAGGCGCGATTATTCGCGCGACCAAGGGCGGCCAATGTTCCATTACACTGCGCCTAACGGTTGGCTCAACGATCCAAACGGCCTCGTGTATTTTAAGGGAAAATGGCATTTGTTCCATCAATTCAATCCTTTCTCGATGAACTGGAAGCACGGTATGCACTGGGCGCATGCGTCGAGCAGCGATCTGATGCGCTGGGACTATTTGCCCACAGTTCTATATCCCAAATTCTCTCCAAACGGCAGTGCAGACGAAGCATTTTCGGGCAGCGCATATTACGACAAGGAAAATAAAAGCGGGTTGTTCAAGACAAAAGATGGCGGCGTGATTTTCGCCTACACGAGCACCGCCCGCGGTGAATGCCTAATGGTCAGCGAAGATTTGGTGAATTTTAGGGAGCTTAAACAAAATCCGATAATTACAGCCCCCGGCAGGGATCCGCGCATTTTCTTCAATAACGACTCGGGGCTATGGACTATTGTTAGATACGAAGAGTCTGGCAGCGGTGAAAATCTAAAAAAATTCTTTGCCATATACGTGTCGAAGGACCTGGAAAAATGGGAGAAAACAGACGAATTCGCCGAGGGTTTCTACGAATGCCCAGAATTTGTGAAAATGCCAGTTTCCGGTAGGGGAGAATACAAGTGGGTAGCTATGGACGCCGCGGGAAAATATATTGTTGGCGACTTTGACGGGCGCAAGTTTAAGCAGATCTCAAAAAAGCCGCTCCGCGTTTTTTACGGAGCCAATTACGCTACGCAGATTTGGAACAATGCCCCGGGAAATAGAGTTATTGCGACTTCATGGATACGCCAGCCCGCAGAATTGCTTAGGGCGGTTGGGCAGAATTTCTCACAGGGAATGAGTTTGCCGTGGGAGTTGAGACTTGTGAGGCTCCGGGACGGGCAGTACCAGCTGAGGGCCTCAATACCGGAAGAAATAGCTTCGCGCATAGAGCCGTCCGGCAGAGACGCTGTGGGCCTTAACCAGATGAGTTTCGGGGACAATATATTTGAGCTCCCGGATGCATACGGAAACTGCTATGTTTTGCAGGGCTCGTTTGACGTGTCGCTGTGCGACACTTTCAGGTTAGAGGTCGGTACAAGCGTTTTTACATTAAAGCCGCATAGTGGACAGTACATGGTCGGGAGGCTCGGCGGAGACGCAGATACTTATGACGCACAGTATTTGGATAACAGCGATACAATTTTTCTCACCATTTTTGTCGATAAGTACAGCGTCGAAGTTCTTGTAAATTCAGGCGAGGCCGTGCTGTTTGCGGGTGACTCGTTCATAAATCCTGAACAGCGCATTAAAGTCGGATCCAAAGGTACGATTACCATAAACGACTTTTATAGATACAGGCTCTATAAAGATTCGGTTTCCGAACGCCGGCAGCGGAACGAAAAAATTATGGAAAAACTTATTGAGAAAGAAGAGCCAAAGCCGTAAAAATCGGCGTATGTTTTTCCAGATAATAGAAACATCGAGCGCGGGTAACAGCGCTTTTTTAAGCTTTCACGGCAAGAATGTCCTAATAGACGCGGGTGTGGGAATACGCAAGATAGACACATACCTAAATGAAAGGGGAGCGTCGCGCTCTGACATAGACGCAATATTTGTCACCCACGAACATATCGACCATTGCAGGGCTTTAAAGAGTTTTAGGGGGTGCCGTGCCAAAATTTTTGCCAATAGGTGTACGGCGGAGGCAATTCGATCGTCCGAGCCTGCAACAAAAGCGCTTGACTGGGCTGTATTCGAGAGCGGCGACACTTTTAAATTCGGCGAATTTTGCGTATCATCGTTTCCGACTCCGCACGATTCCAGCGACTCTGTCGGATATTGTTTCGACTGCTCTAGCAAAAGGCTCGTATGGATGACAGACTTGGGGAAAGTGACATTTGTGGCTCGCGACTTTGCCAAGAGCGCGAATATTCTTGTCCTTGAAAGCAACTACTGCCCGAGAATGTTGGACAATTCTTCAAGGCCCTATTCTTTAAAAACCAGAATCAAGGGCAGCCACGGACACCTTTCAAATTCCGATGCCATTGAGCTGCTCAAATGCATTGATTGTGGAGTGAGCGAGAAAATATATCTCGCACACATTTCGCGCGAGTGCAACAGTGTTTCCCATATTCGGGATTTGCTGTCGGGAGTCGGCGAAATTCTGCAAAAGATCGAAATAGTTTCCCCCTTTTCGCAAAGTAGCACTCCTTATACCTGCGGAGAGGATTAGCTCGGGGCGTCGAACGAAAAGGGCAAGCCCTGTTACGTTTCAATTCTTAACGCGGTCGGATAGGTGTAAGGCGGCTGTTTTTTACCTTTTCCGCCGCTATTTTAATCTTCCTATCTGGAAATGCCATTTGCAGTTGTTTCGCAAACCGGTTATTTTTTGGCTTTGCAAGATATTTACCTTTCGGATCTTGTCAGGCTAAAGTTCCATGCCGTTTAGCCCGGGCAAGCTTGCATATTCCAAAAAAAAAGCCCCGCCACGGAAAATAAAAGTATTTCCGGCGGGGCATTCCGCTAAATTTTATTCCGAAAAAATTACTGTTTCGATACGGCAAATTGCGGGCATTTGCCAGGAGTGAATTTGTATTTATCGACGGACGTGTCGTGGCATTTTGCGCACGATTCGGCGGCTGAATTGGAGTGCGGGCTATGGCATACCACGCAACCCATTCCTTCGTGGGCTCCCACGGGAGTCCTATCGTCGGAAGTCCGCGCCTGCCGCATCCAGTTTGGCGAGTGGCAGTTGTAGCAAAGCTTTGAATTCGGATCTTGCGCTACTTCCACTTCCTTCTCGCCGAGATAACGCTTTACTTCTCCGAGTTTGTCCGTTCTAAAATGCGCCTTGTCCGCGCGCGAATAGAAAGATGTTTTGGGAATCGGGCATGATGGAATGGCTGACTTTTCGGAGTTTTCAAAGGCCGGAATTTTAGGTTTCTTTGAATGTATTTGGTGGCATGCCATACATGGAATTGCCGGCAACCCGCGCTGGTTGGGATCCCTTATTTTCCAGTCGGCGCACTCGCCGTTTAGATCCATTAGGTCGTGGATATTGCCGCCGTAGAACATTCCGTGGCAGCGGAGACAGTCCCAGTACGGCTTCTCTTGGGAGTTATGGACTTTATCTTCAAATATGTTTGCGTAGGTAGTCGAATGTGCGCCGCTCTTCCACTGGTTGTATTCCGATTCGTGGCACGAGGCGCAGCGCTTCATAATGTCAAGGCGCTGGCTTTCCGTGAGTTCTATTTCGGAATTTTTCACATCTTTTGTGAAGTGCGACACTACCATTCCGATTTTTTCCTTCAAACTGTGGATACCGTTGGATATTGCGGTCCCATGGCATTCCACGCATGAAACTTCCGCGTGGGCGGAATCTTTCCACTTCTCGTGGGTCGGCTTAATTTCGTGGCACTGCGCGCATGTATATTCAGGGTCGGCGGCGTTCCAGGTCGAGTATCCGGCAAATGCGATGAGGGCGCAAAGGGCGGCTATTGCAATAATGTACGCTAAGAAAATCTTCTTCATTTTAAGCCTTTGAGAAGGTTTTTGCTATGTGGGCCCCTGTGCGGAAGGCGAGTGCCATTATTGTCAAGACAGGGTTGAAACCGCCGTTGTTTACATGCACAGCGGCGTCGCCTATGAAAACATTTTCAGTCCCCCAAATTTTGCAGTTCGGGTCGACAACAGAATATTTGGGATTGTCCCCCATTCTGCATGAACATCGTTTCCAAATGCTGTACAAAATCT
>OGYD01002659.1_pt1 | contig 11248 bp, 9 predicted proteins | sample 1576441 | NCBI WGS metagenome assembly OGYD01 (sample SAMEA3541537, study PRJEB24748) | human gut metagenome | biome: human gut; feature: human-associated habitat; material: faeces | place: China | collected 2012 | reverse complement strand
TGCTTTCTTGGCCCCCTCTGCGAGGGTGACTCCCCACAGTGTGGGGAGATGTCGCGCCAGCGACAGAGGGGTCCGGGCCCGAAGGGCTCCCGCCGCAGCGGGTGGGGGAGAGAGCCTCGCCATTGGCAGAAGCCTTCCCCCCCTTTTTATTCTGCTGCTTTGGGGTCGGCCATAAACAGCCCGGGGATCAGGCAGAGCGACGACAGCCCCACGATGATGAACACGGTGCGGGACAGCCAGCTCATGCTGCCGCCCAGCAGCCACCCCACAGCGTTGAACCCCCAGATGCCGTAAATGCCCCAGTTGATGCCGCCGACAATGGAAAGCAGAAGCAAAACCTTTTTGAAACAAGACATAGATGGACCCTCCTTTGTAGGAGAGTATGTGCGGAGTGGATGGCGTTTATGCGCAGCCGCACCGTAGGGGCCGGGCATGCCCGGCCCGCAGCTTTGCTATGCCACCCTTTTGCCTTTTGCCTCGTAGGGAGGGGTCTTGACCCCTCCGCAGCCTCCCGCCGCCGCGAACCGCAAAAGCCCCTCCGGCCATCGCTGCCGCTCGGCCTGAGGGGCTTTGCCGCCCAATCCACTCCTAACTCCTCACTCCTAACTCCACCCCTCTCCCTTTCCCCAAACTTTACAAACTTTACACGCTCTACACAAAACCTGCCCCCTCTTTGCAAAACCTTTACCGCGATTGTACCGTACTATGGTCGAAACCGGCGCAAAACCGCGGTACAATTAGCTTGCTTCCGGTGAAGCACTGGCAAAACATCCAAACTATACCACATAAATTTGGGAAAAAGGGAGAATACACACATGAAACGTACTTCTGCAATTGCTGCCGTTACCGCCGCTGCGCTGGCTCTGAGCCTGGCTGCCTGCGGCTCTGCCGATTCCGCTGCTGCTTCCTCTGCCCCTGCCGATGACTTCGACGCCGACCAGGACATCACGGTCATCTCCCGTGAGGACGGCTCCGGCACCCGCGGCGCCTTTATCGAGCTGACCGGTGTCGAGGAGAAGAACGCCGACGGCAAGAAGGTCGATAACACCACCGAGGCCGCCGCCATCCAGTCCAGCACCAACGGTGTCATGACCGCCGTCGCCAACGATGAGACCGCTATCGGCTACATCAGCCTCGGCTCTCTGAGCAATGACGTCAAGGCTGTCACCGTCGGCGGCGTCGAGGCCTCCGCCGAGACCGTCAAGGACGGCAGCTACGTTCTGTCCCGTCCGTTCAACATCGTCACCAACGGCGACGCGACGGACCCCGTGGCCGTCGATTTCATCGCCTACTGCCTGAGCAAGGACGGCCAGGCCATCGCTACCGACAACGGCTACATCGGTGAGGACGGCGCGGACTTTACCTCTGCCCAGCCCGAGGGCAAGATCGTCGTCGGCGGTTCTTCCTCCGTCTCTCCGCTGATGGAGAAGCTGATCGAGGCTTACAAGACCGTCAACCCCAACGCCGAGCTGGAGCTCCAGACCACCGATTCCACCACCGGCGTCTCCGGTGCGCTGGAGGGCACCTACACCATCGGCATGGCCAGCCGTGAGCTGAAGGACTCCGAGGTCGAGGGCGGTGCCAAGGCTACCGTCCTGGCACTGGATGGCATCGCCGTCATCGTCAACCCCGGCAACACCACCGACGACCTGACCGTTGACCAGATCAAGGGCATCTACACCGGCGAGCTGACCACCTGGGCGGATGTGCAGTAAAAAGAAAAAGGCTTCCCCCTAGGGGGAAGCTGTCCGCGAAGCGGACTGATGAGGGGCGGGTTTCCCAAGATAACCCGTTCACGGGTTGGTAAGGCAAGGCCGCCCCTCATCCGGCGCTGCGGCGCCACCTTCCCCCCCTAGGGGGAAGGCTTTTTGGGTATCATAACCAATCTACGAGCATAAGGAGTATAGGAAAATGACCTCCAAGCTAAAAGAAGGCGTTATGCAGGGCGTGTTCACCCTCTGCGCCTGTGTGTCCATCCTGGCGGTGGCACTGATCTGCATCTTCCTGTTTGCCAACGGCGTGCCCACCCTGTTCAAGATCGGCCCGCTCAAGTTCCTGCTGGGCACGACATGGAAGCCCGGCAACGACATCTTCGGCATCCTGCCGATGATCCTGGGCAGCATCTACGTCACGGCGGGGGCTATCCTCGTCGGCGTGCCCATCGGCCTGCTGACGGCCATCTACATGTCCAAGTTCGCGCCGCCCCGCATCAATAAGGTCATGCTCCCGGCGGTGCAGCTGCTGGCCGGCATCCCGTCCGTCGTCTACGGCTTCTTCGGCATGATCGTGCTTGTGCCCGCCGTGCAGGCCATGGTCAAATCGCCGTTCTTCAAAACCGTGCTCCACGTCAAGAGCGGCAAGGGCATGAGCCTGTTTACTGCCGCCGTGCTGCTGGGCATCATGATCCTGCCCACCATCATCACGGTCAGCAAGACGAGCCTCGACGCCGTGCCCGACAGCTACTACGAGGGCAGCCTTGCCCTTGGCGCGACGCATGAGCGCAGCGTGTTCTACGCTGTGCTGCCCGCCGCAAAATCCGGCGTGCTGTCGGCAGTCATCCTCGGCATTGGCCGCGCCATCGGTGAGACGATGGCTGTCGTCATGGTCGCGGGCAACCAGACCTGGATGCCCAAGGGCCTGTTCCAGGGCCTGCGCACGATGACCTCGAACATCGTCATCGAGATGGGCTACGCCGCCGACCTCCACCGCGAGGCGCTGATCGCCACCGGCGTTGTGCTGTTCGTATTCATCCTGCTTATCAACCTCTGCTTCAGCCTTGTGAAAGGGGGGAAGGACTATGCCTGAGATTGCCGCAGCGCAAACAGCCGCCGATATGACCTACGCAAAACCGCATGCGTTCATGCCCACCGGCGGCAGCAACCGCCGCGCCGCCCGTATGCAGGCCGCCGCGCTGCGCTGGCTTGTGCGCATGGCCGCCCTGCTGACCGCCGCGGTGCTGGTGTTCCTCATCGGCTACATTCTGGTCATGGGCATCCCCAATTTGAAGCCCGAGCTGTTCGCCTGGGAGTATAACTCCGAGAACGTCTCGCTGACGCCCGCGCTCATCAACACGGTGCTGATGACGGCCTTCTCGCTGGCGATCTCGACGCCGCTGGGCATCTTTGCGGCCATCTGGCTGGTCGAGTACGCCCACCGCGGCAGCAAGCTGGTCAAGGTCGTGCGCGTCACCACCGAGACGCTGCAGGGCATCCCGTCCATCGTCTACGGCCTGTTCGGTATGCTGTTCTTCGTCACCAAGCTGCACTGGGGCTATTCGATGATCGCCGGTGCGTTCACGCTGGCCATCATGGTTCTGCCCGTCATCATGCGCACGACGGAGGAGGCGCTGATCGCAGTGCCCGACTCCTACCGCGAGGGCAGCTTTGGTCTGGGCGCGGGCAAGCTGCGCACGGTGTTCACGATCGTGCTGCCGTCCGCCATGCCCGGCATTTTGTCCGGCGTCATTCTGGCCACGGGCCGCATCGTCGGCGAGACCGCCGCGCTGATCTATACCGCAAGCTCTGTGGCAAAGATCCCGTCCGGCGTGTTCAGCTCCACCCGCACCCTGGCCGTACACATGTACCTGCTCTCGAACGAGGGCCTGTACATCGGCCAGACCTACGGCACGGCAGTGGTCCTGCTGGTGCTGGTGCTGGTCATCAACGGCCTGTCCGGGCTGGTAGCCGGGAAACTGGCAAAACGGTAAAGGGTAATGCCCTGCACCGTAGGGGCGGATTCCATATCCGCCCGTGGGAGTATGCGGCAGCGCAAACCCCGCGGAGGGGTCAAGACCCCTCCCTACGATTCGCCGTTCACGGGTGCCATGTAGGGAGCGGTCTTGACCGCTCCGGGCACTCTCCGCGCAGCAGCCCCTTCCCCGGCCCCTACCGCTGCATTGCACAGAGCAGAGATAAAATGTGAGGTCATTCCATGAACAAATTTGAAGTGCGCAATATGGACCTGTACTATGGCAGCTTCCATGCGCTGAAAAATATCAATATCGACATCCCGGAAAAGGAGATCACCGCGTTCATCGGTCCGTCCGGCTGCGGCAAATCCACGTTTTTGAAAAGCCTGAACCGCATGAACGACCTCGTCGAGGGCTGCCGCATCTCCGGCGACATCAAGCTCGACGGCGTGGACATCTACAAGGACAAGATGGACGTCAACGTCCTGCGCAAGCGCGTCGGCATGGTGTTCCAGAAGCCGAACCCCTTCCCAATGTCCATCTATGACAACATCGCCTACGGCCCGCGCACCCACGGCATCCATAATAAAGCGCAGCTGGATGAGATCGTGGAAAGATCCCTGCGCGGCGCGGCCATCTGGGACGAGGTCAAGGACCGCCTGAACAAGAGCGCCCTGGGCATGTCTGGCGGCCAGCAGCAGCGCCTCTGCATTGCGCGCGCCCTGGCCGTTGAGCCCGAGGTCCTGCTGATGGATGAGCCGACGAGCGCCCTGGACCCCATCTCGACGTCCAAGGTCGAGGAGCTGGCCACGGAGCTGAAAGAAAATTACACCATCGTCATGGTCACCCACAACATGCAGCAGGCCGCGCGTATCAGCGATAAGACGGCATTTTTTCTGCTGGGTGAGCTGGTGGAGATGGGCCCGACGGAGCGTGTGTTCGCCACGCCCGTGGACAAGCGCACCGAGGATTACATCTCGGGCCGCTTCGGCTAAGGAGGTACGACAAATGGGTACGAGTGTACGAAAAATGTACGACGCCGAGCTGCTGCAGCTTGACACGATGCTGGCCCGCATGGGCCACGCCGCCGGCGGCGCGATCGAGAGCGCCATGACCGCCCTGCGCTCCGGCGACACCGAGCTGGCCCGCAGCGTTATTGCCCGGGACAGCGAAATCGACTCCGCCGAGCATGAGATCGAGCACCGCTGCTTAACGCTGTTTCTGCGCCAGCAGCCCGTGGCGGGCGACCTGCGCAAGGTCTCCACGGCGCTGAAGATGGTCACCGACATTGAGCGCATCGCAGACCAGGCCAGCGACATTGCCGAGATAACGCTCCATCTCCACCCGGACGGCGCACGCACCGTCGGCGTGCTGGACGATCTGTACGCGATGGGCGACATTGCCCTGCACATGGTCAAGGACGCCATTGCCGCCTACGTGCAGGTGGACCTGTCCACCGCCGCGCAGGTCATTGCCCGCGACGACGACTGCGACGCGATGTTCAGCCGCATTTCCAAGGAAATTGCGGCCTACATCGCCGCCCACCCCAGTGATGCCGAGACGGCGCTGGACTTATTTATGATCGATAAGTACCTTGAGCGCCTGGGCGACCACGCCGTGAACATTGCGGAATGGGTCGAGTTCCTCAAGACCGGCGTCCACAAATCCCGCAAGATCGTGTAATGCGGGGATAAACAAGCCATTTTCTTATTATTTTCCTATACCAACCAAAACGGGACCTGCCGAAAAGCGGGCCCCGTTTTGGCGTGGAGGGAGGCTTTTTGTAGGGGCCGGGCGGCAGACACCGGCTGCCCGGAGGGGTCAAGACCCCTCCCTACAAGGCACCCGTGAGCGGCAGTTCGTAGGGAGCGGTCTTGACCGCTCAGGGTGCTTTGCGGCAGCGTCAGCTTCCCTGTAGGGGCCGCGCGGCAGTAAAAAAGCAGCCGTCCCTTTCCGGAACGGCTGCTTGCTATCATTTCGCCCCTTTCCCCGCGAACACAACGTAAATCGTTTTGAACAAAATCTTTACGTCGCCCCAGAGGGACCAGTTGTCGATGTAGGCTACGTCGAGCTTGACGACCTCCTCAAAATCCTCGATGTCGCTGCGCCCGCTGACCTGCCACAGGCCGGTGATGCCCGGCTTCATCGACAGGCGGCGCTTGTGGTGGCTCTCGTACTGCTTGTACTCGTCCACCGTCGGCGGGCGGGTGCCCACAAGGCTCATATCGCCCCGCAGCACGTCAAAAAACTGCGGCAGCTCGTCAATGCTGGTGCGGCGGATGAATTTACCCACCTTGGTCACGCGGGGGTCATCCTCCATTTTGAACATCAGGCCGTTCATTTCATTCTGGGCCATCAGCTCCTTCTTGCGGGCCTCGGCGTCCACGTACATGCTGCGCAGCTTGTGGATGTAAAAATACCGCCCGTTGCGGCCCACACGCTTTTGTTTAAAAAACAGCGGGCCGGGGCTTTCGAGCTTGAGCGGGATGGCGACCACCGCGATGATCGGGATGCTGATGATACAGCCGATGACAGCGCCCACCACGTCCATGCAGCGCTTGGCGATCTGGTCGCGCAGCTGCAATTCAACGGTGCCCATCGTGACGATGTTGCCCCCGGCGCAGCGCCCCAGGGAACGGCTCAGCCGCGCGGCGCTCGTCTCGTCGCAGCAGGCTTCCTCAATGCGGTCCAGCAGCGGCAGACGGAAGTGCACGGTCAGGCCCATGCTCTCCATCTCGTCCAGATAGGGGATGAAGCTCTCGCCGCTGTCCATCGGTACATCGACATAGACCTCGTCGAGCGCCTCGCGCCGGATCCAGTCCATGAAGTCGTCGAACGTCGCCTTGACCTCGACGCCGCAGACTCTGGTGGAGATCGCGGCGGGCGTGGCCTCCAGCAGCGAGACGCCCACGACCCGGCGGGACCAGTCCTTTTGAATCTCGGGGATCAGCCGCTCGGCCCGGTCCGACGTTGTGACGACGCCGACGAGCGTCTCCATGCCCCAGCTGCGCTGGAACCGGATGAGCAGCCGCTTTAAAATCGCATGGGAGAACGGCAGCAGCACCGCGTTGACCGCGGGCACTGTGACCGCAAAATAACGGGAGTCCAGCATCGTGGCCTTGGCCAGCAGCATGCAGCCTGCATAAACAAGGCCGAACGCGATGTTGAACCGGAGGGAAAGGCTGATTTCCTCATTTTCAGACCGTGTTACGATGTTTTTGTCCTGGTCAAAGAAGAAGAAGGTGACGACGAACGCCACAAACAGCAGGCACAGGGTCTGCAGCCAATCGGTGCTGGTGTAGGGGATCAGCACGCCGAACAGCCCGTCGGTGATGAGCCACGCCAGCAGCACGCTGACGGCCATCGTGAGCAGATCGGCGAAAAATACATAAGCGTATTGCAGCTTTTCGCGTTTACTTGTCATGAAGAAGGAGAAGTCCTCTCTAATAGTTATCTTCTTATTTTACCATAGACAGAGGATATTTTCAACAAAATCCGCAATATCATAACAATTACACAATTTATAGTGGCGCGGTAGGGGGAGGGCTTCATCCCTCCCGGGGAGGTTTCCGCCGCCGCGCACGGGCACGGAGCGGTCAAGACCGCTCCCTACAAACCGCTCGTTATCGTGGCATCGTAGGGAGGGGTCTTGACCCCTCCGCAGAGGTTTCCGCCGCCGCGAGCTAAAAATATACCGTTACTCCGATTCGTTCTCCCGCCCGACGATCTCGGCCTTTAAGACGTCCTGAATTTCCACCAGACATTCCAGCAGCAGGGGGTTGAACTGCCCGCAGTCGCCGTGCAGGATCATCTGCACCGCGGTGTCCGGTGAGTAGGCGGCCTTGTAGACGCGCTTGCTGACCAGCGCGTCATAGACGTCCGCCATCGAGACGATCTGCGCCGAGATCGGGATGTCGTCCCCGGCCAGGCCGTCGGGGTAGCCGCGGCCGTCCCAGCGCTCGTGGTGCCAGCGGCAGATGTCGTGGGCGGTCTTGACAAGCGCTTCGTTTTTATAGCGGCCCAGATGGTCCAGCATGTTTGCGCCCACAACGGTGTGCGTTTTCATAAGATCGAACTCCTCCGGGGTAAGCCGCCCGGGCTTGTTCAGGATCTTATCGTCTATCGCAACCTTTCCGATGTCGTGCAGCGCCGATGCCATGACGATCAGCTCCTGCGTTTCGGGCGGCAGGTCATACTTGTCGGTTTTCTGCGTCAGCCGCTCCAGAAGGCGCTGGGTCAGCGTGCCGATGTGCAGCACGTGCTGGCCGCTCTCGCCGTTGCGGAACTCGACGACCTCGCTCAGGATCGAGCCGCCGAAGAAGATGCCGCCGATGAGCACCCACAGCATCACGGGCACCCAGCCGAACACAGCGGCCTGAATGGGGCCGTTGATGGGGCCGGCACCGGCGATGGACGAGAAGTGATGTCCCATCAGCACGGGGGCCTTGGCAGGGCAGTAGTCCTTGCCGTCCTCCAGTTCATGAGCGGGGGTGACACGGCTGTTATCAATACCCCACTTTTTGGCAAGCCAGCCGCCATAGAAGATGTAACCTATGACCAACACGACAATGCCAATGATCAAAAACAATGCAGCATTCATAAAGTTTTCTCCTTTCCTAACAGTTTTCTCTTTGCTTTACAAAACAGCGTTTTATCCAAAAGCTGTGCTGCACTTCTTCCGCTGGCGTTGGAAAATGCTTTTCCCTCCTCCAGCACCGCCAGGCCCGAGTGGAAATCCATCCAACCCCAAAAGGCCATTTTGAAGCTCTTGTAGATGCGGCATTTCCGCAGAGCCTTTTTGGCTGCCTTGTCGCAGCTGTCGCACAGGAACATGGCGGTGATGTAGCTGTACATATGCGTGGGACCCGGCTCGATCAGCTCCATGCCGCTGGCATACGCATAGTCCCGGCAGGAGTTGTAGATCTCCTCCGTCAGGTGCGGCACGGAAAACAGATACACATATTCATGGCTTCCGGCCTGCCAGAGCTTCGCCTTCTTACTCAGTACATATTTTTCCGACATGGCGTGGAAGGCGCAGGTGGCCACCAGCGGAGCCTGATCCTCTTGGGCAGAAGAAATGTCATAGTATCCGGCGTAGCGCCCCAGCAGCTTGTCTACCGCCTCTGTGCGTGTCAGATTTTGCATACGGATTCCTCCTGTTCCTCTTAGCGTTCAGTTCTGCTAATATCTCGTATCATAGGAACTGATAAAAACGAAAAAACGGCCTAAAATCTCCTCAAGAGAAATTTACGCCAATTAATTCCCTTTTGGAGAAATGTCCCCCCCAAGGGTCGTACGAATTATATGCCATATTTTTAACAAATACAAGTGTTAAAATACACAAATTATTCATAAAGATTCTGTTAAAAATTCTGTTTGCATTTTGCAGGAAAAGGGAGTATTATTATAAAAATACATATTTATCGCGGGAATAATTTATTATAAAAACCACGAAATCCGCAGAATGCAGAGAAATGCAGCCCTTTTCAGATTGCATTTCAGCGTGTCAAAATAGCCTCGCAGAGTTTGCCGCCCACAGACCGCAAGCCTTTTTTCGACAGTCTCAAATGCAGCCTTTAATCGGCTGCATTTTTTTGCGCCCGACCCGCAAGAAACGGACGCTTCCCGGGTATCCTATTTCTTAACAGACGGAAACAGGAGGGAGACCCATGGGGAAGAGAGGACGGGTGCGGCTGTTTTTCCTGCTGCTGGCGGCGGTGGCAGCGGGATGGCTGGTGCGGGAGGCTCAGCTGCTGCGGGAGACGGCGGCGCTGACGGTGCCTGCCTGCGACATCGCCGTAGACTGCCGCCGGGTGCTGCTGGCCACCTCGGAGCGGCTTCAGAGCATTGTGGACCGGCCAGACCTGGCCGCCTGGTACGGGCCCTATATCCTGGACCATGCAGGGCAGGGCTTTCGAGGTCTGTGGAATATTGCCCCCGGGGACACCGTCACCGTGGCCGCTCGGCCCTACCGCTGCCGGTTTGTGACCACCGGCTGGAGCGACTGCGGCATCCGCCCCAAGTCCGGGCCTCTGCCTGCCGCGGCCCTGTACCTGTGTACCTGCGTTCCCGGCGGGCGGGAGTATGAGATCTATATTGTGGGCCTGGAGCCGGTGTGACCGGAGACAGGCGAAAAGGCTTCGGTTTGCCGCACGCGTAATTTTTACACCCAGACTTTTTGGCTATTCGGCCTCTTGCCATTGTCAGGCGCGGATGTTATAATTTATAATAAGGAAGAAACCGAGCGCGGCGGCAGGGGAAATGTAGCCCGGCCTCCCGCTGCGGGATACAATATTAAATTATAAGTTATACAAGGAGAGGAAGGACATGCGATCCATTCGAGATATTTATAAAATAGGTACCGGCCCCTCCAGCTCTCACACCATGGGTCCCGCCCGGGCGGCGGTGCTGTTTCGGGACGAGCATCCGGAGGCGGATAAATTTCAGGCCATTCTCTACGGCTCCCTCTCCAAGACGGGGAAGGGCCACGGCACCGACCGGGCTTTGCGGGACGCCTTTGCGCCCATTGAGGCGGAGGTGATTTTCTCAGAGGAGGACCCCCAGAACCTGAAGCATCCCAACACCCTGGACCTCATCGCCTGGCGGGAGGGCAAGGAGCTGGGCCGCATCCGCATAGAGAGCATCGGCGGCGGCGACATCGTTATCGAGGGCCGGGAGGAAGATAATCAGGGCGAGGAGACTTACATGGAGAACTCCTTTGCCGAGATACTGCAGTTCTGCCAGTATCGCTATGTGGATCTGGTGGAGTACATAGAGATGAATGAGGGTCCCGACATTTGGGACTATCTCATCGGCGTGTGGCATGTGATGACGCGTTCCGTGGAGGAGGGCCTCTCCCGCACCGGCGAGCTGCCCGGCGGCCTGCACATCCAGCGCAAGGCCAAGTATATGTTCGAGCATATCGTGGAGACCAAGCACCCGGAGCTGGTGGAGTGCCAGAAGGTCTGCTCCTATGCCTACGCTGTCAGCGAGCAGAACGCCGACAACGGCACCATCGTCACCGCCCCCACCTGCGGCGCCTGCGGCGTGCTGCCGGCGGTGCTGTACTACTTCAAGGATAAGCGGAACCTGTCCGACCTGGACATTGCCCATGCTTTGGGCGTGGCGGGCCTGTTCGGTGAGCTGGCCAAGCGCAATGCCTCCGTCTCCGGGGCTGAGTGCGGCTGTCAGGCGGAGGTGGGCGTAGCCTGCTCTATGGCCGCCGCCGCTGCCTGCCAGGCCTTCGGCTATAACATCCATCAGATCGAGTACGCCGCCGAGGTGTCCCTGGAGCACCATCTGGGTCTCACCTGCGACCCCATCTGCGGCCTGGTGCAGGTGCCCTGTATCGAGCGCAATGCCGTGGCCGCCATGCGCGCCATCAACTCTGCCAACATCGCCTACTTCCTCACCGGCACCCGGAATATCAGCTATGACATGGTGCTGAAAAGCATGTATTACACGGGCCTGGACATGAACCAGCGCTACCGGGAGACCGCCGAGGGCGGCCGGCGACGCATAGCGATGCGCGTCTTCCAGCATGCCTTTAGCCGCACGCAC
>OGYD01002657.1_pt1 | contig 11252 bp, 9 predicted proteins | sample 1576441 | NCBI WGS metagenome assembly OGYD01 (sample SAMEA3541537, study PRJEB24748) | human gut metagenome | biome: human gut; feature: human-associated habitat; material: faeces | place: China | collected 2012 | reverse complement strand
GGCCAGCATCTGCGGCTCGCCGCCGGAGAGGGTACCCGCCAGCTGCCAGCTTCGCTCCTCCAGCCGGGGAAACAGCTCGTAGACCCACTTGAGGTCCTTCTCGATGCCGTCCTTATCCTTGCGCAGGTATGCGCCGATCTTCAGGTTTTCCAGCACCGTCAGGTTGGCAAAGACCCGCCGGCCCTCCGGAGACTGGGCGATGCCCGCCTCCAGAATTTTGTTGATGGGCTTACCCAGCAGCTCCTGGCCGTCATAGGTGATGGAGCCGCTGTCGGCCTTCACCAAGCCGGAGATGGTGCGCAGAGTGGTAGATTTGCCCGCACCGTTAGCGCCGATGAGGGTAACGATCTTTCCGTCGGGCACCTCCAGGCTAATGCCGCGCAGGGCCTTGATGCCGCCGTAGGACACATGTAAATTTTCAATCTTCAGCATCTTCAACCACCCCCAAATAAGCGTCGATAACGCGCTCGTTGCTCTGGATCTCCTCAGGCGTACCCTGGGCGATCAGCTTGCCGAAGTCCAGCACATAAATGCGGTCGGCAATGTCCATGACCAGGTCCATGTGGTGCTCAATGAGCAGAATGGTCATGTGGAAATTCTTGCGGATCTCGCCGATGAACTCCGTCAGCTCCAGGGTCTCCTGGGGGTTCATACCGGCGGCGGGCTCGTCCAGCAGCAGCAGCGTGGGATTCGTGGCCAAAGCCCGGGCGATCTCCAGGCGGCGCTGCTTGCCGTAGGGCAGGGAGGTGGCCAGCTCGTCCTTCACATCCTCCAGACCCACCAGTTTCAAAAGCTCCAGCACCTCCGCGCGCTGCCGGGCCTCCTCCTTACCGTTGAGGTGGAGGGCCGCGGTGAACAGGTTGCTGGTGCGGCGCAGATGCTTGGCGATGAGCACATTGTCAAACACCGTCTGGGTCTTCCACAGGCGGATGTTCTGGAAGGTACGGGCCATGCCCTGGACGGTGATTTTATCCGGTGTGGGAGAGAGCACATGGTCGCTAAAGGCGTATTCGTCCCGCTCCTTCTGTGCAAGCTTCCACGCCTTCAGCGCCTCGTCCTCCAAGTCCTCCTGGGGCCCAAACTGCGCGGTATACATGGTGGGGTTTTCGCCCTTATAGGTCTTTTTCATCTTGCCGGCGGGGTGATTGCGCACGATGCACTTTTCGTTGAAACACACCCGGCCGTTGGTGGGGGCGTACACGCCGGTGATGACATTGAACGCCGTGGTCTTTCCGGCGCCGTTGGGGCCGATAAGGGCCACGATCTCGCCCTCGTTTACCTCCATGGTCAGGTTATCCACGGCCACCACGCCGCCGAACTGCATGGTGACATTTTCCACTTTCAGCACATTTTTCATTTGGAGGCCACCTCCTTCTTTTCCTTCTTCTTAAAGAGCTTTTGGAAGAAGCCGATGATGCCGTCCCAGGAGAACTCCCGGTCGCCCATGATGCCCTTGCGGAAGAACAGCACCACGATCATAATGACCACCGAGAACACCAGCATACGGAAGCCGCCCCGCATAAAGGGGATGTTCACGCCCAGGTAGGGCACGGGGTCGTCCAGGAAGCGCAGCCACCACTCGGAGGAGGCGATGTAGAGGAACGAGCCCAAAATGGAGCCGGTGATGGAGCCGATACCGCCGATGACCACAATGAGCAAGATCTCATAGGTCATGGTAGAGGTAAAGGTATTGGCCTGGACGCTGGACTGGAACATAGCCAGCAGCGCGCCGCCGACACCGGCGAAGAAGGAGCTGATGAGGAAGGCCTGCATCTTGTGCTTGGCCAGGTTGATGCCCATGGCCTCGGCAGCGATCTCGTCGTCGCGGATGGCCTTGAAGGCCCGGCCATAGGTGGAGTTAATGAGCAACACAATGAAGCCGATACAGATAGCCGACACGATGAAGGGGAACAGGATGGAGTCAAAGCCGGCAAAGCCGCGCAGCAGGTTGGAGGCATTGGTCAGGGGCCCAAGCTGTTTCCATTGGATGATGGCGCGCATGATCTCAGCAAAGCCCAGGGTGGCAATGGCCAGATAGTCGCTCTTCAGCTTCAGCACGGGCAGGCCGATAAGCCAGGCAAAGATGGCCGGTACGATACCCGCCAAAATCAGGCTCACCAGCATGGGCAGGCAGAACTGCACGATACCGCCATCAAAATATTGGTACACGCCCAGCCGGTCCGTCACAGGAATGGTGAGGATGCCGTAGGTGTAGGCGCCGATCATCATGAAGCCCGCCTGGCCCAGGGAAAACAGGCCCGTGAAGCCGTTGAGCAGGTTCAGGGATACGGCCACCAGGGAGTAAATGGCACCTTTCTTCAGCACCGTGGCCAGCATGGAATAGTGCTGGAACTTGTCCACATACAGCAAAAACGCAATGCAGACGGCTGCCAAAATCAGTGACAGCAGCAGATTTCTTTTCTTGTTATTCTTCATAGCTTACACCTTCTCCGTCAGTTTCTCACCGAACAGACCGTTGGGCTTGCACAGCAAGATCACGATCAGCAGGGCAAAGGTGAAAGCGTTGCTGAATACGGCGATGGTCTCATTGGCCTTGATGAAGGACTCGCAGATACCAATGATGAACGCACCGATCACGGCGCCGGGGATGGAGCCAATGCCGCCGAACACAGCGGCCACGAACGCTTTCAGGCCGGGCATAGCGCCGATCATGGGGCTCACCTGGCCGTAGTTGGCAAAGTACAAAATGGAGGCCACGCCCGCCAGGAACGAGCCGATGACAAAGGTCATGGAAATGACGCTGTTGATCTTAATGCCCATGAGCTGGGAGGTCTCAAAGTCCCGGGACACGGCACGCATAGCCATGCCAACCTTCGTCTTCTGAATGAGGATCACCAGCACCACCACCAGGGCGATGGTCAGCAGGGGGGTGACGATGGTGATGCGCTTAATGTTCAGGCCGCCCACATTCATCACCTGAGTCAGAAAAGGAATGTCGGGGTAGGCCCGGGCAATGCCGCCGGTGATGTAGTTGGCCAGGTTTTGCAGCAGATAGCTGACACCGATGGCCGAGATCATCACGGACATACGGGGCGCCGTGCGCAGGGGCTTGTAGGCCGCCCGCTCAATGACCACACCCAAAATCACCGTCAGCAGCAGCACCAGGGGGATAGACACCGCCAGGGAGCAGGAGGCGGAGATATACACCATGAAAAAGCCCGCCATCATAAAGATGTCGCCGTGGGCAAAGTTGATAAGGCGCAGGATGCCGTAGACCATGGTGTAGCCGATGGCAATGAGGGCGTACAGACTGCCCACCGTGACGCCGGAGAGCAGAAGCTGGATATAGTAAGCTGCGTCATGCATAAGTACGGAAACCTCCTTCTATATGAATCTTGCGCTTTCAGCATTCGGGGAGTGGATGTCCCTCGTCTGCCGAAAACGCAAGAGTCATCAAAGTGCAAAAACCTCGGAATCGTGAGGGGAGCGGCGCTCCCCTCACGATGAAGCTCTATGTCGTTTATAGAAACGCCGGGTACTTATCAGCCGTTGTAGGTGCTGTAGTACACGATGTCGCCATCCTTGATGGTCTTGATAACGGCATAGGTCTTGATGGCGTCGCCGTTTTCATCGAACTTCAGGTCGCCGGTGACCAGGCCCTTAACCTCCAGGGCAGCCAGCGCGTCGCGGATGGCAGCGCCCTCCGTGGAGCCGGCCTTCTCAATGGCGTTGACAGCGGCCATGTAAGCGTCGTAGCCGCAGGGGGTCACGCTGGAGATAGCGTCAGCGGTGCCGCCGTTGTTCTCGATACGGGTCTTGTCCTCGGCAACCCACTTCTTGAAGCCTTCCACGAAGGCCTTACCTTCGGTGTTGGACTCGTCGGCTGCATCGAAGAAGGCGGAGAAATAAATGTCGGTGGCCTTGTCGCCGGTACGCTGAGCGATGGAGATATCATCCCAGGTGTCGCCGGCCATAATGGGGCAGGTAACGCCGCTGTCCCGGGCCTGGCTGATGATCATGGCAGCGGTCTCGATGGACACGGGGGCGAAGATGCCGTCATACCCGGCGGACTTGATGGTAGCCATGATGGTGGAGAAGTCGGTCTCGGCCTTCTGGAACTCCAGAACGGTGGCCTTACCGCCCAGGCGCTCCATTTCCTTCTGGAAATAGTTACCGAAGCCGGCGGAGTAGTCGTCGCCGGACTCAATGATCAGAGCGCAGTTGACGCTGCCCTTTTCCTTGTTGGCGAAGTTAGCCATCACGGCGCCCTGGAAGGGATCAATGTAGGAAACGCGGAAATAGTAGTCGTTACCCTCGGTCACCTGCGGATTGGTGCACGAGGTGCCGATGGCGGGGATCTTAGCATCCCGGAACAGGGGGCCGGCGGCAATGGCGCAGCTGGAGCCGTAGGTGCCGATGACCACGGACACGCCCTTGGAGATCAGGGTCTGAGCCGCGGCGGGAGCCTTGGACTGCTCGGAAGCGTTGTCGGCGGTGATGAGCTGGACCTTATACTCCTTGCCGTTAATGGTGACGGTGGGCTTGATGGAGTTGGCATACTCAATGCCCAAGATCTCCTTCTTGCCGCCGGCGCCGTTCTGGCCGGAGGTGGGCTCAAAAATACCGATCTTCACGGTGTCGCCGCTGTCCGAGCTGCCGCAGGCAACCAGCGCCATGGCCATAACCAGGGCCAGCAGCAATGCAATGATTTTTTTCATCTTTTCTTCCTCCTAATTTGTTTCAGTCACAAGCTATCCAAAAATCACCTATGACTATTCCTATATTTTATTAGAAACCTGTCCCGATTGCAAGAGAAAATGTTGCATTAAATTTCCGCCGCCGCAGGCGTTTTTTGAAAGAATTTTTCGTGCTTTATTTTGACATTTGTCCGCCAGCAGCGGACAGTTTCTTTCATAGCCCTTTTATTTTCCGTTTTTTTCCTTTTCCTGTCCCTCATTGGGAGACACTGTTTTTCGTGATTTTGCACAAGCGGCCTTTGCTGCATAGAAAAATAAATCGTCCCCTCTGCTGTGCAAAGGGAACGATTTACAAACAGCGTGTCGAAAAAAAGCTCTCCGCCATGCGGTTTCCTGATTTTAGGTAGCGAGAAGCCTTTCGCGGAGTTCTTCTTCTCCGGGCAGTGCAGCAGGCATTTTTTTACGGGTTTTCCGTCTTAAAAACAGACGCAAATTCCTCTGCCGTCATGGTCTCATGCTCCAGCAGGAAGTCCGCCACCGCCTGCAGCTCCGTCCGCTGGCGCTTCAGGATCTCCGTGCAGCGGTCGTAAGCGTCCGAGAGGATCTGCTGGATCTCGTCGTCCATCTCAGCGGCGATTTTCTCCGAATAGGGGCGGGTGTGGCCCATGCTCTTGCCTATGAACACCTCGTCGCTGCCCGCGTCAAAGGCCACATGGCCCAGGCGGCCGGACATACCGTAGGTGCCTACCATTTTGCGTGCGATGGTGGTAGCCCGCTGCAGATCGTTGGACGCGCCGGTGGAAATATCTCCCAGCATCAGCTCCTCGGCCGCCCGGCCGCCCAGCAGCACCACGATCTCGTCCTCCATATAGCGCTTGGAGAGATAGGAGCGGTCCTCCTCCGGCAGGCTGATGGTCATGCCCCCCGCCTGGCCCCGGGGCACAATGGTGATCTGATGCACCGGGTCCTGACCCGGCAGTTCATGGGCTGCAATGGCGTGGCCCGCCTCATGAAAGGCGGTGAGCCTGCGCTCGGCCTGGGGAATGACGCGGCTGTGCTTCTCCGGCCCGGCGATAACCTTAATAATGGACTCCTGAATGGTCTTTTGCCGGATCACCGGCTCGCCCCGGCGGCCCGAGAGCAGCGCCGCCTCATTGAGCAGGTTCTCCAGGTCCGCCCCGGTGAAGCCCGCGGTGCCCCGGGCGATCTCTCCCAGGTTCACATCCTCTGCCAGGGGCTTATTCCGGGCGTGAATTTTCAAAATTTCCTCCCGGCCCTTGATGTCCGGCAGGCCCACATAGACCTGGCGGTCAAACCGGCCCGGGCGCAGCAGCGCCGGGTCCAGAATATCCACCCGGTTGGTGGCGGCCAGGACCACTACGCCCTGGCTGGCGGTGAAGCCGTCCATCTCCACCAGAAGCTGGTTGAGGGTCTGCTCCCGCTCATCGTGTCCGCCGCCCAGGCCGCTGCCTCTCTGGCGGCCCACGGCGTCGATCTCATCGATGAATACAATGGCCGGGGACTGCTTTTTCGCCTGCTCAAACAAATCGCGCACACGGCTGGCGCCCACGCCCACATACATCTCCACAAAATCAGAGCCCGAGATGGACAAAAACGCCACATCCGCCTCCCCGGCCACAGACTTCGCCAGCAGCGTTTTGCCCGTACCCGGAGGGCCCACCAGCAGCACGCCCTTGGGGATATGGGCACCCAGCTGCAAATACTTGTCCGGCTCCCGGAGGAACTCCACGATCTCCTGCAGCTCCTCCTTTTCCTCGTCGGCTCCGGCCACATCGTCAAAGGTGACGCGGTTTTCGCCCCGGCCGGGCATCTGCACCCGGGCCTGGCCGAACTTGGCCATCTTGTCCTGGGCGGCGGCATTCCCCCCGGCCATGCGCCCCATAAGGTTGATGATCAGCAGCAGAGCGATGAAGCCCATCACATAGGGCAGCAGGGCAGAGACCCAGTTGGTAGCGTGGATGAAGCTCTGCTCCTTCACGATGCCGCTTTCCACCTGCTGCTGCACCAGGCCGTCTAAGTCGTTGTAAAAGGTCTCCACACTGCCGATGGTGCAAACCACCACCGTGCCGTCCTGCAGCTTGGCCTGCAGGCTGTCGCCGGTGATGGTGAAGCTCTGCACCTTCTCCTCCCGGAAATACTGGCACATCTGGCTGTATGCAATGCCGCTGTCACCGGCGCCGATGTTCCGGGCCAATGTAAAAACGCACAGCACCAGCAGCAGCAAAAACAGGATGCTGCCGGGCCGCACTCTTCGTCTCTCCGTCACGGTTTTTCCTCCTCTTTACTCATGCCACCGCTCGAATACCGAGCCAGCTGTTCCCCTTCAAAAAGGATATGCACACCAGCACATGGGACCGCACATTTTCCACCGGGATGAAGGGATCGTCCCAGGAGCGCGCATCCCAGGAGCCGGTGCGGTTATCTCCCAGGAAAAACAGATGCCCCTCCGGCACCGCATATTCTTCCCGGCTGCCGCTGGCGCTTATGCCCTGCCGGGGCAGGTAAGACTCATCCAGCTCCTCCCCGTTTACATACACATAGCCGTCCTGAAAGCTCACGGTGTCCCCGGGCAGTCCGATGACCCGCTTGACCAGGAGCTTGCCCATTTCATCGCTCCAGAAGGTCACGATCTCCCCCCGCTGGGGCGCAGGGTCGCTGACGGCGTAGGGAAGCTGCCACGACAGCAGCAGGGACCTGGTGGGCAGGGTGGTCTCCATGGAGCCGCTGGGCACCCAGGCGATCTGAAAGATCACCTTGAACAGCAGCAGCATACATACCACCGTCACCGGGATGTAGCCGTAGTCCTTCCACAGCCTGCGCCAGGTGTTCTCCTTTTGCAGTCTGCGTCCGGGCTGCGCCGCCCGGGTCTGCCCGGGTTCTCTCACCGGCTGCCCGGTCTCCTCCGGGGCATTCTCCTGCCGGAATAGCTCCGGCAGCTCCATGTCCGGCAGGGGGGCCTCCGCCCGGTGATCCTGCCGGTCCCGTGCCTCCTCCGGAAAGCCGTCTCTGTTTTCGTCCATGATAACCTCCTTTTCCCCGGGCCATGTGCCCGGAGAAAACCTGTCCTTGCGCAGCCGGCGTCCACGCCGATAGCGCTTTACTTGCTGTACACCTCGGGCTTCAGCACGCCGATATAGGGCATATTGCGGTACTGCTGGCAGTAGTCCAGGCCAAAGCCCACCACAAACTCGTCCGGCACCTCAAACCCAGACAGGTCGGCCACAATGGGCTTTTCCCGGCGGGAGGGCTTATCCAGCAGGGTCACAACGGTAATAGACCGGGCGCCCTTGGCCAGCAGATAATTGCGCAGGAAATAGAGGGTATTGCCGGAGTCGAGAATATCCTCCACCACGATGATGTCGCGGCCCGTAATATCCCGCTGCAGATCCCGGGTGATCTCCACCACGCCGGAGCTCTTGGTGGCGTTTTTATAAGAGGACACGCTGATGAACTCCACCTCGCTCTTGAGCTGAGCGGCCCGTACCAGGTCTGCCATAAACACAAAGCACCCGTTGAGCACGCCCACAAACATGGGGTCCTTGTCCCGGAACTTTTCAAACAGCTCATCGCCCATCTCCTGAATGCGCTGATGCAGCTGCTCCTCCGACAGCAGTACCTTCAAAATATCCTGATTCATGTTGCTTTTAGCCATCATTCTGTCCTCCTGATGTTTCTCTCTCAATGGTAATTATAATCCTCATGCCTCCGGTCTCCCGGGGCAGAAATTCCCGATCTGTGCCCAGCGGCCACACCGCCGCCAGCCTTCCGCCTGCGTAAACGGCAGGCAGTCTATCCCGCTCCACGGGGTCCAGGCCCCGGTCCAGGCACAGCCGCTTCACGCTGCGCCGTCCCCGGCCTTCCGGCAGGTACAGCCCGTCCCCGGGCCTGCACGGGCCCAGGGTGAGCCCGCCGGTTATCTTATCCGCATCCAGCACCAGCGCATTTCCCCCGGAGACAGGATGCACCGATTTTTCAAGTAAAACGGTATATCCGCCCCACCGGGTCACCCCCGGCAGCAGCGCCACGGTCTCCGGGGCTCTGTCCTCCTTTTCCAGGGAAAATTTTTCTCCCCGGCACAAGGCCACCACCCCTCCGGGCAGGTGTAAAAGCCCCCCCGGCCCGTGGACCAGCCGCTCCATAGCCTCGTAGTGCGCCGCGCCGTAATCCTTTCGGCCCACGGCAGTACGCTCCACCAGGGCCCGCAGGGCCCGCAGCCGCAGGGCATAGGGAAGCTCCAGCAGCACCCGGCGCTCCATCTCCGTGCCCCTCTCAGGCAGGGCTCGCTCCACCAGCTCCCGCCAGCATCCCTCCTCCCGCCGGAGGATCTCCGCCGTGCGGCAGATGCTCCCCTCCGCGCCGGGATACAGCTCCCGCAGCAGCGGCATAATGTCCAGCCGGAGCCGATTTCGGGTCAGGCTCCTGTCGCCGTTGGTCTCGTCCTCCACATGGTCGATGCCGTGCTGCTCCAAATAGGCCTCGATCTCCTGCCGGGAGGTCTCCAGCAGGGGACGGATGATGTCCCCCCGCACCGGAGGGATCCCCGCCAGACCCTCGGGGCCCGTGCCCCGCAGCAGGTTCAGCAGCACCGTCTCCGCCTGGTCGGCGGCGTGGTGGGCCGTGGCGATGCGATCCGCGCAGGTCAGCTCCGCCGCCCGGTGGAAGGTCTCATACCGCAGCCGCCGCCCGGCCTCCTCGATGCCCACGCCCCACTCCTTTGCCTTTTCCGGCACACTCACCTGCTCCGTAACGCAGGGGATGCCCCGCTCCCGGCAAAAATCCTGAACGAAAAGCGCATCTCTTTGGGCCGTCTCCCGCTGGCCGTGATTCATATGCACAGCGGCCACGGAAAAATTCTCCCGCCGGCCAAGGGTCCACAGGTAGTGAAGCAGACACATGGAGTCCCGCCCGCCGCTGACGGCGCAGAGAATGCGTCCTCCCGGAGGGGGCAGCATATCCCACCGCCGCATAAACGGCAGCAGGTCCAGACCCTCACTCCTCCTCATAGCGGTTTTCCAGGGTGCTGAAGGCGGTGTATTCCGGCATCCAGCGCAGCTCCACCTTGCCGGTCTCGCCGTGGCGGTTCTTGGCCACGATGCACTCGGCGATGTTGTGCTTCTCCGAGTCCTTATTATAATAGTCGTCGCGGTACAGAAACATGACGATATCGGCGTCCTGCTCGATGGCGCCGGATTCACGCAGGTCGGACAGCATGGGGCGCTTGTCCTCACGCTTTTCGTTGGCACGGGACAGCTGGGACAGGCACAGCACCGGCACCTGCAGCTCCTTTGCCATGATCTTCAGCATACGGGAAATGTCCGCCACCGCCTGCTGTCTGTTCTCGCCGCTGTAGCTTCTGCCCCCGGCGGAGGTCATGAGCTGCAGGTAGTCGATAACCACCAATCCCAGGTTTTCGAGCCTGCGGCACTTGGCGTTCATGTCCGCCACGGTGAGCAGGGGGTTGTCGTCGATGCGGATGTTGGTGCGATTCAGAACCGAGGCGGCCTGGGCGATCTTCTCCCAGTCGCTCTCCCGCAGGTTGCCGGTGGCGAGTCTTGTGTTTTCGATCAGTCCCTCGTTGGCTAAAAGCCTTGTCACCAGCTGCTCCTTGGACATTTCCAGGGAAAACACAGCCACGGTTTTTTCCGGCGACGCCTTGGCCACCGACAGCGCCACATTCAGGGCCATACTGGTCTTGCCCATACCGGGCCGGGCGGCCAGGAGCAGCAGGTCGGACTTATTCAGGCCGTTGATTTTCCTGTCCACGGCGGAAAGGCCCGTAGACAGGCCCGGAGGCTCAGCTCCGGCGGTGAGCTTGGCCAGCTGGTCCATGACCTCCTCCACCACCACGCCCACATGGGTCATCTCCTGGGAGCCCCGGCCCTGGCGGATGGCATAGATCTTCTGCTCCGCCGAGGCGAGAATTTCCCCGGCGTTGCCCACCCCCTCCTGAACCATGGCCGCAATGTCCCCGGCGGCCTTGGCCATGGAGCGCAGCAGGGCCTTGTCCCGGATGATGCCCGCGTACTCCAGCACATTGGCGGAGGTCGGGGTCACCTCCATAAGCTGCAGCAGGTAGGCCCGGGTATCCTCCCGGTATACCCCGGCTTTTTCCATCTCCCGAGCCACCGTCACGCCGTCGATGGGCTTGGAGTAGATGAACATGGAATAAATGGTCTCGAAGATCTCCCGATTTTGCCGCAGGTAAAAATCCTGGGGCTGGAGCCGGTCCATCACATCCTTGATGCAGTCCGCGTCAATGAGCATGGACCCCAGCACCGCCTGCTCCGCCTCCGGGGAATGGGGCATGGCACGGCTCAGCAGCTCGTCCATAGGCATAGGGGAAACCTCCTTCCGTCCTGTTTTTCTTACTTCTCCTCCGTCACGATCACATACACCGTGCCGCTGATCTCAAAGCCCAGCTTGGCCTTCACCTGATAGCTGCCGAAGCTCTTGATGGGCTCGTCCAGCACCAGCTTCTTGCTGTCGATGTCCACGCCGTGCTGCTCCTTCAGGGCAGCGGAAATTTCCCGGCCCGTCACGGCGCCGAAGAGCTTACCGCCCTCGCCGCCCTTA